>UMLT01027519.1_pt1 | contig 13490 bp, 7 predicted proteins | sample 1966641 | NCBI WGS metagenome assembly UMLT01 (sample SAMEA4836208, study PRJEB28245) | human gut metagenome | biome: gut microbiome; material: fecal sample | place: Denmark | collected 2008 | reverse complement strand
TTTGTGCTGATCCATGAACGTCTGCCCCGCCTGCAATGGCTCGGCATCTGCAGCAGCCTGTGCGGCGCGCTGTACCTGCTCAGCAACGGTTCGCTTGCGGCCATATTGACGCTGAGCTTTAATATCGGCGACGTACTCTTTTTTACCAGTCAGGTCGCCTGGGCACTGTATTCTATCATCGTCGTGCGCATCATCGACGATGTTTCCCCCTTTGCCATCGTCGCCTGGTCGGGTCTGTTAGGTTCGCTTACCACGGCAGCCGGCGCTGCTTATTTTGGCCATTTCGAACTGCCCTCGCTGCTTTCGCCGCTGGCTCTTGGCTCATATCTGTTCGTCATTTTTGCCGGCGGGCTGATCGCCATGATCTTCTGGAACAAAGGCACCGGCATCGTCGGACCCAGTCAGGCAGCCGTATTTATGAACATCATGCCGCTGGTCGGCATCGTCTGCGGGGTGCTGTTTCTTGACGAACAACTTCTCATCTCCCAGGCTATTGGCGGCGTACTTATCCTCGGCGGCGTCTATCTGACCACACAATACCGTACCGTCGCCTACCGACTGGCAAAATATTTTATACGGCACCAGCGTAAACGCCAGCCACTGCACTGACATATTGATGACCGGCGACCTAAGCATAAACAGATCAAAATATCTCTCACAGTCAAGCTTCTTCTGCTCGCGTCTGCAACGGCGGCGAGCCTTTTTATTTTAACAGGTACTATGTCATCCCCGACTTTATTGACACAGGCTGCGAACAGTGCTATGCTAAAAATGTTTACGGCATATGTCGCAAACTCATAACAATCACAGTAAGGGAGCGGTATAACAATGAAAATTGCAGTTACTTATCAGGACGGCGACATCTTTCAACACTTCGGACACACCGAATTCTTTAAAATTTACGACATCGAAAACACTGACATCGTCAAAACAGAAATCGTCAGCACCAACGGCAGCGGCCATGGCGCGCTGGCACAATTTCTGCACGAACACAGCGTCGATACTCTGATCTGCGGCGGTATCGGCGGCGGCGCCCAAATGGCATTGTCACAAGCAGGCATCAAGCTTTATGGCGGCGTTACCGGCAAGGCCGATGATGCAGTAAATGATTTGCTCAATAATAAATTGAACTATGACCCGGCAGTAAAATGCGCACACCACGAACAGGAACACGGCGGCGCAGGCCACACCTGCGGCGCACACGGCTGCGGTAGCAATAGTCACCACGGACATTAAGCGCCTTGCCCTGCATGATTTACCTGAACAGCAAAATTCAGTACACTACTTACTCACTGCATAAGCAGTGAGTTTTTCTTTTTCCGGACAGACTAAAAAGGAAAGCTATCTGCACCAGTTATTAAAACGCTGTTTTGTAATCACTTCCCTGCTTTGAGGCAAAAGAAAACTGCTCCTGTTACATCAAGGGCAGTTTAAAAATATTTTAAAATTTTGTTTCGTGTACTACTGCTTACATAATTCAGCAATAATACCTGGCTTTATATTCTGCTTACTGTGTTAGTATTGAGATAAATAGTATATTAAAACTCTAAACTGAATTTACTTTGTAGATAGTACGTTAGCAGAATATACCACGATGCTGTAACGTAAATACAAAACGTTTATTTTTTTATCTTGTATCTTTTCTTGTTTATTTCTTTATTCTTTTATGAACAGGCGAAACAGTGACGATTTTAGCGGCGATGTGGCGGAGATTGTACCGTCATTTTAAAGCTGCTCCAAATTGTTGTACCGTAATCTCAGCATTTCTATCTGATACTGGTTTATTCATAGCAATCTCGATAAGATCAAGTATTTTCTTGGCTCTGTCGATAAAATATGTATCAAAATCATCAGTTGCAAGTGACTTGTAGTTTATTAAATGAGATTCGATCCTGCCTTTCAATTCTAACTCAGTAAGTCCAACCACCTTCTTCAATATGGATCTTGTATAAACACTCGGCGCATTACCACCAATCGAACGATTTGTTTCCGGCAAAATAGGAGTTTTATTCACAATACAGTTATATTTTTGGCGACTGATGCCCACTTTTTCACAGTAAGCCTCTGGGAATATATGATGAATATCTGGGGATTGCAGCATACTGTTAACAATATCAATCGTAATATTATTCATAAAATCACGGCACTTTTGCATGTAAAATAAGGCCATGATACCTTTATAAGCAGCACTGTTTCTGGTCTGCAATGTAAGCAACCTAGTCGAAGAGAAAAAAGCAGAATTTATCGTTCTCGAAGCATTTGGTCTGCCATAAATTTCTTCAATAACATCCTCTATATCATTGGCGTACCGTGTTTCGTTAGCACCACCATATAGCTCACCTAAAATTCCACACCAATACCAGCGCGAAAGGATTTTTATAGTATTGGGCTCATTGCATTTTGACTTTCCAAGCGCTGCACAGATTGCCGCAAGTGGAATCAGCTGCGTTGTATAGGGAAGATCACGCATTCTAAACACAAATTGATATTTTAAAAGGAATTCTCTGGCAAGTTGAAATCCGACAAGAATCTGTTCCCTGTTAGCTATATAAGAATCAAAATCCAGCGCCAGTACATCTTTCTTCTTACAGGAAACAGCTCCTGATTTTCCATTACTCTTATTTATATAACTGATATACAAGGTAATTGCCGTTAAAAATGTAGTTTCATCAATACCATCTAATAAATCTGTACGCAGAGTATCATCCCTGCCCTGTATCACACGTTTACATGCAAGCCAATCCTTGCGAAGATCAAATTCCCTTGTAGCAAAGGCAGCAGTTACCAACTCAAAAACAGTGAGCGCTACTCCACCAGTATTAACGTTTTCAAAAACTTTACAAACAGCATCCCTCGGAGTTGATTTGTCCATAGTTATAACTGGCAGTTTATAAGCGATAATCGTGTCAATCACTTTTGCCTTAAACTCCATGAATAAATCTGTTGCCGCACTATCCCCGTTATAGAATTTAAAATACCCCATCATCCAATCAGTAAGCTGCTTACTGTGATAAACAATATTCATCGGGAACATTTTATTCGCAAATTCTTTATTGCGATCAGATAAATCAAGCTTGATATTCCTATCAAAGTTTTCCTTAATTTTTCTGTCTGCTGGAACTGCAATAACAGCATCAGCTCTATCAACGCTCTCATCCATACATTTTTCTATTTCCAAGTAATAGAACCTTTCAATCTTTTTTTCTTTGTCATTCTTTGTCTTCACACATTTATCAGAAAAAACCGCCTGATAAATAGATGTCAAGCGCTGCTGACCGTCTAATACCAAATGTTCCGGCATAACGCTTATTCCACTTACGCCTTCTATAGGCCGATACTTGAATTTTATATCCGGATTTCCATATTGAAGGCGCATAACAGCCCCCATCGGATAACCTTGTGAAAGACTGGCAATAATGCCCTGAATACGATTATCATCCCATGTCCAGCTTCTCTGAAATTCAGGCAGCTGTATTTTACCGCTGCTAACTTCTTCCAGTAACTGGCTCAAATTTGTATCTACTGATGTAGGCGCAATCATCTACATATCCCTCCAAAATTATTTCATAACCTTATCCAGCAATGACTGGTAACTGTCCACAACATCATAAACTACATTTCCACTGCTGATAGCTTTAAAATGTTCTCTTGCACAATGGAGTTTCGACTCCTCAATCAATCGAAGCTGCATAGACGACATCGATCCTTTGGTCTCAGCAACAAAATAAATATGTTTCACCGCACCTTCATAAAATGCAATCGCCCAGTCGGGATTATAACGCCCCACCGGAGTAGAAATATAAAAACCATCTGGAAGCTTCACATAGACTGCGACATCATTACTGACATCCAAATCCTCTGCAAATTTTCTCTCATTATTCGAATCATATACAATATGATCGTACAGATGCTTAGTTGCTTTAATTGCATTTACGCCCAACCTGCCTTTGATCGTCGGCTCGGTAAAGACATCAGTATCATAATGCTCATCCAAAACATTATATGTAATATGCTGAATAATGGCAGTTGCTTTTTCATCATTGATGAGGGCAGCCGCTTTTAAAATAAAGTCCTCAGGATTATCCTTAAACTGATCAAAAACTGCTTTCTGGATTCCGGTCAAAATTGCAATAACTGCTTTTCTTGTCAGACCCGTCGCCTCTACAAGTTTACCGACAAGATCATATTTCACGCCATGATTGACGGCAATTTTAGCCCCTGTTCCGTAAGATGCCGACGCTTCTTTTATAAAAGCATCTCCACTAAGCAATGCATCTTTGCTTTTGATATTATCCATATGCCCGGTTTCCACTTTAAAGAAAATTTTTGATACACGTAATCGCGCATCAAGAGCCGTAATCGCATTACGCACCAGTTCATCAGTATCAAAATCCACAACGTAAACAGACTTACTGTTGATCCGCTTCCATAAGGCTTTGAATTCCGGCATAGCCAGTTTATCAGGATCGACCTGTAATTCCACATTATTGCTGCGGGCATTTTCCGGCAGCATAGCTTTACTGTCATAGATAGAACCAACAATAGCAAGCACATCCGCTGCCGAATCCTGTACCTCCTCGGCAACTTTGATCTCATTATTGGCCTTATCCGCATAATACTTATCTGTCAGTGCACCTTTACGGTCAATATAACCATTCATTATCATATCGAAATGAATCGCCTGAGCAATACCTATATCAATAACCTGTTCATTACCGTTGGCATCACGAATGACCTTCCCAATAAACAAATCTACCGTAACTGCACGTGGACGGTCTGCCACTACCTCAGCCAGTTCGCTTTGCAGACCTTTAGCAAAACTGTCGTAGCTTTCGCTGGCAACAACAGTCAGCACATTGACAGTATGAACGTCATTTCCCAGCAAATTGCTGTCCATACGTTCGCCATCCTGATTGACACACAAACGCAGCCCTCGCCCAACCTCCTGACGCTTGCGCACATCACTGCCGCTCTGTTTCAGCGTACAGATCTGAAATACATTGGGATTATCCCAGCCTTCACGCAGAGCAGAATGAGAAAAAATAAAACGCACCGGAGACTTCTTGGGATCTCTATCCAAAAGCAGTTCCTTGTTTTTCATAATCAAATCATAGGCATCAATATCATCAGATGTGGTTTCCCTGCGCCCCACCTTACTGTCGATCAGCCTGCCCTTTTTATCTACCGAGAAATACCCGGCATGGGTTTTATGGGCAGAGATAGCTTCTAAATACTTAATGTAATCATCTTCGCCAAATTGAAGTTGTAAGTTGTTGACAACATCACTATATTCTTCCTCAAAAATATCTGCATAAATGCCATTGGAAGCCTGCCCGGCTGCATCATACTGCTTATACCTGGCGACTTCGTCAATAAAGAACAACGATAATACTTTAATACCTTTGTAAAATAACTGCCGTTCGCGCTGGATATGCGATAATATCGTTTCGCGGATCTGGATACGGCGCAGTTGATCCTCGCTTACCTTACCGATAACATCACCTGCATACAGTTTGATACCATTCAAAAACTCGACAGAATTATCGCGTCCATCAATAGCTTTGACGACAAAACCCAACTTATACTCATCTAATTGTCCGGAATTATCGTATAAATTATACCCGATCCCAACGATACGACTGACTTTACGGATCCCAGCAGATCCTTTAAAATCAAACTCTAACGTAGCCGTTGGATCAGACTTGGAAAGATTGATGCCCTGCAAATAGACATAACTCTCTGTAGCAGTGCTGCCTGTTTCAGTAATGCCCTTTACTGCGATTTTTTTGACCAACCGCTTGTTGTAAGCCTCCATGGCATCCAGCCGATAAACCATGTTATAGATACTGTCGCTTTTATGAGTAGCAGAATAACGCAGCGTCATCAGCGGATTAAATTCTTTCAGGCGTTCCTTCGTCTGCTTGCCTTCTACCGACTGCGGTTCATCAATGATAACTATCGGATTGGTCCTGGCAATAATATCGATCGGCCTGCGACTGCGAAACTCGTCCAACTGCATATAAATACGGCGTGCATCCTTACCCTTGACATTAAATGCCTGCGAGTTGATGATCATTACATTTATCGAGCTGTCAGAAGCAAAGCGGTCGATCTCTGTCAACCGGTCAGAGTTATAAATAAAAAAACGAATCTTCTTACCGTATTCCTCCGCAAAATGTTCTTGTGTCACCTGAAAGGATTTATAAACACCTTCGCGAATAGCAACACTCGGTACGACCACAATATATTTACTCCAGCCATAACGCTTGTTCAACTCGTACATGGTTTTGATGTAAGTGTATGTTTTACCGACACCAGTCTCCATCTCTACAGTCAGATTGTATCTGCCCTCCAACTGATTAGATGGTTCTATCTGGTAATTTCTTTGTATTTTATTGATATTTTCCAGTATGATGCCATCATTCAGTTCCGGCACGATACGCTGATTGTTCCAGCCTGTATACTCTATCAAAGAACCCTGCCCCTGCTCATGCCCTTTATCGATCAGATAAGTCGGGGTCAGATAAGGCTGGCCGGAAAACACATCACATACTGCTTTTGCCGCATCGGATTGGAACTTCTGATGTTTAAATTGTAGTTTCATTCTTTCTCACCAGTCACTTTTACTTTTTCCTCTAATTCCAGCAAATATCTGTCATAGTCGGACATGAAAAGTTTATCCTGAATAATTCGATATTTCTCAAATTCAGTCTCTGCATGATCTTTCGCAATAGCAGCAGTGATTTTACCCGGATTTTGCAATACAGCCAAATCATCAGCAGCTAAATAAATATCAATACGTTTTGCCCAATCTTCCATTGTCATAGGGATTTTTCGTCGTGTTCTGTTTTCAGCCAAATCCAGATAGGCAGATACAATCAGTTCAAGTGAAGCCATCTCATCTGTGGTTAAATAATTCTTTGCAACGGAAACGTCACTCTTGGAAATTTTTCCTTCAGGTGCAGCTTTCCAACTGGTAAGTCCCATATGCGGTTTATCTGCATCGGCTCTTTCCATAATCAGTTCTGCCGCTGTGTGGTGATGAACGGCATAGTGCATTTTATTTTGAACCTTTGCAAAGAAATCCTTTGTGGTCTTTGCATTCTTATCATAATCAATTGCTGTAGCATAAATGTCAGTAAGTTTTTGATAAAATTTACGCTCGGAAAGCCGTATCTCACGAATTCGTTCCAGCTGTTCATCAAAATATTTTTCGGTTAAAATGCTCCCGCCGTTTTTTAATCGTTCCACATCCATTGCCCAGCCCTTGACGGTGTACTGCTCAACAATTTGATTTGCCCAGACACGAAAACGAACGGCTCGTTGATTATTTACTTTAAACCCAACCGCAATAATGGCGTTGAGATTGTAGTGCTTTGTATTATACGATTTGCCGTCAGCGGCAGTTATCCGAAAAATTCGGATAACTGCCTCCTCCTGTAATTCGGCATCGTCAAATATCTTTTTCAGATGATAATTTATTGTTCGAACATCCACATCGTATAACGCAGCCAGCATCTTTTGGGTCAGCCATATATTCTCGTCTTCATAACGCATTTCAATACTTTCCGCACTGTCACCTACAGATGCCACATATGTCAGATATTCTGCCGCAGAACTTCTTATAGTCACGTCTTTTTTATTTTTCTCCGCCATAGCATCCTCCTCAGATGACTTTCACTCTGGTATCAGGCGCCAGTAATTTAAAAATTTCGGTTACATTGATTTTAGCAGGACTATTGGCAAAACTATTATCACGGAACACTGCACGCAGCGGTTTGCGTTTGGCAACAGTTTTAATGACGTTATCGGGCACATTTTTATCAAAGCAGGCAATCAAGTCACCATCATTATAGGTGTGTACGGTGCAGCCTTCAATTTGTTCTGATTTATATGGCAGGGAAAGCGGCAAACCCCATTCCAGCAGGCAGCCAAATAATAAGTCAATATCGCTGCGGTCTGCTTTGACATTGGATTCCAATTTAGACAGCATGTTTTGATCATATTCATCAGCACTGTAATAAACATCGGTCATGTTACTATCATCCACTTTCAGCACGCGGAAGCCATAATCAATATCTGCGCCTGTTTCAGCTTTTATTTTATCTCCAGCACGACGAATACGTTCTTTGCCAATTTCGCAGATATTTTTATAACCAGCTTTATATGCTTCAGATTTTTCATCTGTTTTTTCCGGTAATTGAACCATAATAAATTTACGGTTGCCGCAGTCTTCAGCATTTAGTTGCATTACTGCATGTGCCGTGGTAGCACTGCCAGAGAAGAAATCTAATATAATAGCCTTTTTATCTAACACACTTCCGAGAAAAGTTTTTAACAAGTCCACAGACTTTGGATAATCAAAATATTTTTTATTGTTAAATAACTTTTGCACTTCCAACTCGCCATTAGGGATATTAGTTATAATATCTTTTAACAGTGTCGTATTAAAATCACGAATTCTTGTGTATATCTCATATCCATTTTTAGAGTTTGGCAATACAATAAGATTATAGCTTTCTTTTGAAATTTTCTGTTTTGACCATCTCCAGGCATGATATTTATGAATTCCATCACCATTTTTATGCGGAGGTATTTCAATAAAGTCTTTTATGACTTCTCCGATATTACCAGTTATTATTTCTTCTGTTCGAGGATTATAAAAAATACTAAATACTAAATTTTTTCGTGTTTCTTCATTAAATTTTCTATTATGATTATACAATGTATCTCCAACTGCGAATTCTCCATGTTTATCATGTCTTATATCCTTATTAAACCCTTTATAAGCATCCGGCATTTTAGATTTGGCAAATTCTATATTGACACATAAACCTGATGTTAATGTCGCACACTTTGAATATACTAATACACTTTCCCATGTTTTGGCGGCGCCATATCCAGAAATTTGTCTTCCTGTTATATTAGACACCCATGCAAATTGATTAATATAATTTGACCCACCAAAAATTTCATCGCAAATTTTCCTAAGATTGTATACTTCATTATCATCAATAGATATAAAAATTATTCCGTCCTCTGTTAAAAGATTCCTTGCAAGGATAAGCCTACTATAAACCATAGAACACCAGTCTGAATGAAATCTTCCATTAGACTCTGTATTTTTAAACATACGGTTCCCATCTGCGTCTGTTTCACTGATTTCATCCGCATATTCATCAACTGACATTTTGAAATCATCGTTATAAATAAAATCATTGCCCGTATTATATGGTGGATCTATGTATATCATCTTCACTTTATTAAGATAGCTTTCCTGCAAAAGTTTTAGTACTTCCAGATTATCGCCTTCAATATAGAGATTCTCTGTTTTATCCCACTCCTTGCTCTCTTCCTTACAAGGACGCAGCGTTTTGCGAATGGGTTTGTGTGCTTCTACGATAGCGGCCTTTTTTCCTACCCAGGTAAATTCATAGGCTTCCTCGCCGTCTATCACTTCATCCGAAAGCATCTGCTTGAGAAGTTCAAAGTTGATGGCCTTCTTCGGCTTGCCGTTCTCATCAATAGTTTCGGTGATACAGTTGGGAAACATCGAACCAATTTTATCAATATTCTGAGCTGTCATATCAACCGACTCCATCCGCATCTTATCCATTAGTTTGTTCCTCCGTTTTTCTTGCGATTTCTATATGCCTCTCTAATTTTATTGAATTCATTTTGATTTTTATGAAGTTCTTTAAGTTTCTCATTAAGAAATTGATAAGCAAATTCCGAGAATTTATGAGTTTTCCCATTTTTTGATACGGTTATTTCTAAATGATATTTTCTTGCCTCTTTCATTTTATAATACCAAACAAGTGCATAAATATCCTGAGGTGGTATTTTTAATTTTTCTGCTAACTGCTTTTGAATGTACGGATGTGTTTCATCAGGATTCCCATCTGGTACAGGTACCTCCTCTGCTAAATCTATGTTACCAGTTACTTTTATAACGGGAATACCATCTGTTTCGTTGAAACTCCCCTCTTTAATAAACTTTGCTTTCCGCAAAACTTGAGTCACTAATTTTCGTTCAAATGCGACATCAACACCATAAGGAGTCGATATATGACCGTTATTATAGTTCACAATTCCCAGGCTTGCAGTATTGTTTTTTCTAATTATTTCAAAAAGTTTTAGTAATCCTTCTCGCTCTTTAGATATTCTTCCCTCTATAATTCGTGTCATTTCAGCAACTCGAATTTTCTCACTTCTTGCCCGATAGCGATAAAAAATGTCCCCACTTGTAATTTTTTCTCCATCATTAGACTTTTGCGCAATAATAGGTTTTTGAATAGCTTCTTCTGTATAAATCCAACCAATTTTTTTCTTTACTATTTTATTATTCACACTTACATCTAGAATAACAGTTCCACACTCCCACTCAATAGATGGCGCAAAAAGCGAATTAAGTGCTTCTGAAAATTGTTCTTGACTAAAATTTTCAAAGTTATCATTATTTAATCCTTCGATAACACGAGGACTATCCTTAATACCAAATATTATATATCCTCCACGATTATTTGAAAACGCAGCCATGGTCTTTGCATATTTAGCTGTATTTGCTTTATTAAAAGAAATCTTAAATTCAACTGTATTGCTTTCTCTACTTTTCAACAGCCCCGCTGAATTTATCCTTAAAAGAACTTTTTTTACTATCTCATCATGATTGGTCATACTAAGTCCTCCAATGTCCACTTCAACATTTTCAACTCTTGATTCAGCTGCATCTGCCTGTTTAGCTGTTTTTCTTTGCGGATTTTGTTTTGTAAAGCAGCAATCTGTTTTTTCAGTCGCCGCCTTTTTTCCTCTTTTTCTATAGCGTGCTTAATGCTGTCTTTATCATTAATTTGCAGCTGATCTGCGGCTACCTGCCGCACAAAATTTTCATAAATCGCATCAATATTCAAACCTTCTAATTTAACAGGCATTTCATCCAAAGGAAGCCAGTCTGTATAATAATAGCGCATAATAGCAAACGCTTTACTGCCTGCCGCTGCAGCTTCTTTATAACTTATAACAGCTCTATGCTTACCTTCATATTTCAGCATAAACAAAATATGATAGGGTATCACTTTGTCAATTTGACGCAAAACATTCTCATCAATTTGGGACTGATTAAGATGTATCTCAAATACTTCTATCTCTGTTACTGCCGTGCCGGCAGCAATATTCATGGTCGTAGCTGCTATCTTATTACGCCAGTAAACAGACTTTACCTGTTCTGCAAAAAATCGCTTTAGGGCAGCAGTTCCGGCAAGATGCTCATAAAACGTCTGCTTGGGAATACGCTTATTAAATTCGGTGGATCGCGGTAATCCCAACATTTCAACACTTCCCTATTTTACAACGATAAAACAGATCAATTCAAAATCCTCTATTCCTGATACTTCTGACAATAAGGCAGACGTGCCGCCAGTTTTAAACAAGCTTTCAATATCATTTTCTTCTTTGATATCAATAATGGAGTCGATCGCTTCATTCAGCAATTCTGACATTGCGCGCATATCTCTGCCGTCGTTAGTTTCTTCATTAAATTTATGGCACAATTCTGTAATCGCTTCATCTTTGCCCCGGCAAAGCAGCCTTATAGTATCAAGCAGCTTCTTTGGGTTAAGGTAATCACAGATGATTTCTCCGTCCGCTCCAATATAGACCATGTAGAATGGATGGATACGGTTTTGATTATCTATATTTATCCTGTTATTGGTATTTTTCAGTATGAAGATAGCGCCTTGCGGCATGTCTTCGCTGGCAGGCACCACTGCATGGAGCCCAAAGGGCTTCTTATCCAGATCTTTATGATTCTTTACATATTCTAACAAATCAAGGCGAAATTCATTCAGGCCCAAATCCATGATAGAAATACCGGAAGACATATCCTCGATATCTACCACTTCTTCCTGCAAACGTTGTAACTGCTGTTTACGGTATTGCAGGTCGCCTTTTTCTTCTACATTAATAAGGTCGTCATCGCCTGTGGAAGTCATGACAGAAATCTTCATGCGTGTTTCAACACGGTTTTTAAGATTGATATACTCGTCCAAGGTTAGATCAGGCCAGAAGTTGACCAGCTGGATATATGCGTTTCTGCTGCCAATACGGTCTATTCGGCCAAAACGCTGAATAATGCGTACCGGATTCCAGTGAATATCATAATTTACCAGATAATCGCAATCCTGTAGATTCTGACCTTCCGAAATACAGTCTGTTGCGATCAGAATATCAATTTCTTCTTTACTGTTAGGCATCAGCACGTCTTTGCCCTTGGATATTGGTGAAAAACACGTAAGGACATTATTTAAAGTTGCCCTGAACCCTTTAATGGTGGTTTTTCCCTCAACATCACCAGTTACCATTGCCGTTTCCATGTCATATTTATTTTTTATGTATTTACCAACTTGCTCGTACAGATATTCTGCGGTATCAGAAAACGCCGAGAAGATCAGTACTTTCTTGTTTTCGGCGTTAATTGGCTGCTCAATTTTTTCCGAAAGTAATTTGAGCAGCGTTTGCAGCTTCTTGTCATGCTCAGGAGTAATGTCGGCAATCATCAAAGTAAGCAGCTCCAGAATATCGGCGTCTTTTTTCAATTCATCACGCCAGCTTATATAATCCATATCACAGAGTTCAATACGCACTTTTTTCCCCACAGAAAAAAAGTCGGTGTTCTGGTCTTCCATATCAAAATCATTACTCTTATTTATTTCATACATATCAATGTCAGCAGAGCCGAATTTTTCAAACTGGTCAATTGCCCGAATAGTGCTTACAATAAGCTCCAGAATCCGACCAAGTGTCAATTTGAAGGAATACACCGAGCTTTCCAGTCTTTTTAGCAGATTTATACTCATCAGGCGGCGAATACCTTCTTCACGCCCCTGTTGGGTCAATCCTACACCTTTGTTATGCGCCAAATCAATATATTTTCCAACTTTACTTGGAAAAATATAATCAGACGGAGTATAAATTCTAAGCGATAATGATGATAGTTGCTCATAGATATCATTATAATTAATCGCACTGTCCATATCTGTAAGATTGGGGCATAACGAGATTGGTTTCAATCGTTCCGGAAATTTGCCAATTTTTTCGGTATTATAATATTTGATAATATGCTTCCTGGAACGAGCAATCGTAACGCTGTCCAACACTTCAAAAAAATCAAAATCTAATGTGCGAAGCAAGGCTTCTGTAGTACGAGACTCCGGTTCCAGTTTACTCCATACATTGAAGGCTTTCTGGGCTTGACGAAATATTTCATCAATCGTTTTTGTTGTATCCAGTGCATTATTAATTAACTTTGAATCACCCTCATAGGCAATTGCAAGTTGATTTTTCAGATCATTAAAGCGATTATTAACAGGAGTAGCAGAAAGCATCAGCACCTTGGTCTTTACCCCGGCACGAATTACACGATTCAGCAATTTCAGGTATCGGTTCTCCCTGCTGTCATCTCCTGAAATTGCGCCACCGTTTCTAAAGTTATG
>UMLT01046244.1_pt1 | contig 13506 bp, 12 predicted proteins | sample 1966641 | NCBI WGS metagenome assembly UMLT01 (sample SAMEA4836208, study PRJEB28245) | human gut metagenome | biome: gut microbiome; material: fecal sample | place: Denmark | collected 2008 | reverse complement strand
CTCTTGACCGTATAGGTTCCCTCCATCGTGAAGGGTACCATGATCTTGTGCTCGACCCACTCCTCCTTGACCTGCCCCAGCCACGACGCGGCCGAAACCTTGTCGCCGGGCTTGGCCAGCGGCTTGAACTCCCACTTCTTCTCGAAGTCGATAGGGTCGGTGATCGAACCGCGCGCGATGAACAGACCGTCCATCTTCTCCAGGTCGTTCTGCAGACCGTCGTAGTTGCGCGAAAGAAGACCGGGAGCGAGCGTCGCTTCCAGCATGTGACCCTCGAATTCGACCTTTTCGCCGATCTTCAGTCCGCGGGTCGAGTCGAAAACCTGCACGTAGGCATTGTCGCCCACGACCTTGATGACCTCGGCCATCATCTTGGTATCCCCGCAGTAAACGTGACAGATTTCGTTCTGGCCGACAGGGCCGTCCGCCTTCACGATCACGATGTTCGAGATGATACCGTTTACTCGTCCTGTTGTTTTCATTATCTGTTTTATTGTTTATTGATCAAATCCTTGCCGTCCAGACTGGTCATCAGGCGATGCAGCATTTCGCGCCCCTGCTTGTCGTCCAAACGGGTCCAGCGCGCCACGATGTTCACCTTCACCAGGTAAGCCAGCAGCGCGTTGATGTCGAAATAATCGAAAGTGGAAAGCTCCTCGGCCTGGTTCCAGCGGATCGCGTCGATCTTGCGCTCCTTCTCCACCAGGTTGGTTTCGTCGTTCACGGCGGCGATCACCGCCTCCAGGTAGGGAACGTCGCCCCGCAAGCCGAAATCGGCGGCCGACGAGCGTTTGAGCTGCTGCGAAGTTTCATCCCCGCCCACGACAGACTGCTCGGCCGAACGTCCCGTAACGCGGGCTACGACGGCGGCAGAGATGTTGCGCAGGTTGCGGTCGAAATCGGCCCACTGGCGCAGGAAACGGCTCTTGGAGTGGGCGCACTCGTCGTAGTAGGCCGAGAAAAGAGCGTTCTCGAACGATCGGTCGGTGTCGATCCCGTCCTCGTTGTCGGCATCTTCATCGACGATGGCCGAATAGGAACGGACCACGGTCGCCATACGCGCCGGAAGCCGGTCGGGGTTCTTGGTCTGCTCCTCGATCTCTTCCCGCGAGAGGTTGCCCAGCGGGTTGTGCGCCGCGCGTCCCTTGCGGAAATTAACCAGGTTCTCGCAGTCGTAGTAACCGTAAAGCAGACGCACGCAACGTGCATCGCGGGCGGAAACCCCTTCGAGAATCTCCTCGATGATCGCCCGGGCATTGAAGCCCTTGGTATCGGCATCGAGCGAATACTCCCGCAATCCGGCTACCAAACAGTAGTAATTCTTGTCGAACATGGCGCCCGGCTTAAGCGTTATACAGCATTTTATAGACCTTGTCGCGCAGGTACTCCTTCAACAGAGCGTCGAAATCCTGGTCCGAAAACGAAATGTAGTAGCCGCCGTCTTTGGCACCCACCTTGAATCCCGTCCTGACCTCCTTCGAATAACCCACCTCGACGCCTGCGGCCAGCAGCTCCTTCGCAGCGGCTTCGAACGTCGCTTCGAACGCCTTCTGTTCCGCCTCCGGCAGCAGGGCCTTCAACTGGTTCTTCGACGAATCGGCGCCGCTCCAGTTCTTGGCGACGGTAAGCAGCATCTGCTTTACGAATTCGGGATCGAGCGTCGCGGCTTTCACGGCGGGAGCGGTGCTCTTGGCGATAATCATGGAGCTGATCTCGGCTTTGATCTTCGAGAGGGCCTGCTTGCCCGCGAGCGAAATTTCGGTCATCGCGTTCTTCTCCACGTCCTGTGCTTTGGTATTGGCTTCGGCGAGGATCTTCGCAGCCTGCGCCTCGGCCTCCTTCACGATCTTGGCCGCATTGGTCTTCGCTTCGGCCACCAGACGTTCCGCCTCGGCACGGCCTTTCTCCAGTCCCTCGTCGTAGAGCTTCTGGGTTAACTGTTGAAGTTTGTTTTCCATAAGAATTTATGTTTATTATATTTGAATTTCTTATTCGTCACTCCATGACCTCGCGTCACGGATTCCGGGATGCAGCCCGGCCCCGCACCGACCCCGCCGACCGAAACGCACGGCATACAGCACCGCTTTCCCCGCCGGCAAATCCGACCGCAGGCATTCGATCCGGGATCACCGGAATCTTTCTCTTCCTCACCTCCATCCGAGACTCGATCGCAAGCGATCTCTCCCCGACTCCGACCGGAAACATCGGAACTGTTCCCGAAATCACACTCCTCCGAATTAGTTCCTACAAATATATAAAATCCATTTTAACCCACGCATATTCGGCGCATTTTTTTTCGGATCGAACCATAAAATATTGTCTTTGAGTTTCGATTTCAACAATCGATCAATCACATTAGTTTTTATCTAATTAGAAAAATCAATAGCATATGGTTCTCCTGATATTTTTTTAAGCACTTTATATATCCACGGATCTTTGTAGTCGCTTGTAAAAATTTCTATTTCTTTCGATGGCAATACAAGCTGTCCATTGTAATATACTTTTACATCGGGAAGGATTTTTAGCATATCAAAAGTGTAATCGTGTTTTGGAGGAAATAATTTTTCCCAACGATATAACGCACCAAACATGCCGATATTGGTAATACAAATAGTATTTGATCGACATGGTAGAATTTCAAGCTCATTTTTATTCCATCCACTCAACCACCCGACACGATTATTTAGATATGTAGCATAATTCGAAGAATCCGGGAGATTGATACGAACTGTGTCCGCACTATTATTACGAACATTTACTTCGTAATTAATCTCGATATCCGAATGTTCGAATTCGGCGTAAAATCGTTTATCGGCCAAGGATAGGGTTATGGACCGAATACTTACGGTATCGCTGTCCTTTGCAAAATCTTCGAAAGAATCGATTACTAAATGGGTTACATTTTGTGTTTGGTAACGATCATCTGAGCAAGCCGCTAATCCGAATAGCAGAAAAATAACACTGAAAATGTTATTCAATTTGTTTTTTATATTTTTCGATTGCATTTTTTCAATCGTTTGGGACAACCAACGTCTTCATCTCGAAAAAAGCTCCCTCCGAATGAAAATCCGAAGGGAGCAATGGCTTATTCAAAATTCATCGCCCTGATGTTCGGGACGCAGCAGATCGGTGACTACCTTTACGGGCGAAAAAGTCGTGATGGGGACTTCGACGAAGACCGTATTCCACCGGGCCATGGCACCGTTCCAAAGACCGGGCAGTTCCTGCGCGAGCAGCTCGCGGCCCCCGTCCGACTTGCGGGAGATAAAACCCGTAGCGGGATCGACGAACTCCCGCAGATCGAAACGACCGCCTTTCGAGGTGCGGAAGCTGCAAACCAGATCCACCGGATTGAAATGAGTCGCCGAGCGCATCAACTCCCGCTTTTCGGGAGCGATCTGGTTCGATTCGGCGATCTGGAGCGTCTCCAGCCCGTCGGCCCCAGCCACCCAGAAGGGGCCGCCGCCCGGCTCGCCTTCGTTGCGCACCATGCCGCACACCCGGATCGGGCGGTCGAGCACCTGCCTCAAAAGAGCCGTGCCGTAGTCCTTGGGCAGTTTCACGCAGAGTTCATTCTCGATGAACGCGGCGATAGGCTCCAATTCGGCACCCGGCACTTCGAGGGCCATGAGGTATTCGAAAATCCGCTCCTGCAATGCGAGCAATACTCCGGCCAGCGCTTTTTTATAAAGCACCGTATCGCTCCGCCGGGCATCGGTAGTAACATTGTCGATATTTTTAACGAAGACTATGTCCGCATCGATCTTTCCGAGGTTCCCGATCAGCGCCCCGTGTCCCGCACGTCGGAAGAGGAGGCGCCCGTCGGCACGTCGGAAAGGCGTACAGTCGGGATTCACGGCCAGCGTGTCGGTCGAAGGGTCCTGCACGGAGAAGGAGATGCGATACTTGACCCCGAAACGGGATTCGTAACCCGGTATCTTTTCGGCCAGCAACGCTTCGAAACGGGTCAGATGCTCGGGCGAGACGGTAAAGTGAATCTTCACCTCGCCCCCGGCGGCGGCGTACTGCGCCCCTTCGACCAGATGCTCTTCGACGGCTTTGCGCACCTCGTCCCCATAGCGGTGGAACGACACCAGTCCCTTCGGGGTTTCCCCGTAACGGAGCCCTTCGGCGACGATATTTTCGACCGTCTGCCGCTCGTCGGCATCGTCACCGATGATCGTCCGCAGCTCGGGCCAGAAGGCGAAGCGGCGGCGGTTGGCCAGCAACTCCCCGACCACAGCCGTACGGCGCCCCTCGCGGACGAACTCGAACAAATCCTTGAACATACGGGTCGCGGCGCCCGAAGCGGGCACGAATTTCACCACCCGCAAAGACTCCTTCGCACGGTCGTAACGGGCCGCCGCCTGCTCGATCCCGGCAGCATCCAGCACCCGAATACCGTCGCCGCACGAAGCGGCCCGCGTCACGGGAAGAAAGGGAAAACCTTCCCGAAAATTCTTCAACTGGGTTTCGAGAGCCGCCGGCGTCAGGCCGTGCTCCTCCATTTGCACAAAATCCTCTTTCGTAAACATATCGGAAACCGTTTATCAGTCACATTCATTCTCTTTCAGCAAGATCGGCGCCACATCGACCGACGCCCGACGAAGCGGGCGATAAAAAACAGCGACTCCGCCCGTTTTTCTCTTCACGCACACGGCGCCCTACCCGCCTGTTACAAAAAGCTCCCTTCTCACTCGCATAGATCGAAACCGTTGAACGATCGTTCTCCTTGCCCGACACAACGCCCCGCATCACTCGACCGAAAACGGCGAATTGCGAGCCCCTTTCTCTCCGCCGGGCAAAAAAGCCGTCCTCTCCTGCCTCGCTCATCGGAAACATCGAACTGCACTCTCTGTTTTCTCCGCCCGGCAGAACGAGTGAAGTCGTTCTCCTCGCTTGTCGAAAACATTCAAATTAACGAAATAATTCCTAACTTTGCAAATATGATACGAGAATTTAACAATCCCGAACTCGCCCCGCGCAACAGTTTTCACGTGGCGCAGCGGGCGGCACGCCTCATCGAGTTCGACCGGACGGAAGATTTGCGGGAGCTTTTCGAGCAAGGGATACCTGATCCGTGGTATGTCCTCGGCGGAGGCAACAACGTCCTCTTCACGCAGGACTATCCCGGCACACTGCTGACCCCTGTGGCACAAGGTATCCGCATCGTGGACGAACAGCCGGACTGCGTGACGGTCGAAGCCGACGCGGGCGTCGAGTGGGACGACCTGGTCGAATGGGCCGTGCAGCACGAACTGTGGGGATTGGAGAATCTCGCGCTCATCCCCGGCAAAGTCGGGGCCGCACCCGTCCAGAACATCGGAGCCTACGGTTGCGAAGCCAAGGATGCGATCCGGAGCGTCGAGATGTTCTGCACGGAGAGCCTCAACACGCTCGTCCTGAACAGAGAACACTGCGCGTTCGGGTACCGGGACAGCGTCTTCAAACGCTCCCTGCGGGGACGTGTAATCATCACTTCGGTCCGCTTTGCGTTGAGCCGCACGCCCCGACCCCGCCTCGAATACGGGGATTTGGCCGCAGAGGTCGAAGCGCGGGGAGGCATCACGCTGCGCAACATCCGCGAGGCCGTTTGTGCGATCCGCCGGGCCAAGCTGCCCGACCCTGCGGTGACGGGCAACGCCGGGAGCTTCTTCAAGAATCCGGTCGTCGGCCGCGAGGAGGCCGAACGCTTGTCGGCACTTTATCCCGATATGCCGCACTATCCTGCGGCCGACCCTTCGCAAGTCAAGCTGGCCGCAGGCTGGCTGATCGACCGCGCCGGTCTGAAGGGGCACAGCGAAGGACGCGTGGGGATCCACCCCCGGCAGGCGCTGGTGATTATCAACCTCGGAGGCGCTACGGGTACGGAGATCGTCGCTTTCGCCCGCAAAGTGCAGGAACAGGTAAAGAAACGCTTCGGCGTGGAGATCGAACCCGAAGTCAATATATTATAAAACCGACAAGGCACTGCCTATGAACCTACTGGACAATTTCCAACGCTACATCCGCCGCAACGAGCTGGCAGCTCCGGAGGATTTCATCCTGCTGACCGTTTCGGGCGGCGTGGACTCGATGGTCATGCTCTCGCTCTTCGTGCGAAGCGGCTATCGCGTCGGCGTGGCCCACTGCAATTTCCAGTTGCGGGGCGTGGAGAGCGAAGAGGACGAGGAACTCGTACGCCGCGAGGCGGAGAAGTACGGCGTGCCCTGGTACAACAAACGCTTCGACACCAAAGGCGAGATGGAGCGCACGGGCGAATCGATGGAAATGGCCGCACGGCGGCTGCGCTACGCCTGGTTCGACGAATTGAGCCGCGAGCACGGTTACACGGTGGTAGCCATCGCCCACCACATCGACGACTCGATCGAAACCTTCTTCATCAACCTGTTGCGCGGCACCGGCCTGCGGGGTCTGACGGGGATCACCACCCATGCCGGGAAGCTGATCCGCCCGCTGATGTTCGCTTCGCGCAAGGACATCCTCGAATACGCCGTAGCACAACACATTCCCTACCGGGAAGATTCGTCGAACCGCTCGACCAAATACCTGCGCAACAAGATCCGCCTGGGACTCGTACCCCGCATCAAGGAGATCAGCCCCAAGTTCACCGACCTGATGCGTCAGAACATCGGCCGTCTGACCGACGCGCAGCTCTTCATCAACCACGGCATCCAGCGCATCCGCGAAGAGGTCATCACCACCGAAAACGGGATCGACACGATCCACATCGACCGTATCGACCGGGCTTTCCCGCTGAATTTCGTAATCTTCGAACTGCTCAACTCGACCTATTCGTTCAAAGGCGACGTGTCGGACGCCCTGGTCAGGGCGCTGGAACAGAACTCCGGCACGGGCAAGCGGTTCTACTCCAAATCCCACGTGGCGTACATCGACCGGGGACGGATTATGGTAACCCCGATCCCGGCGGACGACCCCTGCCAGGTGCAGGTCGAGGCGGGCGCCCCGCGCTGCTACTGCGGCAACTCGGTGCTCTACTTCGAGCTGCGCGACATCGACGATATCCAGGGCTTCGGCGTACCCGAACACATCGCCCAGGTGGATGCCGACAAACTCAAATACCCGCTCACGGTGCGCCGCTGGCAGGAGGGGGACTGGTTCATTCCCTACGGCATGTCCGGCCGCAAGAAGGTCAGCGACTACCTGATCGACCATAAAGTCCCGCTGCCGGAGAAGGCACGGCAGTTCGTACTGCTTTCCGGGGATGAGATCGTCTGGCTCGTCGGGCGGCGCATCGACGACCGCTACCGGCTCACGGCCGAGACCGAAAACGTGCTGCGCATCACCAAAGAGATCATTTAAGCCATGGCGAAAGGCGGCGTAAAATTCAAAGATACGATGGCGGCCTACGACCGTCTCCGAGGCGAAATCGCGGGACGGAAGTTCGCGCCCGTCTATCTGCTCATGGGCGAAGAGGCCTTCTTCATCGACGCTCTCTGCGACCTGCTGGCCTCGACGATCCTCCAGGAGTCCGAACGGGCTTTCAACCAGCTGACCGTCTATGGGCGGGACTCCGACGCGGGACAAGTGGTGAACCTCTGCCGGCAGATGCCGATGATGGGTTCGTACCAGGTGGTGATTCTCAAGGAGGCGCAGCAACTGCGCGGTCTCGACAAACTCTCGCTATACACTTCGAAACCCTCGCCCACGACGATCCTGATCGTCTGCCACAAGGAGAAGAACGTGGACAAGCATTCGCAGCTCTACAAAAGCATCGCCCAGCACGGTGCGGTGCTCGAATCGGTCCGGCCGCGCGATTACGAGATCGGCCCCTGGCTCGCGCAGTTCGTCGCCTCGAAAGGCTGCACGATCGACGCGAAAGCCCAGGCGATGCTGACCGACCACCTGGGCACCGACCTCGCCAAAATCTCCAACGAACTGGGCAAGCTGCTGCTCTCGCTACCGGAAGGAACGAAGAAAATCACCGACGCACACATCGAACAGAACATCGGCATCTCGAAGGATTTCAATAACTTCGAACTCTGCAAGGCCGTCACGGGACAGAACCTCGAACAGGCCCTGCGCATCGCCGACCATTTCGCCCGCAACCCCAAAGACAACCCCCTGCTGGTAACGATTCTGGCCCTTTTCAATCAGTTCCGCGAAATTTTCCGCATCAACTACCTGCGGTGGCTCAGCCGCCACAAGGGAGTTCCGTTTCCCTCGGACACGGAACTCATAGGCATCCTGCGAATGAACAACGCCTACGCTCTGGGCGAACTGAAGCAGACCTCGGCACGGTGGGACAACCGCCGGGTGTTCCGTATCCTGGGGCTGCTGCGCGAATACGACGCCAAATCGAAGGGCATGAACGCGGGCGGCGCCCCGGACGGGGAGCTGCTCCGCGAGCTGCTTCTCAAAATCTTCCTCCAATAATGGAACGCATCCTGCTGCGCAACGGTATCCCGGAGCCGATGCCCCGCATCGAAGGCACATACCTCTATCAGACGCTTCATGTCCGGGGACGCCGCCCCCTCTGGCTCGACCGCCACACGGAACTGCTGGCTCGCAACATACAAGAGCTTTTCGGGTTGCGCTGGGCCCCCGACCTTCGCCGGCTGGAGGCAGAGATCGCCGCCCTGCTCGACGCCAACCGTCACCCCGTCGCAGGCTCTTCGTTCGTACGCATGGCCTTCACACCGGCGGGCGACCTGCTGCTGATCCCCGGAGCGGTATCCTTCTACGACGGGTATGCCCTGCGGTCGCTGCGGCCCGCTGCGGCTGTCGTGAACTACGGCGTTCCCTACCCCGAATACCCCACCTCGGCACGCGAAGCAGCCTGCATGCTGGCTTTGCAGGCAGCGGTGACGGCGGACAACCGGGCGGCGGAAGCGGACATTGAACGGGCGGCAGTCCGGACAGGCGTACAAGCGGTGATCCGCTGCGACGGCGAGGGATTCGTGCACGTATGCGACGAAGCGCCCCTGTTCGCCGTGAAAGGGAAAAAAGTCTATACTCCGCCCGCCCCGCCGAGTGTCGAACGGGAATTGGCATGCCGGGCCGTCGAAGCCGCCCGCCTGCCTCTGCTGGAGCTGGAGATCGGCCGGGAGCAACTTGCCCGTTTCGACGAAATTTTCTATGTCGATCACCGGGGCCTCACCTCGCTATCGGCCTGCGAAGGGCAACTCTACGCCGCAATCATCACCGAACGTATCGCCCGCGTCCTGAACAAATTATACTAACACATCCTGCCCGATACAAACCGGACAGGTTTCCTTTGTCCCACCCTATTTACAATACCTTCACAAAAGATCGGAATACACTCGGCATAAAAAACAGTTCGCTCGTTTCATTCTGCACTCATTTTCATTACTTTTGCAGAAAGTCGGATACATTCGGCAACACCCCCGGATCCGTTTGTTGGATTCTGTATTCATTTTCATTACCTTTGCTCCCAATGTCACACACCATCGCCATTTTTCCGGGATCGTTCGATCCCTTTACCCGGGGCCATCAGGCACTCGTGGACGATGCCCTGCGAATCTTCGACAAGGTCGTCATCGGCATCGGCAACAATGTTTCCAAGGCAGGACTGCTGCGCATCGAAGCCCGCAAACAACTCATCGAAGACCTCTATGCGGACAACCCCCGGGTCGAAGTGAGAATCTATACCGGTCTGACGGGCGACTTCGCCCGCGACCAGCATGCCTCGGCCATCATCCGCGGCGTGCGCAACACCACCGATTTCGAATACGAACGGACGATGGAGGCGACCAACCACCGCCTGCATCCCGACATCATCACCGTGATGCTCTTCACCCCGGCTCCCGTAGCCGACATCGCCTCGAGCACCGTACGCGAAGTACTGGCTTTCGGCCGCACGGTCGATGAATTCATGCCCGAAGGAATAGACATAAAAAAATACCTCTGATTACTATATTGCTATGATGGAATTTACCGCAGAAATGATCGCCGGTTTTCTCGGCGGCCAAGTCGCAGGCGACAAAGAGGCCAAGGTGCACACCGTCTCCTCGATCGAAGAGGGCGAACCCGGCGCCCTGACCTACCTGACCAACCCCAAATACGAAAAACACCTTTACAAAACCCGTGCGTCGATCGTATTGGTGAACAAGGATTTCACCCCTTCGGAACCCGTGACCGCCACCTTGATTAAAGTCGAAGACACCGGCGCCGCAGTGCTCAAACTGCTGCAAATGTATCAGGCCGCAAAACCCCGCAAACAGGGCATCAGCGAGCGGGCTTCGATCTCGGAGCGGGCGACACTGGGCGAAGATTGTTACGTGGGCGATTTCGCCGTTATCGAGGCGGGAGCCCGCATCGGCGCCGACTGCCAAATCTATCCCCAGGTCTATATCGGTGACGGCGTGACCGTCGGCGACGGAACGATCCTCTACCCGGGTGTCAAGATTTACGAGGGGTGCGTGATCGGCAGCCGCTGCATCCTGCATGCGGGTGCGGTGATCGGCGCCGACGGCTTCGGCTTCATTCCCAATGCCGCAGGCGGCTTCGACAAGATTCCGCAACTGGGCAACGTCGTCGTCGAAGACGACGTGGAAATCGGCGCCAACACCTGCATCGACCGGGCCAAGACCGACTCGACGATCATCCGCCGGGGCGTGAAACTCGACAACCTGATCCAGATCGGCCACAACGTGCAAATCGGCGAGAATACCGTTTCCTCGGCCCAGACAGGCATCGCAGGCACTTCGAAGGTGGGGCACAACTGTTTCCTCGCGGGACAGGTCGGCATCGCGGACCACGTGACCATCGGCGACAGGGTCTGCATCGGCTCCAAAAGCGGTCTCGACAAAGACGTACCTGACGGAGAAGTACGTTTCGGCTATCCGGCGCTGCCCGGCATGCAATATCACCGCGCATCGGCCATCTTCAAGAACCTGCCCGACCTGGCACGCCGCGTGAGTCAGGCGGAAAAGGAGATCGCGGCCCTCAAGGAGAAGTAACGTCCCTGCACCGTGTCCGACCCGACGACATACCGCATCATGGGCATCGACCCCGGCACCAACTACATGGGGTACGGGGTGCTGGAGGTTTGCGGACGGGAGGTCCGATCGGTCGTGCTGGGCGACATCGACCTGCACAGGATGAACGATCCTTACGAAAAGCTGCGCTACATTTTCGAGCGGGTCGGTGCCCTCGTGGACGAATACCGCCCCCGCGAGGTGGCCCTCGAATCGCCCTTCTTCGGCGAGAACGTGCAGTCGATGCTCAAGCTGGGCCGGGCGCAAGGCGTGGCGATGGCTGCGGCGTTGAGCCGCGGACTGCAGGTATTCGAATACGCCCCCACACGCATCAAACAGTGTATCACGGGCCGAGGCTCGGCCCCCAAGGAGCAGGTCGCGGCTCTCGTCAGCAGCATGCTCACGATCGAACGTCCGCCCCGGCGACTGGACGCTACGGACGGTATGGCCGTCGCCCTGTGCCACCATTTCATGAGTTCGAACCCATTGAACGGCGCCCTCGGCGAAGATCGGTTCAAAGGACTCGGCGGAGGCCGCAAGGCTGCCTCGGCAAAGGGCAGTTCGAGCTGGGAACGGTTTTTGAAGGATAATCCCCAGCGCGAAATCCGGCAAACGCCGCGAACACCCCAAAAGACGAATCACAAACCGACCAAATAATCATTTTAATCCTTTCTCAGCACTATGAAAAAAGCGTTAATAGGTCTTCTTGCCGCAGGCACCCTCGTGGGATGCGGAGGCAATACCTACACCATCACCGGCAAACTGGACCCGGGAATCACGGACTCCGTATTCCTGATGCAAGGCAATCCCGAAAATCCGACCATCGCATCGGCAGCCGTCGCTGCGGACGGTACGTTCAAAATCAAAGGCACGATCGACCAGCCGGACCTGGCCATCCTTACCAACCGGCACCGCCAGGGCATCGGATTCATCTTCCTCGAACCGGGAAAAATCGACGTTAAAACTGCGGATCTGGGCCAATTCCAAGTCGGCGGCACCCGCTCGAACGAGATTTTCCAGCCGATAAACGACTCTTTGGGCATGCTTCAGGGACAATTCCTGGTGGCCATGCAAGAAAACGACATGGAGAAATTCGATTCGCTGAACCAGGTAGCCAACGGCATCATGCGCCGCGCTTTGGACAACAACTCCGACAACCTGGTCGGCGTTTACTTCTTCGGAAACCTCTATAACGAAATGGAACCGCAAGAAGCCCGCGAAATCCTGAATAAATTCCCCGAACAGATGCAGAAAACCCAGATCCTGACCGCCATCGCCAAATCGATCGCCGCCCAGGAAAATACCGAAATCGGCAAGCCCTATCTGGAAATCGCGCTGCCCGACTCCCTGGGCGAAACCGTTTCGGTGACACCCCTCATCGGCCCCGGCAAATGGGTGCTGATCGACTTCTGGGCAACCTGGTGCAGTCCCTGCCGCGGCGAATTGCCCTATCTGAAGGAGGCGTTCAAGGAGTTCGGCCCCAAAGGATTCAACATTTACGGCGTATCGCTCGACAACGATGCCGAGAGTTGGAAAGAATTCCTTGTAAAAGAGGAGATGACGTGGCCCAACGTAATCGCCGTCACCGACGGCAAGAGCGCCCCGATCGTCGAAGAGTACGGAATCCGCAGCATCCCGACCAACTTCCTGATCTCGCCCGAAGGCAAGATCGTCGCCAAAGACCTGCGAGGCGAAGGAATCAAGGAGAAGCTCGCCGAACTGGTCAAATAAGCGCATCCGGCAAAATCATCGAATTACCCCTGCGGATTTCAGCCCGCAGGGGTAATTTTTGTATGACAAATCTCCGGTCCCCATAGCCAGTCGGACACGACAAATGCCCTCTTTTCCCGGCAACGATATTTCCACCGACAAACTCCCGGAAAAGAATCCGAACAAAGCACAGATTACCTCAAATCAAACATTATCAATGTATTATATTCAAAATTACCCCTCTTACCAAGATATAAAATAAAAAGACTGGTAAATTTTACGACAAATTATTTGCATAAGAGCAATTTTCACACTACATTTGCATTCGCAATTCGGCGCCGTAGCTTAATTGAATAGAGCATCTGACTACGGATCAGAAGGTTACAGGTTTGAGTCCTGTCGGCGTCACTCTCAAAATCAACCACTTACAGCGATGTAGGTGGTTTTTTCGTGTCTTGTTTTGAGCCCGTTCTCCGTCGGTTTACGCAGTTTGTGTAAACCAATGTGTAAACCGAATTTTCCCGATGAACACAACAATCGAGGCGGTACTCTACACATCCAAAACATTATCCAACGGTCAGCATCCCATTATGTTACGGCTGACGAAGAACCGAAAACGGAAGTACATCAGTCTGCACATTTCCCTCGCTCTGCAATACTGGGATGCAGAAAAGTGTAAACCGCGCCGTAACTGTCCCGACAAAGAGCGCATCGAAGCCCTTATCCAACAGAAAACGCAGGAACTCCAAAGTCAGGTCATGGATTTCAAAACCAGCGATAAGGAGTACACGTTGAACACGCTTGTCGAAAAGGCATCCCGCAAGGTCGTGCGCCA
>UMLT01013238.1_pt1 | contig 13526 bp, 16 predicted proteins | sample 1966641 | NCBI WGS metagenome assembly UMLT01 (sample SAMEA4836208, study PRJEB28245) | human gut metagenome | biome: gut microbiome; material: fecal sample | place: Denmark | collected 2008 | reverse complement strand
CCTCAAATAATAGTACCCACACCCCTGCAGGGTAGGGGAGTGGGTATTAAATAGTAATGATTATGAGATGTTAGGTCTTAAAATCTTGATAGCTGTCATGCCGTCATGGTTGCTCCATCTGGGATAATCCATGGGTGTGCCGTCCATGTTGCGGATCCTGTCCAGCATCACCGGGGAGTTGCCCGGCATGAACCCGGATACCTGCACAGTGTACGCATAGGATGCCGGGCGTTTGCAATACAGGATAATGGCATTGCCGTCATTGACATAATACAGTTTATCTGTATCGCTGACAACATCCCATGTAACTGTCTTGCCTGTTCCGGGCATTACGTTGTAAATCGACAGATTGAGCTTGCGATTGTCAACTGCACTGATGGCAAACAAGCTGCCACTTGCGGGGTTATTGGAAATATAAATGCTGTAGTCAATATCATTTACATCACAGATACGGATGCACCCCTGGGAGCTGATGCCACCGGTCGGAATAGGCACATAAGCAAAAGCCTTGTACTGTTCGGGGTCCCCGGTCACTGACTGCCCTGCCACGGTGTACTGCGTCTGATCTGTAATTGACAGGTCAATACATCTGTGCTCTCCGGCCTTGCAAATATACTGGTTATTGCCCTCAAAAATATACTCGCGCTTGGTGTAGATATACGCATTATTGATCTTGCACATCATGGCCGTGACAGGATACTGCCCGATAGTCTGTACCGTGGTGGATACTTTTGCACTGCGGTTGATGATGCCACCGTCAACCGTCAGCTGCGGGCTGGGGCTTGTGCCAATCAGCGCGATTGCTGCGTTACCATCTCCGGTGGTTGCCGTGTCGTCATTGATTGTATAAATCAGGTTATTGATACATGCGGCAGCCTTGCCCGGTCCATCAAATACAATGCCCCTGCGGCAAGTATCAAGATAGAGGTTAGTAATGTGTACGTCATTGTTTGTGATTTTAAGGCCGATGGTGTCATCCCACCAGGTATTAGCATCCACTCCACCGGTACCACCGGACGGGATGCCGTTGTAAGTAATCCAGTTACAACCAAACACATTAGTCCGGCAGTCAAAACCAGTCTGACATACCATTGCCAGCAGGTTATTGCAGCAGCAGTCCGGCGACTTGTCACCCCAGTAAAATGCCGCATTGCCCTCGACACGCTCGGAGGGGTGCACGTCGCTGAACCCCCATACCGAAACATTATCCATGTAGCAATACCGGCTTAACGTGCTGGTGCTGGGCTGCAAGTACACGCCATAGGATTTTACACTGCCAATACTGACATTAGCAATATAGTTGTCGGTGTACTTGTCGGTCGTAAACACAATACCGCCGATCATGCCGTTGCAAATAATATCCAGATTTGCAATATCGATATTGCCAGACACATCGTTGCCCGATACCGTCAGCACGCCAAGGCTGCCGAACGCGGTAGGATTGCCGGTATACTGCAAAATCGTGTCGCTGGTACCGCGTGCCGGGTCACGGGACGCGGCCGCACCGTACAAGCTATGCTTGAGCTGCACCGGTGCGCTGATCTTGTAGGTACCCACAGGGATAAACAGCGGGAATTGCTTGGTATATGTGTTCAGTGTCTCGGTGATGTCGTCCGTGCCATCCTTTTTCAGCTTCTGGAATTTGTCAATGCTAACAGGGGATGGCTCAACAAAACTAGGAATCTTACCAGTGCGACTTGTTAAAAATTTTGTGTTAGAGCCCGATGCGGTTCCCATAGAAACATAAGCATAATTTTCATCAATGTTTTGTTCTCGGGCCGATGCCAACGTCAGCATACCATAAATATATGTCGGGACTGTAGTGTTACCGATTGAAGTAACACCAGAATGAGCAGTTAACGCTTTTCCACCTTTAGAAAAGATTTCTACTTTATTCGCGGTTACCGTCATATTCCCGCTGACCGTTTGCGTCAGGTCCCCGGTGGTGTTTTTGTCGATCTTGTTGGGCAGTGCCGTGTTAATGTCCCCGACGCTGTTTTGCAGCTGCGTGTCTGCGTCCTCGCGGGCCTGCTGCTCTGCCTCAAGGGCCGTTTGCAACTGCGTGATGGCTTCCGCGCGGGTCTGCTGCTCGGTGGCAAGGGCAGCCAGCAGGTAGTGTAAAATCTCATTGGTAGAGCTCGTCACGCAATTAGAACCCTGCACATACGCGTCACCGGCGCTCATGGCGCGCGTGATACGCACCAAAACCCCATTGACCCATACCAGGTCATCAACGGCTCTCGCGGCCGTTGCGGTGGTGCTGTGGCCCTCATCGTTGGGGGTGATTGCCTTTTTGACATTTGCAAAAAGCTCGTCAAAATTGCCAATCTTGGTCCAATACTCGGTGCGGTCCAGAGATACGCCGGAGGGCACCGGCTGCACAGACAGGTACGCGTTGCCCTGGCTGTCAACTACTACGGTATTGGCCTCGTACTGGCTCGTGATGTCCCACAGGATAGGATCCGCATACTTGATGGTTGCCAGGCTGACAAAATTAGTAAGCCGGTCATTGAAATCATTGAGTGTGTCAATAATCCAGTCAAGATTAAGGTCGTGAAAGTTGGTGTATGGGGCCTTATGAATCGGGTAAATGATACTCATGTTTGCCATCTCCTTTAATATACCATTAGGCAGAAGTTTGCCCGAATGTCCGTAACGATCTTATGCACCGCGTTTTCCGTCGCCAGGGCCAGCTCCTTGGCAATCAGGTCCTGCGGGTCTCTGCCTGCCCGGCCCTTTTCGGTCACGGTGTCTTTGTATCCGTCCTGCGCCTCTGTGGTGCTGGTATTGGTAGTTGTTTGGTCGTCGGTGGTTGTGTCGGTGCCGGTGCTGGTAATGGTGTTACCGGTGCCAAGGGTGGTAGTACTCTTTTCGGCCGGCACCATGGTGCCACTATCAAACCCCGTCACATCCCTTGTCGTGTTGTCACTGCCATTGTTTTGGCCGATGGTCGTAAGGTCAGGGGTGCGGGTGGTCTTGCCCTCCACCACGTTTTTGCCGGTGTTGGTGCTGCCGCTGGTGCCATGGTGATCTGTGGTCCTAGTGCGATCATCGGAGGCCAGCACGTCATAGTCAAGGCCCAGGGCTGTGGCGTACCGGGTCCAGCTGGGCAGCATGGTTTCGGAAAACACGCCCAGGGCCCTTTGCATCGTGGGCCCGTCGGCATACAGGACCTCAAGCTCCAGCGTATCAAAAAGCAGCTGATTGCATACCGCGTCTTTTGACACACTGTCAGGGACTTGCAGGTCGTCAAATAGTGTGGGGTATCCCGCCAGCAGTCCGTTAAAGCTTAGTGTTGCGTGCATTGTTGGTCACCTCCTGCATGCCGGTATCGGGCGGAAATCTCCAGTCAACCCACAGCTGCGATTTGTCAATCCGGAAAAGCTTGTGGACCCGCTCGCAGCTCCGCTGCAAGCTGTCCAGCCACAGCGACGCTTTGGCGGCCGTCTCGACGTTGTTGGAATTGACCTCATCCGTCAACATGCGCTCTTTTTTGCTTGTGTTGGTGTTGGGGATACCGACCTCTGTGTCGAAAAGCGCCTTGATGGTTTTTAACGCGGTCAGCAACTCGTTGGTGATAAAGTTGCCTTTAAGGTCTGAGGAAAAGTACATCCACGGGGACTGACCGGATGCCCCGGTCTTGGACGCTTTGAGCAAAGAGGAATCGACAAAAACAGCGGGATTGCCCTGCATGATCTCGTCAAACATTTTTTTGAAAGATTCTGCGCCGGCTTTGTTGCCGGCAGCAAACACATACGCCAGCCGGCTGTTGATCAAATTGCTCTGGATGGTCTGGGCGGCAAGTGCCATCATGTCCCCATAATATGCCACAATGTCCACCATGCCCCTGTAGTCGGGCTGCAGGTTGATGATCTCGCACTGCTTGCCGATCTGCAAATACGGGTTGCCCCTAATAAAGGGATTTGCCACGATGGAGTGCGTGGGGTTGTAAAAAATGTTAATGCCGGTCAGCCCCATGCGATCATATACCAGGCCGTACCGGTCGGTATCAAATACCGTCACACCGCCATCCCCGAATACCAGGTATTGCAAGCGGTTACTGGGCCAGGTGTCGGGCAGGGTCCACCGCACCATAGACACGGCCTCCAAAAACAGGTACTTGCGGAAATAATAAGACAGGCCGTTGCCCTTGGTATGCATGACGGACGGTGTCACCGGTGATACATGGGCGTTAATCTGCTCGTAACTGTAGGGTGCCGTCATAACAACTTGCCCCCCTTTGCCATCTTAAACAGCAGCCACACCGGCAGCTTGCCGGTAGGCCACGGCCCCGGCCCAGGACCCGGCCCCGGGGGATTGCTTGCATCCCATTCCACTTCCCAGGTTCCTACCTGGTTCGGGATTCCCAGAATGGCGGACGGGTCCGTTCTGTTCGCCGTGCCGTACCCGCCGACCCAATATTCCCAGTGCGTGTGGATGCCGCTTGCGTTGCCGGTCTGGCCTTGCTGCCCGATAAATTGCCCCCGCGTGATGGTCTCGCCGACGCTGTGAATCTGGCTTGCAAAATGAGCTGCAAGCCAATAGCTGTTATCGCTCATTTTGACAACAATATAGTTGCCCCATGAATCATTGCCGGTTGTGCCGCCTTGCCAAGTGTGGGCCGTGACGACCGTGCCGGCCATCGGTGCATAGGCCTTGTGATCTTTATGCACCGTGTCGATACCCCCGTGATGGCTGCCGTCAGAGTATGCGGGATATCCTGCAGATACCCTAATCGGTGACACCCCTGTAATACATTGCTTATATACTGCCATTGTTTTGGCACCTCCTACTCCAAAAAGAATCCATTGCGCAGAAAGCTTTTGACGCTGTCGATCTCGGCAGCCGTCGCCGGTAAGGCAAGGTCAGGGTCGTCCACCATGATAAACCCCGGAATACTGGACAGCTGCACACGCTGGCACAGTGGCCTGCCATGGTCCTCGTTGTTATCCTCCACGATCTCATAAAAGGCCCCCGTCAAATACGGGATGATACCGTATTTTGCGACGCTGGCCCCTCCGCCTTTGGATTGACTGACAACTGTAGATTGCTGGGCACCGGATGCAATGCCGTTGACGACATCCCCGTTACCGAAAAAAGACGCCAGGCCGCCAGCCACAGCCCCTACCGCCGTTTGAATCAGGCCGCTCAAACTGGCTAGCTCGTTGACGTTTGTAGCGATCTGCGCCAGCTGCACCGGTACTGCCACGCTACCAGATGTCGAAAAGACGACGGTGCTGAAATCTTTGGTAAAGGTCAAATCCAGGACCGCGTCACCGGTGCGATAGTCAACCGTCAACCGGCAGTACAATGTGCTTTGCCGTACAAACAAATTAGCGTTTAACTTGATCTCGCCGAACGGCGGACAGTACAGCGTATACTCCGAATACGGGGCCCCGTCTGTGTAAGCGCCTCTTGTGGTAAGCTGCGGGTGGTGCGGGGTCACAATACTAAAAGTAAATACCTGCTTGTCATTGCTGTTTTGGATGACAAACGCGTCACCCACGTTTTGCATTTTCCACCAACCGACGGGAATTTCAGAGATGGGGGTGCCGATACCGGCGTTACCGCACGGAATCCAGAACGCTTTGGAAATATACTGGAGGGGATTAAACAGCGCTTTGGTAAGATTGCTGCTGATCTCCTCGGAACTAATATTAAGGTAATCCGTGTTTTGCAAAAGCGCTGCCATTAGCTTTTGAAATGTCGTGCCGCTCATTGCAAGATAAATGGCACCGCCAAAAGACACATATCCCGGTGCATTGACCGCGACGACGAAAAAACCGACATTGCCCTCCGGGTCATCGGAAAACGGGGTGGTGCTTGCCTTTACGGTCTTGGTGGTAATGGGTGCTTTTGTGGGGTATAAACTATCTACAATATTGCCATCATACTTGGCGGACGATCTCACAACGTACTCTGTAGCGCTGCTGATCTGGGCCCGGTAACTTGCAAGGGTGTCAACGGTCAGCGATGCAATCCAGCGTGCGTCCGAATATGTCCAGTTTTTAATCCAATAGTACCGGCCAAAGATGGGTATATTGCAATAATTGTACCCGGTGGGGTTGCTGTCCGTGGCAATCTTAATTTCGGGGTCGATGATGGTGCACGGGCTTTTTAAGTTGATCTCAAACGTTTGCCCACCGCTGGGCAGCTTGGTGCTGTTTGAGCGCTTGGTGATCTGGTAAAATATTGCCTGCATGTGCATTCACCTCCTATAAAATAACCGGCGGGGCAATGCCCCGCCGGTGCCGGTCAGGACTTAGAGGGATCTGCGTCCTTGTGCATGGTGGTTTTGAGGGTGGAGGCGTTGGCTGCTTTGGATGCGCTGGGCGCGGTCACGTCGCCTTTGGTCATCAAAAACAGCACGGCATTTTCGGTAAAGTCGTCATACCAGGACCAGCCGTAATGATACCAGAAATTGGTATACAGGCCACGCGCGTTCATCGGCGTGGGGACCACGCGGGCCAGCCGCGGGGTGTAACCGATCGCATCCCAGTCCAGCAGGCAGCCAAATACGTTGGTCAGCTGCACAGCGGCATTTTTGGTTGCCACGCCGGCGGGGCTGGTAATAACAGGGGTCGCCGAAATCTTTTCGCGGGCGTCGATGTCCTGCCAGAACGTGACCTGTTCCGCGTCACGGTACCGGAGCATGTCATCGTGGAATACCTCCGGAATAACGCGGGCATCAATCTGGCTCTGGGTGCCGCTGTACAGATAGAGGTGCTGACGATCATACGGGGTATGCCGCATAATGTTGTAAGTCTTGCTGTTGATCGTCCAGTTCTGGTGCCAGTTGATCGTGCGTTCTTTCATCAGGCGGGAAATATCGTTAATGCGACCATACGCGTACTTGGCAAAGCCCGGGAAATTGGCCTCTTTGTACACGTCGGCCACCGTCAGCTCGGTGCCCTGCTGGGTGTTGTATTCATCAAGCAGGTAGATCACGCTTTCCGGATTGGTGACAGTCATGCCGGTGAGGTGGTTTGCCATCAGGTTGTTGGCCAGGTTGCGCCGGTCGGCCTCGATCTGGTTTGACAGATGGAGCACAAAAGAGGACCAAAACTGGGCCAGCTCTTCCGGCCCCTTGAATGCTGCCTGCATCTGGGTGTCGGCCTGGGTGTATACGCGGCTGTAGTTGGTCTGCCCGTAATAGTTGGTCTGCAGGACTTTGGGTTTGTGGACCTCGTACATGTCGACGCTCTGGCCCTCTTCCAAGTCCCACGCCTTGTCCGTCACGGGGTCGGAATCGCAGAAATTGATCTTGCGCACATGGTTTGCCCAGTCGTCGCCGGTAACCTGCAAGCGCTTCATGGGCGCGTCATACGGACGGACGGCGAAAATGGTGCGGCCCAGTACCTGGCTGATTGCTTTGGTGTAGTTGTCGGAGCCGGTCGACAGCGTGGCCTGCGCGACAGACACAAAACTCGACGTGTCCACGATGGGTAACGTCGGGTTCTGGCCTGTCGCCATTTTGTTGATATCGGTCAAAATTGCGGCGATGTCCGCAAAACTCATACCAAGCGACATATTATTTTACCTCCTGTCCATACGTGGGGTCAATAATGCGGGCCGTTACCGTGCTCGCATCGGCTGCGGGCTGCTGCTGGATACCAAGGCCCAGCGCATTGGCCTGCATGGTCTGGGTCATGGTCTGCATTGCCTGGGTGGTGGACTGCTGGCCCTGCAAAATCTGCTGCAGCAGAGTTTCAAGGCCATCATACTGACCGCCCGGCTGCGCGGGCTGCGGGGTGGGCTGCTGGACGGGCTGCGCGATCTGCATGGCGGGCGGAGCCGCCAACGGCGGGACCTGCTGCGGGATAGCAGGATTCTGCACAGCTGCCGGAGCCGGCTGCGCGGGTTTGTCCATTGCTTCAATCTCGGCCTTAGTATAGCCGGCCATAGCAAGGGCCGCTTTTTCACTGGTTTTCAACTTGGGTCGCCTCCATTACAACATAAGTATCGTGCGCCAGGCACTTAACTACCTGGTCTTTGTCGCCTTTGGTGACGGGGCCCACGGCACAGCACTGCCGCGTGTGGGCATCGTCGGCCCAGTCACTGTAGTAGCCCAGGCCCAGACGGGTGCACAGGTCAGCCAGTAAATATGCACGCTCGTTGGTGACGGCTTGAGCAAAAATGATATAACAGTTCATAGCAATTAGCCTTTCTTGATGTCGTCCAAGGCAAGACGCATTTCGGTGATTGCTGCCGTGTTTTCTTTGACAACGGTATTACACTGGTACCACATCAGCAAAAATGCGGCGATGGGGAAACCCACATTAGAAATAGCCTGTAAAACAGTGTTAGCGTCCATTTTTTGTGCACCTCCAAAATAAATATAAATAGTATAAAATCCCCGGTTCTTGCGCTGGCTGACGCTTGCCCGCCCCTTCCGGGGGCTGCCTTTGGGCACCGGGGATTAATTTCATTATATGCGATTGTAAAATAAAGTCAAGTGTTGCTGCAATACTCCCGGAAAAATATTTCATCAGAATACCGTTCAAATTCGATCTGCCGCTGCAGGTACGCGGGCCAGATATACCCATACGCGGCCCGGAATCGTTTTCGCTCATAGTCGCCGGAGCCGTATGCCGGCATGTCGCCGGACCGGTGCCGGCATACATAATATACGGGCTTGCTTTTGTGCTCATAGATGCAGCACCGGCCGATCTGCACAAGTGGGTAATATTCGCGCAAAGGTCGGGATACCACAAGACTTTTTTCTTCGGCGCTGTATTGGTTTTCAATGGCTGACCGGTAAAAGTCTGTCCCACTCATGGACCGGTATAAGGCAGTTTTTGCTTTTTCTTTTGCGACAGGACTGTCTACCAAGTCAATCAGCAAAATGCCCTTGTCTTTTAACAGCTTGACGCGCTCTTTCTTGCCAATCATCCGCTCAACGGTATCGGTAATATCCCATTGCATATAGTAGGGGTTAGCCATGCCCACGGCATTGGACATGCACAACAGCGTGATGGGTTTCTGCCCTTGCAGTTCGCGGTTGCGGTTGACAGTCTCGTATATATTCGCCAGGCCCACGCCCTCACCGCGCCGGTAATAATCGGATTCTTCTTTCTGGTATTCATCCAAAATTATAATGCTTGTGCGGGGGCTTGAAAAGCCACGGGTTCGGGCCATCGTGACAACATTGCCCAGCACCCCCGACATCTGCGCCGGACGAATAGGGACCCCGGTGTCAGTATAGGCCCCGGCGTTTCCCACCTCGTACATGCCAGCGATCTGTGACATCTTAAAGGGTGCATAGTGTGTATTTAAGTCATTGTTTAACGGGGACCACGGCCACATAAGCGGGGACGAACAAATTAGCTCCGCCTGCTGCGGCGTGCGGCGCAAATACAAAAACTCTTCCTCCTTTTGGTGCACGTGCTTGAGGGCCCCATACGTCTTGCCGGTGCCTCGTCCGCCCCACATAAAAATGATGGGCGCCCCGGTGGATAAAATGCCGTCATCCTCGGAAAAGTTGGGCCAGCCCTCATCCGTAAAAAGCTTAATCATTAAACTACCTCCATGATCTTGTACCCCAATATCTTGGCGTATTCATCCGTGATTCCCAGGGTGTAGGTATTGTCACAAATACATAGGTTGCGGGTTATGTGGACCCGGTGCCCGTCAACTATAAAATCTGGCACCTTTGGGCGATCATTATAAACGACCTGGTTACCAGCAGCAAGGCAAAATGTAAACCCTGGCTTAAACGCATCAAAACCACCCCAAAGGGCTAATTCAAGGCCACCTTTGCGCTTGCTTACTCCGGCGATTGTGGTGGTAATCCTGCCGCCTTTGGTGTAGGTGGTGGCGTACTTTTTCGCGCCCCAGGTCATAAACTCCGCATAACTGTGTTCTTGTTCGTACACGCCCATATAGTGTACATTGCCTTTTGGGTCTGTAGCGCAGGCACCATTATCTTTTGCAAGCTGCTTGACCGCCTTGTTAAACTCTGTTAGGTCAATGACGCCCATATATTTGACGCTGTCTGTATCACAGTACACGCCATTTTTGCCGGCAGCCCATTGTGCGATCTTGAGGCGCTTGCGTGTATGGGCCGTTGTCCACACTCCCCATTGGTACGGTAAAAACAGATGCGGGCAGTGGCTGTTATAACTGCCCTCCGGGTCATCGGTGCACTCGCTCCACAGGTTGTCGGGGTCATCCTCATCAAAAAGCGTATCCAGCTGCAGCGGATCTTGTGCTGTCATGCCGTAATAACTGTTTAGGTCGCCTTTGGCTTTGACATAGTACAAGTCTTGGCCGGCCACACCTTTTAGGGATGTTTTGCCAATGTAGCTCTCTTTGATACAATCCGTCAAGGGCTTTGGCAGCTTGCCATAGTCGGACGTGTACAGGTCCAGCACATTAAGGGCATCCCATTCGTACTCCTTGGCAATAATCCTAAAATCAATGTCCGTTATGGTGATCTCAAAATGATTTGCGGACAGTAACCGGCCGTTGTCGTTTATGTACCCTTCACAGTGGCGGACCTTGGCAAGCGGAATGTAGGGGAAGCCCCACCATTTATACCGTTGACGCAATCCTTTGACCTGCAAGCGCATCAGGCAGGCTTTGCCGTGCCGCATACATTGCATGAGGCGCTGCACGGTGGCTGGCTCCTGCCGAAATGGGGTCATCGGGAAATAGCATTCGCACTGCACTGCGGGGTAGGCGCTTGACATATCGACGGACCCGACGTTTTCCAGATGGAGCCCAACATAGTACCGATTTGCATGTGTGTCACCGCCTCGGAATGCTTCGCGCAACATCTGGTACAGTTCCCACGACGGCAGCAGGCGCTTGACCCGGTTAATACCCCATTTATACATTGCTTGCCGCGCCATGCGCCGGACGTATCCGGTTCGCGTCAATGGCAAAGTGTACAGGTCGTCACCGTCGCGCTCCATCTCGATCATCAGGCACTCTACAATGCACCGCACGTCATTGATACAGTATGCCAATTCTGTGGATGTCAACGGGGTCCAGGGGTACCGGACCTTGGAGTAATCAAGGGTGCCTGTTAATTTTGCATGAGGGGCTCCCAGCTGCTTGCCCCATGCATCAAGGGACAGATTGCTATGACGCATACTGCACCGGTATTCTATGGCGCGGTTGTCACATTTCAAAACCCTCCGGGGTTTGCTTGCAAATACCTCACCGGGGGCAAAATCCAGCACCCCGGACAGGTATTGGAATTCATGGGCCAGGTTATGCACATACATGCACAGATACCATGCACCTTGCGGCCCACTATTGGCCCGCAAATAATCGCTGATCGTGTTAGTAAAATGCAGCCATTCATCCCACGACCGGCCGATGATCGTAACATCTAGGCCTAGCTGGCATTGCCAGATATACATGATGGTATGGGGGTTGCCGTCAATGTCGGTACAAACTCGGCTGGTTTCAATATCAAACGCACACGGCATATTGACGTATAGGCGCTTTTTGTTGGTTTTGCGCTTTTTGCCCTTGGTGTGCTTGCAATCCAAGTGCTCCATGAGCCATGGCACGGGGTTGTAATTACAAGCCTCCGCCAAAACCTCCGCGCAGGTCGGCGGAGCTGCTGCCCTCACTGTAGTCCCAGTCTTTACCATAATTGACCTCACCTTGCTGCCATTTGACAAAATCGTCAATGCTGACATTATAACCGCCTTTTTCGCGCCAATACATGATGGGCTGATCTGACGGGTAATAGTACACACCGGAGGCCTTGACGATCTCCCACCATTCTGACAGGGCCGTGTACTGATCTTCTGGGACCTCGGACACGTCAATGCCGCCGACTTTCATTTTTTCGGCAAATTCTTCGCGGGCACCACCCACGGTGGACCCCTTGGCGCGGACAAAACGCGCGACATCTGCAAGGGCTTGTTCCAGAGCTTTCCGGTCTCCGCGCATTGCCTTGATGGTGGGAAAGCCTCCGGCGAATTCCTTGTAAATGTCGCTCGTGCTGCTGATCGGGTCCTTTGACAGTCGCTTGATACGTTTTTGCGCAATGTCACGCAATCGCGTGTATTCCTTGCGCATCTCACTGTCGGGCCAGGATTCCAGGGCATACGGGGTATATAGTTCCGCGTCATATTTAAGAGTCGCTCTTGCTTTGGCTGCACCGACGGCCATACTTCTCACGTTCCTTTCTTTCTAATATCATCAGATACCAGTCAAGGGGATCTGTTTCAATGCCAAGATATCGAAAAAGAGCCTTGGCCCAGTCGGAGCAGAAAAACTTTGCGTCCTTTTCGACCACTCCGCTGTATACAATAGCCATTGCAAGGCCCTCTAGGGGGTCTTTGCTCCCCAGCAGTATGGACTTGTTAATGCTTTTCATGGTGATCTCCTAAAAAATAAGGGCGGCCATAGGCCGCCCACCGTCAAAACGGCAAATCATAATCGTCGGGCAACGGTACAAATTCCTCACTCGTCACCCGCATCATCGTCATTGTCTTCATCTTCCTGACCGGAGATAACAAGTTCGGGGTATCCCTTGTCGTTTTCCTCCACAGTCAAAACGACGTTTCGCAAGGTGATTTTGCGCATCCAGTCGGACATGGTTTCATCGGGGTCGATCTTGATGGATACAGACGGGGCATCATATTTGCCGGATTTCAGCCACATCTCACCGGTTTCGATCTGCACCTCGCTTTCTACTTCCTGCAGCTTGATGTAGTTCATGTCGGATTTACGGGACTTACCGGTGGACTTCTTGTCGGTGATCTTCTTGTTAGGGGCATTCTTGTCGCGTTTAGTCATGATAATTGTCCTTTCTGCCCTGTCATCATCAGTACCGGGCGGGCGGTCCCGGTAGACGGCCCGGAGGCCGTTTCGACTTGTCATTTGCTGTATTCATGATAGTGGGATTCAACCGCATCAAGGACCTGGGCAGCACCCTGGACCATCAGCTTTGAAGACTGGCAGATGTCTCTAAACGCTCCCAGCAGGTCTACTTCCTCCTTGCAATGGGTGACGGCCTGCCGGTACCCGGCAAGCCATGCACTTTTGCAGGCTTCGCGGGGCTCCTCATATTCGCAACACGTCACACGGCCGTCCTTGTGAATCTCAACGATAAACTTACGCATTTCCATGTTTCACATCTCCTTAAATTCCCACTCGGCATTCAGGGGCTCTTCAAAATCGGGGTTGCTTCCGTTGCATGCATCGGTGGTATAGTCGATAATGTAGGGGACATCCTTAACCAGGTAATTGCCATCTGCATCACGGTCAAGGGACCCTGCATTCAGGTACTCTTCCACAAAATCCAGGCCGGTAATATCGTCATACAAGTGGACTTCTGCGGTGATACCCTTTGCGTCTTTAATAATCATGGTGGTTATCTCCTTTCATTCAAGAGGGGCTGATCTGGACGGACCCGGGGCCGGGCCCCATTGGGTGCCCCTACTATCATTGTCTATAGTATAATTGATAAATATGAACTGAATATGAACTGAATATAAACAAATGGTTACAATCGGTACCACTCCCCTACCCTGCAGGGGTGTGGGTACTATTATTTGAGG
>UMLT01037038.1_pt1 | contig 13542 bp, 14 predicted proteins | sample 1966641 | NCBI WGS metagenome assembly UMLT01 (sample SAMEA4836208, study PRJEB28245) | human gut metagenome | biome: gut microbiome; material: fecal sample | place: Denmark | collected 2008 | reverse complement strand
AGATACCGGTGCTATGTACAGGGCAATGGCGGTATATTTTAACCAGAATAATATTGACCCCGCAGATGAAGCTGCGATTAATGCGGCAGTCGATAATGTAAAGATAACAATAGAATATAAAGACGGCGAACAGCAGGTTATCCTTAACGGCGAGAATGTAACCAGTCTTTTAAGAACTGAGGCAACAGGCAATATGGCTTCAAAGACATCTAAGTATAAGGCTGTAAGAAGCAAGCTTGTTGATTTGCAAAGAGAGCTTGCGGCAGCAGAAAATGTTGTTATGGATGGACGTGATATTGGCACAACAGTTCTTCCAGATGCCAATGTAAAGATATATCTTACTGCAAGTTCTGATGCCAGAGCCAGAAGAAGATATGACGAACTTAAGGCAAAGGGTGAAGAATGTGATTTACAGAAGATAAAAGAGGATATTGAACAGAGAGATTATCAGGATATGCACAGGGATATTTCACCATTAAAGCAGGCAGATGATGCAGTTCTTGTAGACAGTTCTGATATGGGAATTGATGAGGTGGTGGAAGCCATCAAGACAGTTATTAATAAAGCAAAGTAGTGATTTGGAGGATATATGAAAGAGGCAGAAGTTATACTTGCCAGGTCTGCTGGTTTCTGCTTTGGAGTTCACCGTGCAGTGGATACAGTGTATGAAAGAACAGGAATGGAAAATGTATATACATACGGACCTATCATACATAACGATGAAGTTGTAAAGGACCTTGAAAGCAAAGGGGTCAAGGCAATATCAGATGTAGCACAGCTTGACGGTATTGATAATGCTACTGTCATAATAAGGTCGCATGGTGTATCTAAAAATGTGTATGAGAGCATAAAGACAAAGAATTATGAAGTTGTAGATGCAACCTGTCCATTTGTTCTTAAAATACACAGAATAGTTGAGCAGGAGAGCAAGGCAGGAAAGCAGATTGTAATAATAGGCAATGAGAAACACCCGGAAGTTGAGGGCATTAAAGGGTGGTCAGTAAGTCCTGTATATATAGTGGATTCTATCGAAAAAGCACAAAATCTTGAGCTTGACAGGGCAAAAGAAGTGGTTGTTGTATCCCAAACGACATTTAATTACAATAAATTTCAAGAATTAGTTGAAATTATCAACAAAAAGAGTTACAATATTACCATTAAAAATACTATTTGTAATGCCACGGAAGAACGTCAGACAGAGGCAAGAGATATTGCACGGAAAGTTAGTGCGATGATTGTCATTGGTGACAAGAGTAGTTCCAATACGAGAAAACTGTATGAGATTTGTAAAGGCGAATGTGAGGATACATTTTACATTCAAACTCTAAGAGATCTTAATCTTAACGATTTAAGATTCATAGACAGCATAGGTATTACAGCTGGGGCATCGACCCCGAACAATATCATTGAGGAGGTTTATACTAATGTCAGAGAATTTTGCAGAGATGTTAGCTAACGAAGAGTGGAAGGAAATTCATACAGGAGAAGTTGTTGATGGCACTGTAATAGCAGTTAAAGAAGACCATATCGTTCTTAACATAGGCTATAAGCACGATGGAATTATCACAAGAAGTGAATATTCATCAACATCAGGTATCGATTTAACAACAGTTGTTTCTGTTGGAGATGAGATGAAGGCAAAGGTGCTTAAGCTTAATGATGGAGAAGGACAGGTTCTTCTTACATATAGAAAGCTTGTTGCAGAGAGTGGAAGCAAGAGACTTGAAGAAGCATTTAATAACAAAGAAGCTATAACAGCTAATGTATCAAGAGTTATTAAGGGTGGTCTTGAAGTTGTTGTTGATGAGACAAGAATCTTCATTCCAGCAAGCCTTGTATCAGATTCTTATGTTAAGGATTTCTCAGAATACAATGGTAAGGAGATTACATTTGTATTAACAGAATATGATCCAAAGAACAGAAAGGTGATTGGTGACTGCAAGCAGCTTATCGTAGCTAAGAAGAAGGCAGCTCAGGAAGAACTTCTTTCTAAGATTAAAGAAGGAGATACAATCGAAGGTACAGTTAAGAATGTAACAGATTTTGGTGCATTCATTGACCTTGGTGGTGTAGACGGACTTCTTCATATTTCAGAGATGTCTTGGGGAAGAACAGAGAACCCTAAGAAGGTATATAAGGTTGGCGATTCAGTTAAGTGCTTCATCAAGGAAATCAATGGTGACAAGATTGCACTTTCAGTTAAATATCCAGACCAGAACCCTTGGAATGATGCTTCAACAAAGTATGCTGTAGGTAATGTTGTTACTGGTAAGGTAGCAAGAATGACTGACTTTGGTGCTTTTGTTCAGCTTGAAGACGGCATTGATGCTTTACTTCACGTATCACAGATTTCTAAGGAACACATCAACAAGCCAGAAGATGTATTAAAGATTGGTCAGGAAATTGAAGCTAAGGTTGTAGACCTTAACGAAGCTGACAAGAAGATCAGCCTTAGTATGAAAGCATTATTAGATGATGCAGAACCACAGGAAGAGGCTACAGAAGAATAATTTAATAATTAATTGTCAGATGTTCTGATGATTGGCTGTAACTTAATATTTGATAATATAAGAGCTGTACACCTTAGTGTGATATATACTTTCTATGCCGGGTAGAATCGGTAGAAAGTATATATACAATGTTGGTGTACAGCTCTTGTTAAATTTCCTTAAGCTTTCTGTCAAAATCTGGGGTGCGAATTATATTAGAAGAATAATTACTTATATTGCATAAGTGTCAGATAGCTTCGTCCTTTGCGGGTTTCGGCTTCATCACCTATAAAGATATACTTTCCATGTCCACGGATTACAAGTACATCATCTTTCTTTAAGTTCTGGCTTTTATTCTCGGTACATATTCCATTGAGGAATATTTTCTTTGACGTAAATAGCTCATTGGAATTACTGCGTGATAATCTGGTGAGGGAAGCAACAACTGCATCAATCCGCTTAGAAGCAGCAATTATTCGTATCTCTTCAAGTTCTGGTTTGATTGCTTCAATCTCATCAGTGCATATTGTACATCTTATGTGTGTGTGTTTAATAGAGTCCAGATTATCACATATATAATCAGCTATGTGCGAAAGGCAGTATACATAAGCATCAGGCACTTTAATTATAATGTCACCGACTAGTTCGCGTTCAATTCCAAGGTTCATAATTGCACCAAGGTAATCACGGTGGTTAAGCTGTTCAGCAAATTTGACGGATAATGGGCTTATTCGGATAGTTGAGATAGGGTAACCAGCATCATAGCCATAGAGTTCCTCAGAGCCGAAACGTATTATTTTGCGTTCACATACAGGATTGCCACCCCATTCATCATATGGTATAAATGATAATTCGTTGCTCATTTTGTTGACATACGACAGTTCATTTATACTTAAAAAATTAGTGTAAGTATATATATTGTGGTTGAAAGCCTGATTGGCAGTATCTATTATTTTTCTTTTTAAAAGCTGTTCTTCGTTCATTGTGTTAATTCCTTTTATTTTATAAATTAGTGCATATGTGCTAATTGTGCTTAGATTGAAATTGATATGGTAAATTAATGTTTATTATAATGTAATTAATTATATATGTCTAATACGATGTTTAATATATTGGCAAATTCAATATTGGCAGAATGAGTTGTAAAATCCAGAATATTGTAAAATTGAATATAATGGTAAGCTTAATTGGATATGGTAATTAGATATTTTATGTAATGTTTTTATATTTTTTATATAATGATAAAATTTTGACACAATTAATATTGTGTGATAAAATCCATATAAAGCTAAGGGATTGCAACAACTGCGGAATATGTTACAGGAAAGAACAGAGGATATCAATATGGTTAAAGATTATGAAGATTTTAAGAAATTTGTGTTAGGACTTACAGGAATTGACCTTAATGCTTATAAAGAAAAGCAGATGAAGAGAAGAATAGATACACTTATAGCAAGGAATAAGCATACAGGTTATGACAGTTATTGCAATGCGATAAAGAATGATGCCCAGATGCTTGATGAATTCGTTAATTATCTTACAATTAATGTGTCAGAATTCTATAGAAATCCAGCGTTATGGAAGAAGCTTGATGAGATTATCCTTCCAGACCTGATTAAGAAGTTTGGACCAAGACTTAAGATATGGAGTGCTGCTTGTTCAACAGGTGATGAGCCATATTCACTTGCAATGGTGCTTGCAAAGAAAGTCCCACTTAAAGATATAAAGATATATGCTACTGATATAGATGACCAGGTTCTTGAAAAGGCCAAAGATGGCGTGTATTCAGCCAACAGCTTAAAGGGACTTCCTGATGAGTATAAGAATAAATATTTTGAAAAAATGGGAGATAAGTACTATAAGATTTCAGATGAGATTAAGAAGTGCGTTGAGTTCAAGAAGTCTAATCTTTTAAAAGACTCATATCCTCAGAGCTGTCATCTTATAGTTTGCCGAAATGTACTTATCTATTTTACAGAAGATGCCAAGTTAGAGATATATAAGAAGTTCAATGATTCATTAGTTAAGGGCGGCTGTTTATTTGTTGGTAATACAGAGCAGATTATCAATTATAAAGACCTTGGTTATGAATCTAGTGAGTTGTTTTTCTACAGAAAAAAGTAATCAGTATATGTACTACCTGAAGAATTATGTCTTCAGGCAGTTCTTTTTTGTCGTATAAAAGGTATATATTAGCATCATTATACTCATATCTGAATATATATTCAGAAGTCTGGAGACTGTCTGTATTGTAACAAGGCAGTTTGATAAACGAAGCGAATTTTTTAGTGTATGCTGTTTCTCTGGTTGCTTTCACCTTACATTCAGCATCAACATAAGCAGCTACACTTTTGTGAATGGCAGTATCTTCGTATGGAAGATAGTAGTAATTCTTATAATCACTATAATACAATCTGAGATTATCAGTTATTAATGGCAGTTTGATTTTCATAGTATTGCCATTGATTCTTATGGCATATCCATTATTATCAAGATGAATAACGGGTATGGGAACTGCACAGGGCAGGGTATAGTTAATTATTAAATCTCCATTTTTATTAGTATCATCGGAATATTCAACAGAATATCCGGTATAGGTTACATTTTCTTCTAATACAGCATTGTAGGCAGTTATAGATGAAAGCTGGATTAGTCCGTATACATCATCATAATTATGAAGCAGAAGCAGTTCTTCGTAAGAAGCTTCGCCAGTCTTAACATAGTCGTTGTATACCTTGATAAGCTCGCCGCCAGAGAATTCATCATCACGGCTTATGTTAAGGAATTGCTCAACAGACTTCTGGTTACAACTTTCAAGCTTTAGTAATGTCTTTAATGGGCGTACACATTTGTATAAATCATAGCTTAAGAGCTTATCAAGTGTGTACGGAATGTTAAGGTGTGCGGCTCTGTCTTTAATAAATGGAATGTCAAAATTATCTCCATTAAAATGCACTAGTGTATCAAATGAAGCGGCAGCATTAAGAAAGCTTGCTATTACCTGCACTTCGTCAGCCTTGGACTGGGCAAGCCACTGTATTATGGTAAGTATGGAATTCTTTATATAAGCAGTGCCGATTAAATAACAGAAGCTTGTCTTGTGCGAAAAGCCGGTTGTTTCAATATCAAAAAATATTGTATGCTCGCTGCAGAGAGAATTATTGATAAAATTATCAGCAGTATTATTAGTATTGCTGTCGTTGTTGTGTATATCGTTTAGATTAAATGTTTTAGTTATAGTCTTCATTAATTATAAATCCTTTGATTACAAAAAGTGTACGTTAAAAAAATGTCAGTTTTTGTTTATTATATACGAATATATACACAAAAAAAAGTAGATTTTTAATGATAAATGATATATTATATTAATATATTAATTATCGTTCATAATTATTATAAATCAGATACACAATCATTAAACTTGGGTTTTATGGTTGTCTATCTGTTTTTGCATTGCTTTGGATGATAACATATATTATTTTATAAGGAGAAATATGTCATGGGAAAGTGTACATTTAAAGGTGGAATACATCCATATGACGGCAAGGAATTATCAAAGGATAAGCCTATAAAAGAGTTGTTCCCTGCTGTAGGAGAGATGGTTTTCCCACTTTCACAGCACATCGGTGCGCCGGCAGTTCCAGTAGTTGCCAAAGGTGATTACGTCCTTGCTGGACAGTTGATTGCTGAGGCTGGTGGATTCGTATCAGCTAATATCCATTCATCTGTTTCTGGTACAGTTAAGGCTATAGAGCCAAGAACGCTAGCCACAGGTGGAAAGTGCAATTCAATCATCATTGAGAATGATGGAGAATTTAAGGAAGTTGAGTATACTCCTAAGAAGTTAGAAGAACTTTCTAAAGAAGAAGTATTACAAAGAATTAAGGATGCAGGTGTAGTAGGTATGGGTGGTGCAGGCTTCCCTACTAACGTAAAGTTAAGCCCTAAGAATCCAGAAGGAATTGATTATATTATAGTAAATGGTGCTGAATGTGAACCATACCTTACATCCGATTACAGAAGACTTCTTGAAGAGTCAGACAAGATTGTACTTGGCTTAAAGGTTGCATTAAGCATCTTTGATCACGCTAAGGGTATTATTGGTATTGAAGATAATAAGCCTGAAGCTATCAAAGTTATGCAGGCAGCAGTTGCCTCTGAGCCAGATATCGAGGTTAAGGTTTTAAAGACCAAGTATCCTCAGGGTGGTGAGCGTAGTCTTATCTATGCTACAACAGGCAGAAGCATCAACTCAACTATGCTTCCAGCAGATGCAGGATGTATCGTACATAACGTAGATACAATATACAGCATATATATGGCTGTTATTGAAGGAAAGCCACTTACTAAGAGAATCGTTACTGTTACAGGTGATGGTGTTAAAGAACCAGGCAACTTCTATGTATGGCTTGGCATGAACTACAGACAGCTTCTTGAAGCAGTCGGTGGTGTAGTTGGCGAACCAGAGAAGTACATATCGGGTGGTCCTATGATGGGATTTGCTATGTATAGTCTCGATGTACCAGTTATAAAGGGAAGCTCATCACTTCTTGTATTCCAGAATGATGTTGTATCTAAGCTTGAAGAGACAGCATGTATCCGTTGTGGAAGATGTGGTGAAGGATGTCCAAGCCATTTACTTCCAGCTAAGCTTGCTTCATTTGCAGCTAAGAACGATGAAGCTGGTTTCGTTAAGTTTGATGGTATGGAGTGTGTAATGTGCGGAAGCTGTTCATATGTCTGTCCAGCTAAGAGACCATTAACACAGCAGATTAAGGCTATGAGAAGTATCGTTCTGGCTAACAGAAGAAAGAAATAAGGGAGGATTAAAAGTGAGCGAGATTTTTAACGTATCAACTAATCCACATGTACGTAGCAAGGATACTACTCAGACTATTATGAGAGACGTACTTATAGCGTTAGCCCCTGCTAGTATATTTGGTATTTATAACTTCGGAGTTCAGGCACTTATTCGTATCATAGTTGGTATTGTAGTGTGTATGGCTTCTGAAGCAGTATATGAGTATTTTATGCATAAGAAGATAACAGTTATGGACCTTAGTGCTGCTGTTACAGGTCTTCTTATTGCACTTAACATTCCATCAACTCTAAACATTGGTTTTGAGATTGTTGGCTGTGTATTTGCAATTATTATTGTTAAGCAGTTATTTGGCGGAATTGGTCAGAACTTTATGAACCCTGCACTTGCAGCAAGATGTTTCCTTCTTATTGCATATACAGGTCCAATGACTAACTTCGTATGTGATGCATATTCTGGAGCTACACCTCTTGCTATATTAAAGCCAGGTTCAGAGGTTGTAGGACAGACAGCCCCTACACTTCTTACTATGTTTATTGGTAAGACAAGCGGTGTTATCGGTGAGACATCAGTTATATGTCTTCTTATCGGTGCTATATATCTTGTTGTAAGAAAGATTATTTCTTTAAGAATTCCACTTTCTTACATTGGAACATTTGCAGTGCTTATATTCCTTTTCGCACCAGGACATCAGTTTGATGCTATGTATATGTTACAGGAAATCTGTGGTGGTGGTCTTATTCTTGGTGCTTTCTTTATGGCAACTGATTATGTTACATCACCTATCACACCTAATGGTAAGTTAGTATTCGGTGTCTGCTTAGGTTTACTTACATTCATATTCAGAATGTTCGGTGGTTCAGCAGAAGGCGTTTCATACGCAATCATCTTCTGTAACCTCTTAGTACCTCTTATCGAAAGAGTTACAGTACCTAAGTCATTTGGCAAGAAAAAGCCGGAAAAAAAGGCAAAGGAGGCTGCATAAGATGAAGAATATAATAAAAGACGCATGTATATTATTCGCAATTACACTTGTTGCAGGTATCCTTCTTGGTCTTGTATATAATGTAACTAAAGACCCTATCGCACAGCAGAACGAGAAGGCTAAGCAGAAGGCTTACCAGGAGGTTATTGCTGATGCTGATAAGTTTGAAGCACTTGATGGAAGTTATGCTTCTGATAAGGTAGCAGAAACAGCTAAGACAGTACTTTCAGCTTCTGCAACAGATTTCTCTAAGGATGATGTATCAGAGGTAGTTGCTGGTATTAAGAATGGTAAGATTATAGGTTTCGTAGTAACAGTTGTTGCACATGATGGTTACGGCGGAGATATCAAGTTCTCTGTTGGACTTTCAACAGATGGAACATATCTTGGAACATCTATTCTTACAATAAGTGAAACAGCAGGTCTTGGTATGAGAGCTAAGCAGGATCCTTCATTCTTAGCACAGTTTAACGGAACTAAGACTTCAGAATATAAGGTAGTAACAGATGGAACAGGTTCATCATCAGACAGCTCTATTGATGCAATCGGTGGTTCTACAGTTACATCTAAGGCTATAACAAAGGGTGTTAATGCAGCATTAGCTGTATATGCAGACCTTGCTAAGGCTAATGTTAAGACAGTAGGAGGTGTTTCAGTTGAATAAATGTGTTGAAAGACTTTATAATGGTATTATCAAAGAGAATCCTACTCTGGTTTTAACACTTGGTATGTGTCCTACACTTGCGGTTACTACATCAGCAATCAATGGTATCGGAATGGGACTTTCTACAACAGCAGTTCTTATGCTTTCTAACCTTTTCATTTCATTACTTAGAAAGGTTATTCCAGACAGCGTAAGAATGCCAGCTTATATCGTGATCGTTGCATCATTTGTTACAATAATACAGTTCTTATTACAGGGCTTTGTGCCATCTATATATGATGCACTTGGTATCTATATACCACTTATCGTTGTTAACTGTATTATCTTAGGACGTGCAGAGTCATATGCTTCTAAGAACCCAGCACTTCCATCAATGTTTGATGGTATCGGAATGGGACTTGGTTTCACATGTGCTATCACAATCCTTGGTGCAATCAGAGAGTTACTTGGTGGCGGAACAATCCTTTCAACAGGTAGTTCAGCACTTGTAGATCTTTCTAACTTTGGTTATACACCAGCTAGTATATTTATCCTTGCACCTGGTGCATTCTTCGTACTTGCTATGTGTGTAGCTGTTATGAACAGAGTAAAGAGAAAGCATGGAATGAAGCCTGCTGAGGTTCCAGACTATGTTTCAGATGAAGAAAAAGAGAACTAAGGGAGGAGAGTAAAAGATGAATTTATTAGTTATCGCTATAAGCACAGCGCTTGTTAACAACGTTGTATTAAGCCAGTTCTTAGGTCTGTGTCCTTTCCTTGGTGTATCAAAGAAAATAAACACAGCTGCCGGAATGGGTGGCGCTGTTATTGGTGTTATCTCTATATCATCAATCATATGCAGCCTTATATATGATTTTATATTAACACCACTTAACCTTACATACCTGAATACTGTAGTATTCATTCTTGTAATAGCAACATTAGTTCAGTTTGTTGAAATGGTACTTAAGAAGTGTATGCCACCTTTATATGAGGCACTTGGTGTATACCTTCCACTTATCACAACTAACTGTGCCGTACTTGGTATTGCTTTAACAAATGTACAGAATTCATACAACTTAATCGAATCATTTGTAAGTGGTCTTGGTACAGCTGTTGGTTTTACAATAGCTATCGTAATAATGGCTGGTGTACGTGAGCGTACAGAGGACAATGATGTTCCAGAAAGTTTTAAGGGAATGCCTATCGTTCTTTTAACAGCAGGACTTATGTCAATTGCATTTTTCGGATTTTCAGGAATAATCTAAGGAGGATATTGAATAATGACAGGTATTATTATTGCGGCTTGTGCCGTAGGTGTAACAGGTCTTCTTCTTGGACTCTTCCTTGGATTTATGGGAAAGAAGTTTGCAGTTGAGGTTGACCAGAAGGAAATAGATGTAAGAGCAGAGCTTCCAGGTAACAACTGTGGTGGTTGTGGATACGCAGGTTGTGATGCACTTGCAAAGGCTATTGCAGCAGGTGAAGCTGACTGTGGCGCATGTCCAGTTGGTGGTGCTCCGGTAGCAGCAAAGATAGCAGCTATCATGGGTGCTGAGGCAGGAAGCCAGGAGCGTATGACAGCGTTCGTTAAGTGTGGCGGAGACTGTGATAAGGCTAAGAATAACTATGTATATTCTGGTGTACAGGATTGTACTATGATGAACATAGCACCTAATGGTGGTCCTAAGGGATGTACATACGGATGTATGGGTTATGGCTCATGCGTTAAAGCTTGTCCTTTCGATGCTATTCACGTAGTTAACGGTGTAGCTGTAGTAGATAAGGAAAAGTGTAAGGCTTGTGGCAAGTGTGTTGCTACATGTCCAAGACACCTTATCGAACTTATTCCATACAAGGCATCTTATGCAGTCAACTGTTCTTCACAGAATAAGGGTAAAGATGTTATGCAGGTATGTTCAGTTGGATGTATCGGCTGTATGTTATGTACAAAGCAGTGCGAGTATGGTGCTATCACTGTAGAGAACAATATCGCACACATCGACCAGTCTAAGTGTGTTGGCTGTGGCAAGTGTGCTGAGAAGTGTCCTAAGAAGATTATTCATAAGCAGAATTAATATAAGAGTGTAGTCTGATAGGAATTAATACAATTAGAATATCAGTTCTTTATGGGTTGATTGTATAAAACCGCTAGTGGAAGACATTATAAGTTTTCTGCTAGCGGTTTTTATGTTATATTATTTATAAATAAAGTTTTCAGGTTTGAAAATTTTATATTAGAGTTTTAGGTTTAAAATTGTAAATAGTTGGATAATTATACAAGGAGAGAAAATTGACAGATTATAATTTGGATATAGATGAAGCAGTTATATTGCAGAATAATAATGTTGCCTGCACAACGAACAGTCTGCCTGTATTTAAGGATGAATTAGTATTAACCAATAAAAATATTATTTATGTTTGTATAGGAGTATTTGGTAGAGTTAAGGAAATAAAAAAATATCCTTTAGAACAAATAAAAATGTATAATAATAAGCCACAGGTATTGATTTTGAAAGCAAAAGATGGCAATAAAGAAATGCAGATATTTACCGTAAACCAGCAAATGTCTTTTAGATTTCGGGACTCGGAAAAGAAGCAGATGCCTATATGGATTGACAAGATTACACAATTAATGGTTAAAGGGGAAACTATAATTAACAATAAGGGCACAAAAACTTTACCAGGAATTAAAAATATTGCAGAAACTATAAAAGAAACGAAAAACTCATTAAAAGATGTAATGTTTACTAAAGCTGCTAAAAAGATATATATTACCTGCCCTAAATGTGGAGCACAGATTGAAGGCGTGAAAAAGCAGGTAGCGGTATGTGAGTATTGTGGGAATAGAATGACATTATAGATTTTTAGCTGACAAGCTGTATATTAAAGCTGGTTTTAAATAAATAAGTACAGAAGACATATTTTACGATACTGTGGAAACCAGACAATTCAGAATGTATGAATATGAGATAGAGTAGTAATAGAAATATATGTGTATGTGGCTCATTAAGGCAGTTACAGCAGAGTTCTTAACAAAATATATAGTAAGTGATATCATATAAGAAAAACAAAACTACGGAGGAATATTATGGAAAGAGTACTTAAATTTTTAAAAGAAGTAGAAACATATTATTTAGCAACAGTTGAAGGAGATCAGCCAAGGGTAAGACCTTTCGGGACTGCACATATTTTTGAAGGAAAGTTGTATATTCAGACTGGAAAGGTAAAGGATGTATCAAAGCAAATTCACGCAAATCCAAAAGTTGAAATCTGTGCATTTAAGGATGGAGAGTGGCTGCGTGTAGCTGGAGAACTTGTAGAAGATGATAGAAAAGAAGCAAGACAGTCTATGCTTGATGCATACCCTTCATTACAGAAAATGTATTCCGCAGATGATGGCAACACTGAAGTGTTCTATTTTAAGAATGCAACTGCGACATTTTCATCTTTTACACACGAGCCAGAAATAGTAAAATTTTAAATATCGTTAAATCTTTTATATGATGTAAGGGTCAAAAGGTCAAAGAGTCATTCGTATTTGCACGATAAGACTCTTTGACCTTTTGACCCGCTTAACACCAAATATGGTTTTTTATGAAAGGTTGAGGTGTTATAGGATTGTGTAGTAATCTTAAATGGACAGCAATTGTTGCAGTGTCCGCAGCGTATGCAGTCGCCCGTGTGAAGTTCAAGCTTACGATAATGGTCTTTGGCAAGTGCATCACCAGATTTAGCAAGGTCGTAATATTTGTTAATCATTGCAATATCAAGTCCTTTAGGACATAGATGACAATGGCTGCAATAAACATAACGTCCCGCGGCATCAGTAGGTGCAAAGTTACCTATAACGGAATAGTCACGTTCTTGTTTTGTGGCATTAAGGTATCCCAATACTTCATTGAGGTCGTCTGGGTTTCTGAAGCCAGGAAGAACTGTGATAACACCCGGTTTGTCCAGTGCATACTGTATGCACTGGATTTTCGATAATGCCTGTCCAAATGGAGAAAGCTTTGCATCAAGAAGCTGTCCACCTGCAAATGCTTTCATAACGGTGATACCAACTTTTTCCTTTTCGCAACGGAGGTAAAGTTCCTGTCTTTCCTGTGTGCCGCCAAAAGCAAATTTGCCGTGCTGGTAATCATACGCTGGATTTATGCTGAACATAATAACGTCAAGTATTCAAGTATCAAGCATTTTATGTGCGATTGCAGGAGTGTGTGTTGAGAGTCCGATATGTCTTACAACGCCCTGTTTATGAAGTTCTTTAATACGCTCTAATACATCACCATTAATGTACTGTCTAAGGTCAGAGGGTTCATCAATACAGTGAATAAAGCCGAAATCTATATAATCTGTATGAAGTTTTTTCATAAGCGTATCTATTTCACGGTCGATTTTATCACGATTGGTTGTCCAGCCATATTTTCCAGATGAATAGTATGCTCCAAAATGCATTTGAAGGTATACTTTATCCATGCACCCCTCAAAGGCAGTTTTATAATAATCAAATGAACAGGCTTATGATACGGCGAGGTCGAAATAATTGATTTCGTTATCCATTGCCATCAGTACAGTCTTTACAGCTTCATTTTCAGGTGATTCG
>UMLT01054601.1_pt1 | contig 13580 bp, 6 predicted proteins | sample 1966641 | NCBI WGS metagenome assembly UMLT01 (sample SAMEA4836208, study PRJEB28245) | human gut metagenome | biome: gut microbiome; material: fecal sample | place: Denmark | collected 2008 | reverse complement strand
CCTGCCGAAGGACACGCTGACGGCACTGGCGGAGCGCCTGCTGGCCACGGAGGAGGCGCGGAACGCCCGCACCACCTCCATCACGGACATGATCGCCAAGCTGGGCCCCATGTTCGGCCTGCTGGGCACGCTGATACCCCTGGGCCCCGGCATCGTGGCGCTGGGACAGGGCGACACGGTGACGCTGTCGGAGTCCATGAACGTGGCATTCGACACCACCATCGCCGGCGTCATCAGCGCGGCGGTGGCCAGCGTCATCTCCCACATCCGCAAGCGGTGGTACAACGACGACATGGTGTCGCTGGAAACGCTGATGGAGGCAGTTTTGGAGGAGGTCACGAGCGATGTTGAAGGGTAAGTTTTCCTCCCGCCGCCGGGTGACGGAGGAGGTGGACGCCATGTCCGGGCTGGCGAACCTGTCGGACGTGATGCTGGTGTTCGCCTGCGGGCTGATGGCGGCGGTGATCCTGAACTGGAACGTGGATCTCAGCAAGACGCGGGTGGAGATCCTCCAGCGGGAGCAGATGCAGGAGCTGGACAACGCGGAAGAGCTGGAGCAGGATATCCAGTCCTCCAGCAGCTTCGAGCAGAAGGGCACGGTGTACGAAGACCCGGAGACAGGCAAATTGTATGTGGTGATGCCAAAGAGCAGTAACTAAATAGTTTTTATATAGATACGTTCAACAACGAGAGGAGACAGATCACATGAAGAAACGGACAAGCAGAGTGTCCCGGCGCATCGTGAGCCTGCTGATGAGCATGGTGCTCACGCTGACGCTGGTGACCCCCGCGGCCTTTGCCGAGGGTGACATGCCGGACAACGGCCAGCAGCAGGAGCAGCAGGAGCCGACGGACGCCGGGAACGGCGGCAGCGGCGACGTGAGTACTCCCGCTGGCGGCAAGGACAGCGAGAGCAAAGATGACGAGAGCAAGAACACCGAGGACAAACAGCAGCCTGCTGACCCCGGTGACGAGGACAAGAATCCTAACGAGGGCGACGGCGAGGACGCCAACAAGCCCGCCGAGGATAACAAGGGCGAGGAAAAGCCCGATGAGGATAAGAAGGACGAGGAGAACAAGGACAAGCAGTCTACCGAGGACGAGAATAACGGTGAGGACGAGATTGCTCTGCTGGATGCCGAGAATGGTACGGACGTGTGGGACGGCAAGATTGCGGGAAAGTTTGCTGGTGGTACTGGTACGGAGTCTGATCCCTACCAAATCAGCAACGGGGCACAACTGGCATATCTGGCACAGCAGGTCAATGCGGGTACAAACTATTCTGGCGAATACTTTAAGCTGACGAGTGACATCCGACTGAATGCAGACGATGTGCCGACAGGCGGGAACGAATGGACACCTATCGGCAATAGCGACAATAGTTTCAATGGCATATTCGACGGTGCCGGGCATACCATCAGTGGGTTGTATGTCCCAGATACGACGGGATGCCCCGGACTGTTTGGAATGGGCGACGATGACACTGTCATTCGTGATCTTATCGTCGTGGGCACAATTTGCGCGGGAGAGAGTGCAAAAGATGCTTGTGTTGGTGTTGGTGGTATTTGTGCTGCTTCTTATGGCAAAGTGCAGAACTGCGGATTCTATGGAACGATCAAGGCGGATGACAGCGTTTACAATGAATTGTTTGTGGGCGGCATAGCTGGCGGTTATGACACTACTGTTGAAAAATGTTGGTATTTTGATACCGATGGAAATAGCAAAGCTGACGGTGTCGGCTCGTGTGATTCCATTATTGGGTGTTATCACAATGTGAGTGGCTCGAAAAGCGGCGAGTATAAAGAAAATGGTGAATTTACGAACGGTACAGTAGCCAGCTTGCTGAATGCCTCTTTGCCCAAGGGCTACAAGATGTGGAAACCGGGTACGAAACACCCTGAATTCTTGCAGACCGGTGAAAAACTGGTGGTGCTGGAGAAGTTTTTGCCTACCACGGATGTACAAGTCAAGGTAAATGATGCGGACTACGCCTTTGTCGATGCCAGCACGAACAGCGTTAAGCTGACGGGCGAAAATGCCTTTTATAAAGCCAGTGATGGTCAATGGAAAGAAATCACAAAAACCGGCGTTGACTATACTCTCGGCGATGGACAAGTCACTACCATCGTCTATGGCAGCAAGGATGATACAACTGCCGATAATTGGTATAAAAAAGAGGGCGCTGGTACGGCGGATATGCCCTATGAACTTGGCAATGCAGTGGAACTGGCCTATTTTGCCAAGTTGGTGAACGAAGGCAATCCCTTCAACGAAAAGTATATCCAGCTGACAAAGAACATCGCGCTGAACGCACAAGATGTGCCGACCGCCGATGGTGAGCCTACTTTGTGGACACCCATTGGCACATATGTGAGTAGGAAAGATAACAAACCTTTTTCCGGTACGTTTGACGGCAATGGCCATACCATTACCGGCCTGTACATCAATAACGCGACGCAGTATCAAGGCCTGTTCGGCAATATTAGTACTGGTGGCGTGGTGAAGAATCTCGTTGTTGCCGGTAGGGTAATAGCAACAGGACAGAACAACGTGGGCGGCATTGTGGCAAGGCTCAGCGGCGGCACGGTGCAGAACTGCGGTTTTTACGGTGCTGTGACCGCCGGTACATCCAATGCCGGTGGTGTGGTAGGTCAGGGTTCTGCCACGAACTGCTGGTATTGCCGTACAGATGATGGTGCGAGCGTATTGGGTGTATATGGAAGCTGGAGTGGCATAAACTGCTACACCAATGTGAACAAAAGCGTCAGCGGAACAACGGTCTGCACGGAAGCTCAATTTAAGGATGGCACGGTGGCAGATTTGCTGAACCCCTATGCCTATGAGAATGGCCTGCCTCTGTGGAAGGTGGGGAGTTCGTATCTCATTATCGACACAACGTTGAAGTATGATGCGCTGGTAAAATTGGCTACCGGGGTTAAGAGTTCCGTTGTGGATGGAAAGGTTAAGATTGGTAACGATCTGACGCAGATACTGCGGAACAGTGGTGAAACACTTACACTGACGGCGGCAGATGGGACTGGCGATGTCTATTACACGGTCAAAAATCCGCAGGGAGATGGTGTTACGATCACGGAAGCGGATTTGGCGCCGACTTCGACGCCGTACACTGTGAAAGCGGAAGACGTGGATGAACAGGGCATCATTACCCTGTACTTCGGGACCAAAGACGAGCTTATGGCTGATCTGGCGGAGAGTGGTTGGTATTACAACCAGACGAGCAAAAGCTACACCATCAAGACTTCGGAGGAATTGCACTTCCTCGCCACATTGGTCAACGACAAGCACATCGACTTTTCCGGGAAGACGATCACTCTTTATGCGGACATTGACCTAAGCGGTATCAAGGACTGGGCTCCCATCGGCAAGGATGCGGATCATCCTTTTAGGGGCACGTTTAACGGCAATAATAAGGTCATCTTCGGTCTGACCGTTGCAGGCAACTATGCCAACGCTGGCCTGTTCGGCGTGGTGGACGGCGGCACGATTAAGAATGTGACCGTCAAAGACGGCAAAGTGACATCTGCTGCCGCCGGAGCCAACGTGGGCGGTATCGTAGGTTGGCTGAGGTCTGGTGGAGTGTACAGTTGTGCTTGTACCGCGGAGGTCAGCGGCAGTGGTCAAAACGCTGTTATTGGAGGTCTTGTGGGCAAGAATGACAGCACAACTGCCGTGGGTAGAGGATATTGCTATGGTATGGAGGATTTGAAGCCCGTGGGAGTGGGTATGTATACCAACTGCTACTACATGGCAAAAAGTTCTACCTATGACAAGAAAGATACCGATGACGATACCGGCGCCCGGACGCAGGATGAATTTGACTTGGGTCGCGTGGCATACGAGTTGGGCTGGGGATATGATACTACCGCGCAGAAGAAGCTGCCTGTTTTGTCGAGCTATGTTTATGCAGAAGAGTTGACGCTGACCAAACCCGCGAATTTACAGGACGGCGTTGATGTAACAATAGGCAACGACAGTGATAAGCGGACCCTAACGGGTACTGACGGCAAGCAGTATTTCTACGCTGCAAGCGGAGCTGATGTGCCGCTGACGATAAAGGGGATTCCTGCGGGCCAGCAGATCGTGTTTTTGCCGTATGCACCGGTAAGTACAGACGATGGGCTTGCACTTCGAGTAAAATCCAGCGCTGAATATACCTATTCGCTGGTCGAGGCAGACATCAGCTGGTACGAGAACAGCAAGGACACCAAAACTTACGCATTCAAGAACGCGAAGGAGTTGGTGGGACTCTCCTTACTGGTCAACGGTGAACTCGGCAAATATGAGTCTTTTGCGGGGTGGGAATTATCTCTGGAACAGAATATTGCCCTTACTAATATCCAGTGGGCACCCATCGGCGTGAGCAATAGCTTTGATGGTACATTTAACGGCAACAACCATACTATAACAGGCCTGAATGTGGATGCGGCAAAAGGATATGCCGGTTTGTTCGGCTGGTTGAAGGGCACCGTGCAGAATTTGCAGGTCCAGGGCAGTGCAAAGGCAAGTGGCAGCGTGTCCTATATCGGCGGCGTTGTGGGATACAACGACGGTGGCACGGTGAAAAACTGCTTGAACGCGGTAAGCGTCAACGCCGAGGGCACACGTGCGTCTGCCGGCGGTGTTGTTGGCAATAGCACAAGTGTCGGCGTAGTAAATCTCTGCTGGAATGAGGGCAGTGTGACCGGCGGTAGCACGACTGGCGGCATTGTCGGCAAGGCTGCGGGATCGGTGACCAACTGCGCCAACTTTGGCACGGTCACGAGCAGCGGTACTGCGGGCGGCATCGCAGGCAGCGGCACAGTGGCCAACAGCTATAACCTCGGCAGTGTGACCGGTGCGGCAAATAAGGCCTACGGCATCAGCAGTGGTACGGTAGTCAACAGCTACTATATCTGCACTGTCGGCACCGATGAGAGATCCGGTTATATCAAGAACGGTAAGGAAAGCACAGGGCAGAACATTATTGCAGCATCGGGTGAACACGGTAAAGTCATTTATACCGTCGGCACCGGTGATGATGCACAAGAACTGGTTGAGGTGCTGAACACGCCGGAAAACCTTGGTATCTACATTGAATGGACCAATAAAACCAAATCACCGTATAACCCCATTCACATCCGGAGGTGGGATGGCAGCTTTGAAGAAGGCATTGACGCAGTTACGCTGATCTACGATCCTAATGGTGCCACTACCGGCAGGGCTGTGGAAATTAACAGAACCGTGGCTGCTGGAGCCGAGTCCGCTGTTTTCCAGATCAAGAGCGTCGAGGACACTGATCTTGGCTTCAAGCACGAAAACGGCACGTTCCTCGGCTGGGATGAGAAGTCAAATGCTGCGACACCGGGGTACAAGTTTGATGCATCTAAGGGCACCATCACTCCTGCGGAAATTAGCGTTAAAAAGGGTGAAACAGTCACTCTCTATGCGGTGTGGCAGAATATCTGGGATACCGATGCGGATGGCGCTTATCTGATCAAGACTCCGGACGATCTTCAGTCCCTGCAGACGCAGGTCAACGACAAGGGTTTTAACTACAAGAGTAAGTGGTTCAGATTGGCAAATGACATTGATATGACGCAGTTTGACATCTGGACGCCTATCGGTATTGTTGGAAATGCGTTTGCGGGTAATCTGGACGGTGGGACGTACTCAATTCGAAATCTGAGTATCAATACTACCAATAACAATGCAAATGCAGGCCTGTTTGGCGAAGTGTCCGGAAGTACGTTCCAGAAGCTTACGCTGAAAGATGTGTCGGTCACAGGCAGATATTATTGTGGCAGTTTGGTCGGTAGTTTGGCTACTAATGGTGTGGGTATTACGCTTGTCGACATTACGGCCAAGAATATTCAAATAACAAGCAGCAGTCAAAACGCTGGCGGCCTCGTTGGATATTGTCCTAACATAAACGCAAAAAACTGCACAGTCGAAAATGGTAGCAGTGTAATGGGTTATAATCTTGCGGCCGGTATATGTACTGCTGGTAGTAGCGGTTCATCTTCAATTACTGCTTGCCACAGTTTTGCAGAGATTAAGACGACCTACACTGGAACTGCCTCGGGAAGAGGTATTGCTGCTGGTATTGTGGCGTGCGCTACACATAATACGGGTTTTGCGGTTACAGGGTGTACCAATAGCGGCATGGTCAGTGGTCAAAATTATGCCGCAGGTATTGCCACGGCAGGTCGTATCACTGATTGTGTGAATAGTGGCGAGGTGACAAGTGTCGGTAAATTAGCAGGTGGGATATCTAATAACGCTTTTAATGTTGAACGCTGCGGGAATACCGGTACAATTACCGGTTATGCAGAAAGATCCAGCGGCACAGGTGTAGCGGGCATTAACAATCTTAAGGGAGCATCGTTCTGCTACAATACTGGCAAAGTCATCAGCACTTATAAATCGGATTGGGCGTACGGCATTTCGGGAACCGGTAGCAACTCTGTCAAACTCAAAAACTGCTTCAGCTATGTAGCGGGGGAGGACATCGCCCTCGCACCCAACACTTTGGCAGATGGCAACGTCACCAACAGCTACTACCTCGCCAGTAGTGCTACAGCAGTGAGCAGCGCAGGCACTTGGGCCAGTGCGGACGACTTTGCCAGCGGCAAGGTGGCATGGGGCGTGGACGGCGGCACCGACGCACACGCCAACTACTGGACGCAAGGTGCAAACAACTATCCTATTCCCATCGGTGAGGGAACTTCCACCAGCTACTACCGTGCTAAAGCCGAGTGCGGCACGGGCGGTTCGATGAGTATCAAGAGCAACCGCAACTTTACCGGCGATGCGGATAATGCCGTGTACGGGCCCAAGGGTATGAGTGTGACCGTTACGGCTACGCCCATGGATAACACCTACGCCTTGAAGTCCATGACCGTTCAGCTCCCTGTGGGCACCGCGGCGAAGTCCATCTCCAACCCGGGCACATTTACCATGCCCAACGAAGGCAACGTCCTCGTTACGGTTACCTTCGGCTCCGCTACCCCCGGTGGCGGCGGCGGGGACTACTACGGAGGCAGCGGCGACGGTACCGGCACCGGCGACAAGGACGACGAGGGCCTGCAGGATGGCCTGAACATGGACGTGGAGTACGACATCAAGGGCCTTGTGCTGGGCGCTTACGCCGAGTGGGGCTCCAACGGCGGGAACAAGTCCTTCCAGAAGTGGCTGGAAGAAAATCCCAACGTCGTCCGCGCTCTGCTGACCAATAGTCTGGACAACATGGCCACCGCGGCCGTGGGTAAGAAGACCGATGAGGCCAAGGATCTGGCGGCGCTGCTGCTGGCCAGCCTCAACGAGCACACCGGCGTGGACGGCAAGGACGGCGATACCATCGCCAAGGCGCTGCAGAAATACATCGACTCCGGCAGCGATGAGGTGTTCAGCGCGTGGCTGACCGGTGGCGGCGGCATGGCCAGCGGTACCTATGAGAGTATCTACGGCCAGTACGCCAGCAGCCTTGCGGCACTGGCAGACCGTCTGTACAGCAAGTGGGAGGCCAGCGGCACGTCCATGACCTTCCCGGTGTGGCTGGATTCCCAGCAGGTGAGCATGGACAGCCTGTCCGAGAACGCGGACGAGCCGGATACCGACACTGCCAACGATCCCCAGACCTCCGACGCCCCGGATGATGTGCCGGATGGACAGGATACCGAGGGCGGCGCCAGCGGTAACTCCGTGTGGGAGATCATCGGCACGGTGGTGCGTGAGAATCCCATCCTCGTCTGGAGCATCGTGGCTGTCATCGCGGCGCTGATCATCGTGGGCGCGGTACGCCGTTACCACAAGGTCAAGCGTGACGAGCATGACGAGAAATAATTAAACCTGATTACGCCGCGGGCGTAGTCTGCCGATTCGCGTGGGCGGAATTTCCGTCCACGCGAATACGGCTATATAAACGGAAACGGGAGGGATGCCTCTGTGAGAAGAAAAGTGCGAAATTTGACGGCGTTTCTGCTGGCATTGGTGCTGATACTTGGCAGTATGCCATTGACTTACGCGGCGGGATATAGCATCACCGTCAATGCTCCGACAGGGAACGATCTGCCCTATTGGGTGTTCGAGAAAGCGGGCGTAGACAGCGCGGATGTGCTGAACCTGACGGCCAACGAGGGGCATACTCTGCCCACAGGTAAGGTCGCCCGCGTGTCGCTGGCCGTGGGCAAAAACAAAGAAGATGAAGCGAGCTGTGGCATTTCTATCAATGGGATGTACTATGTGCAGTCCGTGACGCTTGACCATCCGGATTTCTTCACCGGCACGGTGGAAATACAGGTAGGTAAGGACGCCCAGTGGACCGAGGAAACGTGGGGCAGCATCACGCCGCTGGAGAATTCCAATATTATTGGCCGCGTGCAGTTCAAGAACGGTACATTCACCGGCGATGTAAGCATCACCGTCAGTCCTATGACCGCGCAGCAGGCAGAGACAGCGCAGAAGCAGAATCAACGACAGGTGGTGCCGCAGGGCAAATACACTGTCAAAGAGATTTCTGAAGCTATTTACGGCATTCTGGCGCAGAAGCGCTCTGCGTTGGGTTTGGAAGATAGCGACTATCTTCTCTCTGGGGACGAGCTGACCTATGCCGGCAGCTCCGCCACGGACTGGCTGCCCATCGGCTTGAGCCGATGCGGTGTGGAAGACGATTACGACGCCTACCTCGCAGCGTTGCAGACCTACGTCGAGCAGAAATACCGTGAGCCGGACAAGCTGGACAGGGTGAAGGCTACCGAGTGGCATAGAATCTCCCTTGCTGTGCTGGCCTGCGGCGGCGACCCCACCCATTTTGGTAAGGACGCGGACGGCAACGACATCAACCTCATCGCGGACGGCGTATATGACCGCGGTAAGACCGTGGACATCGGCGCACAGGGGTTAAACGGTTGGCTGTGGGGACTTATCACGCTGGACAGTATGAAGTACAACATCCCTGCGGGCTCGTCTTACACCCGCACGGAGATGATCAAGAAGATACTGTCCTTCCAGCTCCCCGATGATGGTTTCAACCTGCGCTTTGCACAGGGCAGCACCGCCGACCCGGACATCACGGCCATGGCGATACAGGCGCTTGCGCCGTACTACCGTAACGCCACATTCAACGTGAAAGACCCGGTGGATAAGGCGCTGGATTGCCTGTCCAAATTGCAGCTGGATACCGGCGACTTCCGCAGCTGGGGTACGAGGAACTCCGAGTCTGTGTCACAGATCATCGTGTCGCTGTGCTCTATCGGTGTCGATCCGCAGAACGATCCGCGGTTCATCAAGAACGGTATCAATCTGCTGGATGCCCTGTTCTACTACCAGCAGGAGGATGGAGGATTTGCCCACTCCTACGAGTCCGACCCCGGCAACCCCTCCGCCATACCCGGCGAGAGCAACAGCATCGCCACCGACCAGGCTCTGCTGGCACTGGTGGCCGTGTGGCGGCAGGCGCAGGGCATGAGCATCCTGTACGATTTCCGTCCCGGCAGCGTATCCGCCAAGATACTGACGCCGGAGGAGAGCGAGGTGTCCTTCGCGGGCAGCTACGAGTTTACCGAGGCCGACCAGCAGCAGGCGGACGCCCTGCCCAAAAAGCTGAGTACAGAGAACGATGCCGAGGTGACCGCCCTGCTGGACAAGCTGAAAATGAGCCGTAATTTTGACGGCTACGACACCTACATGACCAAGCTGACGCAGGCCAAGAGAGACATAGACGCACTGTACGCGGAGATAGAGAGCATTAACGTGGACATTCAAGAACAAATCATCCCCATGACCGATCCGGGACTGGGCGAGAAGTCCACGGTGGACAGGCTGGTGAAGCGCTACAAGGTGCTGTCAGGCCACGACAAAGAGCTTGTCCAGAACTGGGACGCCGTACTTTCCGTGAAGGCGCAGACGGACGCAGCACAAAGAAACCTGTTTCTTATCATCGGTGGCGCGGTAGTCGTTATGGTAGCTGCGACGGTGGTCATCCGCCGCAGGAGGGAGAGCAAATGAGAAAGCATATCACAAGATTACTCACAGCCTTGCTGACACTGGTGATACTTTTGCCCATCGTAGCACAAGCTGCTCCCACGGACGGCTGGACAGATGAGGCGGAGCAGGCGTATCAGACAGTGACGCAGCTGGTCATCCAGCGCGTCACCGAGAGCAAGGACTACCTTGCCACCGCTACGCAGGAAGAGAACGCCAAGGCGGTCTATGCCCTGTGGACTTCCGGCGCAGCTGTCCCCAGCGGCTTCTATGACGAATACCTGCAAGCGCTGGCTGACTGGCTGGATCTCGCGGTCAAGCGGGGCAAAACGGCCTACATCCCCGGTGTTATCCGCACGGTGGCGGATATGGGGCTGGATGTGACGGACTTCGCCGGACACGACCTCATGGATGCCTTGCGGAAGCCGGAGCTGGTGGAAGCGGACGAGGATCGGCTGGATATGCTGATGGACTTGGATGCCGCCGGTGACGCCGGCAAGACCGACGAGTTCAACGCCCTCCGTGAAACGCTGCTGACAGAAGCGCTTGCTCGCCAGCAGAGCAGCGGCGAGTTCCGCTATACCTCTAAGTGGCCTGCGGAACTAAAACAAAAAGGCGTGGACGATGAGCCGGATCGCTTTGACTATATCCTACTGACGGCAAAATCCGTACAGGCCCTTGCACCTTATCAAAACCGCAAGGACGTGTCCACGGCCATAGATAAGGCACTGGATTATCTCTCCGAGCAGCAGCTCCCCAGCGGCGGTTTCGTCAAATACGGCGATGAGGACGTGGAGGAGGACGCGGCGGTGCTGGAGATGCTGGCCGCGCTGGGAATTTCCCTTACGGACGAGCGTTTCACCAAGGACGGCCATACCGTGCTGGACGGCATGATGGGGTGGTATCAAGGGTTCTATTTTGAGGATGCGAGAAATGAGCCGTATCAGGGTTTCTACCGCGAGGACCATTGGTGGAGGTATAAGGAGTCGTGGGGCGGCTGGTATGAGGCCGGCTCCAGCCTGATGAAAGATCCGGACGGCGGAGAGGGAGTTGTTTCGCGCAGAATGTATGACAACGCCGAGCCCTATAGTGGCCTATGTACGATGCGTAGGATAGCTGGAAACAGTACAAAAATTGATAACCCTCCTGCGAGCAACGAAGTAAAACCCTCATCCATTAATTATAAGGCATTGTTGCAGGAGCAGGCAGATACGTCTTACCAAAAGGTAGAAGATGGCTGGTTTTGGGATGAAAATGTGACTATTGTTTCTGAATCAGCTATTTCCCACTATGCCAAAGAGGTACTGTCGCTGGAGCAGGCGCAGGGCAAATTGACTAAAGAACAAAAAGGCGAATTGCAGACGATCATGCAACACCTTACCGACACCAACAGTGAATACCTGATGGGGCTCAAATCCGCAACCTATTCGCCGGGCGCGGTGCGCGCCATGAAGGTCTTGGACATAGACCCTGCAGATGTCAATGGACTTGACTTCCTTGCGCCGCTTACCGATGTGAGCAGTAAGGGGACAGGAGATTTGGCGGATGCACTGAAGGATCTGGATTCTATCGATCTTTCTGTATGGCGATCCCGCGGCGTAGATGCTGACAGTGTAGTGGATAAATACGCCGCCAAAATGCTGCAAAACCAAATGGTGGACGGTAAGTTCAGTTACGATGCCGATAATTCGATTTGGGAGGAGGTGCAGTTCACCGCTGAGAATGTGGCCGCCCTTGCTCCCCATACTGACAAAGAATATATTGCCAAAGCAATAGACAAGGCTATCGAATACCTTTCATCCGTACAGTTTGCGGATGGCAGTTTCCCCGGCAGAGATGGCTTACCCGATGGAGAAGCTACTCTTGCCGTACTGGATATGATGAACGCCGCAGGCATCTCTTTGAATGATGACCGCTTCGTAAAAAACGGAAACACAGTGGCCGATGGGCTGAGAACGTTCTATATTGAGGGTGTGGGCTTTGTTTCCAAGACGGAGGTAGAGTCCTCTGTGGATGGTTTGAGTGATATCCCATCGTACGAAAACCCTGTTATGGACTTCTCCTCCGTTGTATCCGCCCTCACCTACCTCCAGGCCGCCGAGAACGGCAAGTTCGGCCCGGACGGTAAGGGTAACAGCGTGTTCGAGATCGTAGGCTCTGCCCTGACCGAAACGCCGCTGGGTGCGATACTGCTGGCCGTCATCATCGCCGCACTGTTGGCTTTCGGTATGATCCGCCGTTACCGCCGTATCAAGAAGGAGCAGTAATGTGAAAACAAAAATAGAGCATATCATTACCCTGCTTCTGACAATTCTTCTGCTGTTGTCCTGCGCGGCCTGCGGCCAAACGCAGACGGAGCAGCCGGAGGACACCGGCGATAAGGACCAATACATGACTGAGCCTGTCCCGGAGGGCAAGCCTGACCCGGTAGAGCCGCAGGACACGACGGTGGATACCACCGTGACGCACACCTGTACCTTCTCCATCTCCTGCGAAACAATCTTGGGCAACATGGATAAATGCGTGGAGAGCAAGCGGTTTCTCGTACCAGCGGACGGCATCATTTTCCCCGCCACAGAGGTGGAGTTCAGCGAGGGCGAGAGCGTCTTTGATGTCCTTCAGCGGGTATGTCGGGACAATGCCATCCACATGGAATCCAACTGGACTCCCATGTATAACAGTGCGTATGTAGAGGGAATCAATAACCTCTACGAGTTCGACGTGGGTAGCCTCTCCGGCTGGATGTATAACGTGAACGGCTGGTATCCCAACTACGGCTGTTCACGCTATCAGCTGAAGGATGGCGACGTGGTGGAGTGGCGCTATACCTGTGACCTGGGCTACGATTTGGGCAGTGGTATGGGCGGATGAATAGTAACGTCCCACTGATCCACGTCGATTCAGAAGATACAGAAGCACCGCCAGCAAAGCGGCAATCACGCTGCTTTGCTGGCGGTGCCTTTTATCATAGAAGTTCAAAAAATCGACAATTCCATACAAAAAACATCGCATTCACGTAGACCATTGTAGAACGATTATATAACACAAATGCCCAAAAGTCGTGTAAAATTAGCATATCAAGAACAAAACGGCGTATGTACACCGGCAAGAGGCCCGCCGCGATTTAACAAGTGCTGGCTTTCAAAATACACAAGACAGGAGGGAACATCAGTGCCTTTAGTTTGCTACGTTTCGGAACTGGAAAAGAACGTGTCTTTGGACGCTGAACGTTTGCTGCGTCTCTTGGGTGTATCCGGAAAGCTGTCTGGGTTTCACTTTGCCGTGTATATGTTGGAACAGGTACAGGATAAGCCGGAGTATGTCCTGCTGATTACGAAAAGACTCTACAGCCAAACGGCACAATATTTTCATACTACTACCAACTGCGTGGAAAGAAATCTCCGCACCCTTGTACAGGCGTGTTGGAGACAACCTGACCACAGCTTACTTGAGCGTATTGCAGGCCACCCGTTGTCGCAGCCACCAACGAACGCGCAGTTCATTGATATGGTAGCCGCTTTTCTCCGCAAGTAAGCTCTGCACGGCTTAGCCCTCTTCGCCCACAGCGGCGGCGTATCCCCCCCTTGCGCTGCCGCTGT
>UMLT01032068.1_pt1 | contig 13664 bp, 10 predicted proteins | sample 1966641 | NCBI WGS metagenome assembly UMLT01 (sample SAMEA4836208, study PRJEB28245) | human gut metagenome | biome: gut microbiome; material: fecal sample | place: Denmark | collected 2008 | reverse complement strand
CCCACCGTCCGGCAACGCGATTTCATAGGCTCCGTCGGCATCCGATATGGTTCCGTTCGTATCCCCGTTTATTTTCTTGTAGGTGATGTTGACGCCCGGTAGCGGTTCATGGGTTTTCGCATCATAAACGTGCCCTTTCACCATTTGTCCGAATGCGGTCCCGGTGAAAAGTGACAGGGCGAAAATCAAGATATATAGCTTTCTCATATAAAATGCTTTTAATTGATGTTTTTGTCTTTGTACAAATAGATACCGATCTCAATGGGAATTGTGTTCAGCTCTTGGCTCAACTGGTTCAAGATCGCACCGAACGTCTTTCCTTTCAGGAGTATGGCTGCGATACTTACGAACTGGGGTGGGATCAGGTTGCCGATCAGATCCATGACAGGTGCGTTAAGCGTCTCTTCCGGAATAAAGACTTTCACGATCTCCAGCAAGGCGAACAATTCCTGTATTTCCGATTTGTCGAGGAGCAGGATGAGATCACCTTTTGCCGGGTCTTCGCTTTCGCGAATTGTCATTTTAATACCGGTTGTAGACCAAGTATTGATCTTCTGGTAGGCTGCCAGCAGCGCATTTTCCATAGAGCTATCCCCAGAGTTGGCTTTCGTCTGTCTATTTATCATCACTTGGCGGATGATCATGTCGATCTGCGGGATTACATATAAGGATGTATTGTCGTCCACATAATAAGTCGCCAGGTTGGGAGGTGAAGCGTTCCAGTCGTTTGCCGGATGTTTGATGTAGTTGCCTATCAGACTTCCTATCCGGACCGAGTCGGGCAGGGGAGCATAGCGGGCGATGATGTTTCCGTCCGCCTGGAAGGTCAGACCGTCGAGCAGGGAACTGATCAGGTTGCTGACCAGTTTGCCGCCCACCAGGTTATACAGCATTCCGATCATCGTCTGCATGCTGCCATTGTCTACATTGTAATAAGAGGCATTTTCGTGGGCGACATACCAGGTACCGTTCATTGTCAGTCGGTTCTCTGGAATCGTGATGTCCGACAGTTCCAGTATCAATTTTCCGGTCTGTATACTACCCAGATAATGAAATGCCGTACCGGTTGAGGTTGTCACGCCTCCACTGAAAGAATAGCTGCCGGAACCTGCTGTCAGAGAGATGCCGGGGATAGCCGTTTCTGTATCGTGCGGTAGTACATATTTAAGAATGATGTGTGCGGTTTTCCCGTCATCCGTCTTAAATTCCACATCTTTTCCGATAAATATATTCCCGTTATAGCTCAAAATAAGGGAATCTCCGTTTGTCGGGGCACTTAGTTTGTTAGAGTAAGTCCCGCTCAGTTCCGCCGGGGAAAGGCTATCATAATCATCCTCGTCATTACAGGATATCAAGAGAATAGCCAGCATCATGGCGCAAAGTAAACTGCATATTGATTTTCTGTCCATATATTTCGCTTTTAGTCATATTATAGGATGATACAAAGAACAGGCTTAAGTTTGAAACAAACAATCTCTATGTTTGGGAATAAATATTCTATTTTTAAGATTGTTAGGTGAGCTAAGCATATTTTGCTACTTTTGAAACAACAAAACAATGTTTTTATGAAGATTGACGTTGACTTGCCTAAATTCGATATTCCGAAAGATTTTATCGTAGGCGATGGTATTACGGGTGACATCCTGAACATGTACGGGCTTTTTCCCTGCAAGATAAAAGCGGGCGTGTTTGCTTTTTGCACGCGGGGGACGATCCGTGTGACGATAAACCTGGATGAACATACGGCACGGGCGAACGATTTCATCACTTTGCTGCCCAATACCTTTATCCAGATTCATGAAGTGTCGGAAGATGCGGAAGTCTGTTTCGTCGCTTTTTCTTCCCGTTTTCTGGAAAGCATCAATTTTATCCGGACGATCTCCAACTTGATTGTTACGATCATCGAGAATCCGGTAGTCCCTTTGTCCGGTAATGCCGCCGCTATCTATAAAGATTTTTTCTCCTTGCTGGTACGGGCTGACAACGCTCCGGACTCTATCCTCTTTACCGACAGTTTGAAACCGGTCCTTGACCTGCTGATCCAAGGGGTGGTCAATATGTACAGGAGGTTCAATACCTGGAAAGAACCGGTCCTGAGCCGTGATAAGGAGATCGCTCGCGAGTTCGTGCAGCTTGTCTGGCAATATTATACGAAAGAGCGGAGTGCCTCTTTCTATGCAGGAAAGTTGCGGATCACCTTGCCTCATTTCTGCTACGTGATCAAAAAGACGACCGGGATGACAGCCCTCGATATTATTGCCAACGTCGTGATAATGGATGCCAAAGCCCAACTGAAATCAACGAATCTCCCGATAAAGGAAATCTCTATCGGACTGGGCTACAGCAACGTCGCTTTCTTCGACAAGTATTTCCGTCGCTACGTGGGGATGTCACCGCTGGAGTATCGCAACAGCTAAGCCAACCATCTTATCTCAATTTGTTCCGGTTGAAATGAGGACCTGCTTTCAATAAAAAGAACAGTGTCGAAAAAATTGTCAGGCACGCCCCGAACAGGTAAGCGTAGTTGAATCCCCCGAAAGCCTGTGCGATGCTTCCGCCTATCATCAGCCCGATCCCGATCCCCACATCCCAACTGGTGAGATAGGTGGAAGTCGCTGTCCCCCTCTGGCTGTTGGGAGCAAGGTTCACGAACAGAGTGTTGAAAGCCGGGAACATCGTACCGAATGCGACTCCTTGTGAAAGGGCGATCCCGATATACAGATAAGAAGTGAAAGCCGAATTCCACTGCATCAGCCTTTCCAGAGCTGCCAGCCCGAAGAAACTGGCGGCGGCAAGATACATCCCCAACGAGATGACCAGCGTGATTCTCCCTTTGTCGACCTGCCGCCCGGAGAACATACGCGAGACAGCCAGGCCGATCGCCATAAAGGTGAAATATAATCCTGAATTGACGGAAATCCCGATCTCATCGGCATACATGGCCACATATGTGGTTGTCATGCCGTAGGGTATGGAGAGCAGCAGTAAGGAGATGCCAGCCCAAGTGCCTTTCACCAAAAAGAAACGGTCCAGCGAGATCGGTTCTTTCTTTATCGGCTGTTTCCGCGGTGTCTTTACCAAATAGGCCATGATGAAGCCGAGGAGGCAGGAAAGGAGAGAGCAGGCGAAAATCGTTTCGTAGGAGAAGCTGGTGTGCATGAACAGCCCTGTCATCGGTCCGAAACTCATGGCCGTATTGTTTGCCAGCCCGTAATAACCGATCCCCTCGCCACGGCGGGAGGAGGGCAGGATGTCGATCACGATCGTATTGCCCGACACCGTCACCATGCCGAAGGCGAAGCCGTGCAGGATACGGAGCACGATGAAGATGCTCAGCAGGCTGGCGATCATATATCCGGCGAAGATGACCATGAAGACGGAGTAGGCTAAAAGGTACAACGGCCGTCTGGCGAATGTGTCCAGCAGGTATCCGGAGAACGGACGAATACAGAGGGCAGCAATAGTATAGCACGAAAGGATAAAACCGATCATCGATTTATCCGCATCGAACTGGTCCTGCAAGTAAAACGGCAGGATCGGCAATATCAGATAAAATGCGAAGAACAGCAAAAAGTTGGCTGCTAAGATATAGCAGAAGCTGGGTGATATAAGTTTGTCTTTTGCCATTGTTTCATTTTGTTTGTGTTATTGTTGGATTCCGAACCCCAATCTTCGGAGCTGTCCGGTTTCTTCCGGGGTCGCATGGACGATTGTGTATGCACCGTATTCTCTTGGGTGATGATAGTTTGTCCGGAACCACTCGAATCTGTCGGGATTTTCCCGTAGCGCCCGGTCTATGGCAAGCGGGTTAAAACTGGTGAGGATCGCTTGTTCGATCCGGTTTCTGTCAAACCGATTCAAGTCGATAACCGGAGTTTCGGGAGCTGGCGGAATCACTTCGCTGATCTTCTCGATCTTCACTTGGAAGAATTTTTCGATGTTTTTCAGACACATACGCGTACCATTGGCTTTCCCGTCTGCCGAGAAACCGGCAATATGCGGGGTGGCTATCGTGGCCAGTTCCAATAATTCCCGGTTTATATCCGGTTCGTTTTCCCAACAGTCCAAGATCAGTTCACTGATCTTACCCTCTTTCCGGGCATGCAATAGGGCATCCGTATCATGGACGGCTCCTCTGGATGCGTTGACGAACCAAGGTTTCCGTTGGAGCTTGCGGAAGAAGTCTACTCCTGCCAGGTGGCGGGTGGCAAAACGGCCTTCTTTTGTCAGCGGCGTGTGGAAGGTGACGATGTCGGCTTGCTCTGCGATCGTCTCCAGTGAGACGAAACCGTCTTTCCCCTCCTTCTCCGCACGTGGCGGGTCGTTGCGGAGCACGTTCATCCCGTAGGCCGAGCATAACTTCTCCACCTCTTTTCCGACATGACCGACACCGACGATCCCGATCGTCTTCCCCTGTAGGGGTTCACCCTTGCGAAGCGCGATCGTGACCAATCCGGAAAGCACATATTGGGCGACCGAGACGGCATTGCATCCCGGTGAGTTCTTCCAGGTGATACCTGCCTTATCACAATACCGGGTGTCGATATGGTCGAAACCTATTGTAGCGCTGGTAATCAGTTTCACCCGGCTTCCTTCGAGCAGTTCGCGGGTACATTTATCGATACTCCGTACGATCAGTATGTCTGCATCTTGTACGTTTTCTGGTGTAAACTCTTTAGAAGTGAGATACTTTACCTCTGCGATCGGTTCTGCGATTCCTTTCAGAAAAGGAACGGTATTGTCGGCGACTATTTTCATCTTGCTGTCCTTTTTCGAGAAGACAAAGGTAGGGATTATTTTCCAATCTTGACATAATTCAACCGCGTGTACTGTATGCCATAACTTTCAACCGTCGCGGCGATACGTGCCGAAGAGATGTGTAGCACTTCACCCGGCCGGTAGGCATGTTCCAGGGAGGGCAACTGTCCGGATGCATGGCTGGGATTGCCGGATGCAAAGGTCAGGTTGACCAGGTTGCCGCTCGCATCGATGGCCGTCAGGCGCTGGCGTACGAAGAAGACCGGAGTCGTCCCGATGACGCGGGTCCTGTATGGGTCGTCTTCCACCCGTACTTTGGTTATTTTCAGGGTGAGATTGGACAGCTTGTCCCCTTTCTTTCCTAAGAAACGGCTGGTGGGACGTGGCTGGTATTTCTTTTTTAGCATCTTGTCCAGGTAGACGCAGTTGTAGGCTTGTGCCATTTTGACGAAACGTTCTTGCTTGGGGATGATAGGGGTATATTTAAAGGCGATCCAGTTCACGTAGCCCGGATCTATCCGCAAGATCTCATACAGGAAGTGTCCGCGGTATTTGCCGAAAGCGATCAGGTCATCTCCGTGTGTCGACATCCTCTTTTCATTGTAGTCCGTGACCAGGATCTGTCGGTTGGCATACCACAATTCGGAAGTGACGATGCGCAGCGACTGGATAATGTCCGGTTTCAAATCTTCGATAAACAAGATGCACCGCCTGTCGAGTAGAGGCGTGTAGAACCACAGGCTGTAGTCCGGATGTCCTTCCCTCGGTAAAACCACAAGGTAACATCCCGCCTCCTTATAAGAGGCTTTCCCTTGGTTGTAAACATTCAACTTCTCATAAAGGAGTTCCTGTTCCGCCTCTGTGATATTGGGTAATCTGGGGTTTGCCATATTGTTACCTCCTTTTTATGTTTTGACACATTGCCCGTTTTGCGTTTACCGTGCACTATGGACAGATTCAACTGTTTTAGCACTGTCTTTGTTCCAAAATCATGTGCTGAAGTCAATCTTTATTCATGCCGTTCATGCTGACAATATGAGTTGTGAACGAAGATCGAGAAAAATATTGATAATATCCATGTATTTCTAACTTTAATTGTTCATTTTCTTAGATTCAAACCACCTATTTGGTTTCACCGCCTTTTGAAACATTTTGATTATCAAATTGTATGGGTGGGTGAAGGTGAACATCGGGACTACCTTCAACTTAAAAATTTGTTTTCACCTTGTTTTGTCCCGATCTCGGTTGACTATGTTCCCCTCCCGTCTCTTATCCAAAGCGATTTATTTAAGTGCAAAATAAAGCGATTATGGGAGTGCATAATATGCATATATATAGATATTTAAAACTCATCTTATATTCTTTTTTATTATCGACCAGGGTCGAAAGCCTTTTTGCCCATTGTCGAAAACCTTTTTGCCCAAGGTCGAAAAGGCTTTCGACAATGGGCAAAAGCTCTATGGCTTTATAGCTTGGCGATAGAAGCATGGCAGTTGTCGGTTTATAACAATCTTTCCGTACTCAGCCTATTTTTTTGATGAAGGCAACTGTGACCGGTGAAGGCACTTTTACTCTTTGCATTTACCCTTTAATGGTCTTGTAATTAAATTATTATGCACGTAGGTGAAGATGAATCCTTCTATCGTCCGGTAAACATCTCGGATAACGATTGGCGGGATATCGTTTATTTTCAGCAGGCGGATGGCGTTATGCTGGTAGAGGGAACCGCTTTGGCAGTTATAAAATATTCAGAACTTGTACCGCACCGAGGCCATAAATTCCCGCGGACGGATATTGATCCAGGAAGTATAGCTTTCGGTGACGGAATACTGCGTGTAGCTATACTGTTTCTTGTTGAACAGGTTGGTCGCTTCGGCTGTGAACTGCCAGCTTCCCATTTTCCAACGTAGGAAGAGGCCGGCGAAGAAAGCGTTGACAGACTTGTCCCGGCTGACATCGTTGTGGTAGTGGTCTGCCGAAAGATTGATCTCTACAGGGAAAAGCTCGTAGGAGAGCTGGAACTTCTGGACGACGTTCAGGAGCGGATCGAGGCGTGTGCCGGTTCCGATCTTCGACCGTCCGAGGTAGATGGTCGCTTGATAGCTGGCAGAGAAGCTGCACAGGGGCGACCAGATCAGCTTCGGTTCATATTGCATGAAATCGTACCGGTAAGGCAACCGTTCGCCGGCGCTCAGTTGTTCCGCGTTGTTGCGTCCTAAGAGGTAAGAGAGCGACGTCTTCAGTCCCCAGTCGTAGAAGCCTTTGGAAAGGGTTCCTTTCACCGTCCAGCCGGAAGAATAGTTGGACAGGCGGTGGGAGACAAGCGAGACTTGCCCGTCGCGGACCTGCTGTTCGAAGATACGGTCGGACCATCCCCGGTTATGGTTGAGCGACAGGGTGGAAAAGAACTCGCGCACCGTGCTCTTGTACTCTCCGTACAACGAATAGCTCTGGTTGCGGTAGACGGGCAGGATACCGTTGTTCATCCGATAGTTGCGGTAGTCTGTGCGGTATGCAGCCGGGTAGAGGTCGGTGATGCTTCCGTAACTTTCCTTGTAGTTGGCATGGAAAGAAAAACGCCAGGCATAGTTGAACTTATAGTTGATGTACAGGAACGGATTGGCAGCCAACCGGGAAAAGCCGGCTGCTGGAAAGGTGGTCCATACGAATGGAAGATAGAAGGTCAGATTCCATTTGTGCAGGTTCCATTGGTAGTTCGGTTTGAAATACAGACTCGTTCCGTTCCGGATCGAATTGATATCGCCTGTTATACCGGCTGTATATTGCCGGGTCAGGTTCCCTTTCTTGCGCAGGAAAGCGAATGAATGGTCCAGATAGAACTGTTGCAAGTGTAACGTCTGTTCGTCCCCGTCTATCAGGATGTGGGCAGGCTGGTTGTGATAGCGGAGCAGTGAACGGAGTTCGAGCGTGTATTTGTCCCGTGGCCAGATGTTTTGCAGGTAATTGCGTATGCCCATGTCCGGTGTCCGGATGTGCTGATTGACCGATGAGACACCGGAGATACGGGACGTGCTTCTTTCCCAGTTGCCGGAAAGGTTGAAGTCGTTTGTCAGGTAACGGCTGTCGGCGTTGTTTTCCAGGCTTGCCGCCACTTCCGCCCGGTCGGTACGGATGTGCGTGTCGTTTTGTTCCTTTAGGGTAACCGTATCTCCTGCCTGGTAATAATGGGTGATACTTCCCCTTTCTTGTTGTATGAGATCGTGCAAGTAGTTGATGTTGAAGCGTAACTGTGTCGCTTCGTTTAGCTTGTATATCCGGTTGCCGGAAAAGGAATGTACGTTGTTAAAGAGCTGCCGTTCCTTTTTCAGTGGAGCGGAGAAGGAGGGCTGGGAAAGGAATGACGGGATCGAAGGGCCTATTCTTCTTTTGGCTCCTGTTTGTGTAAGTACGTTCTGTTCGTCTGTTACATTGTTTCCCCGGTTGTTCCCTTTATAAATATAGGCGGACTGGCTTTTACGGCTGATCTGGATGGCATTGCCCATGCCTTCCCACAAAAGAGGGGGAATGCCCATGCTTCCTTCCAACGTCCCCATCCAGCGGTCTCGGAAATTGTCTTTCAGTTTGAGGTTGATCGCGATATCTTCGGTTGTCAGCTTCTTTTGCAGGGCACGGATGGGTTGATGGTTTTCCAGTATTTGCACGCTCTTGACAGCACCCGCCTGCAAGTTATTGGTTAGTTGGTTGTACCGCCCGTCTGTTAGGTCCATGCCTTCCACATAGAACTTGCTGATGTTTTTCCCGTTGTACGAGATTTTCCCGTCGTCGTCTACATCCACTCCCGGCAGTTTTTTCAGTACGTCTTTGATCGCTTCGTCTTTCGGACTGATGAATTGCGACACGTCGTAATTGATCGTGTCGTGTTGCCCGTAGACGCGCCCCGGACGTATCTCGACCTCTTTCAGAGTGAAGATTTCCGGTTCGAGGCGGATGAGAAGTCTTGTCCCGGCTGTGATCTTTTGCCGGATCGCTTTATATCCCAACAGTGAGACGTGGACAAACAGTGAGTCGTTTGCCTGGTGGAGCGGGAGGATGAAGGTGCCGTCGGCCTTTGTCAAGGTGTAGGTCAGCGGGAGCTGCCGTCCGGTTTTACGTATCTGCACGGTTGCGGCATCTACCGGCTGGCCGTTTCCGGCATCGGTCACGGTCCCTTTGATGACTTGCTGGGCAGACAGGTTGTAGGCGGTGATCAGGAGAATGGATATATATAGGAGGCTCTTCATTGTTTGTTCTTGTTTTTGTTACTCTTTTTCTATCGGATTGTAAGGCGTGTTCTTCGGGTGCATCGGTTGTCCGTCTTCTCCTTTGACGATGATCTGCATACCGGGGGAGGTTTCCTTCAGATAGCCGATCGGGTCGGCGGCGAAACGTTCGTGTATCCGGAGGAGATCTTTGCGGGAGATCGGTTCGTATTCGCTTCCGATAAACAGGATGGCTTCTTCTTTGCCGGCTTTCTCGATACCGGTGCAGACGAAGGTGTAGTGCTGCCGGCTGTCGGAGGCTTTCAGGATCAGTCCGGGCAGTCCTTGCAGTTTCCAAGGACCTTCGCTGCGCGGAATTTCCGGAGTGTACCAAGCTTCGTAGTTTCGCCCCCGGAATCGGCAGGTCGCTCTGTAGCAGGTGTAGGCGAGGAAAGTTGCTGTGTCGGGATGCAGTTCCCAGACAGGAATCTCTGTTTTTTCTTCCGAACGGAAGTTACTGGCGGCGATAGGTTCGGGTTGTGTCAGTTTGCCTTCGGGATAGTTTTTGAATATCTGGTAGTTCACTTGGCTGGTGCCTTGTTTCATATGTTCCTGGATGATTTCCTGCGAAGCTCCGGTCGCTTTGTCCATTTCGATAAGCGAGTCCATACGGAAACGGGCATAGCTGTAGAACAGGGAACTTTTGGAACCTACCTTCAGCATCATAGTCTCATCGATGTGTTTGTCTTCATGGGCTGTGTCGCCGACAAAGGAGAGGTCGTACTGGGCGGTGAACAATACCTTGTCGATGGGTTTCGCCTTGAGCACTTCGCTCATGTTGTACACGCGGATATTGAATTGGGCCTGTACAGCCCCGCATGCCAGTAAAAGAACTGCGGATAATAGGATTCGTTTCATAACTTTAATCGTCTTAGAGTGTTTGTCTGCTGCAAATGTAGCGGACGGCAAACCTCCGGGGCGAGTAAAGTTATTACTGAAATATTACGGTGGGGTTATTCCTGGCTATCCAAATCCTTTTCTATATCTTTTATAATAAGTAAGACGGTGCTTTTTAGGGGTGGGAGATGTTTCTTAATTGTAATGAATATCTTTTCCTCATCAACAGCAGAGTATTCGTGCGAAATGATATTACGCTGTCCTATCACCTTAACCCAAGGTACTTGGGGATATTTAGGTAGTAACTGTTTATTTGTTTTATCGTCTATTTTCTTGACGTATTCACCGATTGTCTGTAAGCGCATGACACAGGAATCAAATATGGTCATTCTCCAAGGTGTGGAAAGGAAGTCGTCCGGTGTTTGTATTTTATACATCGGTCGATAATTACATCAATAGCCTCGGCTATAAGATACAATCTGTCTGTAATTTCATCTTTATGCATAAATACCCTCCTTTAGTATCTTATCCAGTAACAGAGGCCTTAAACTTTTACGCAAGCGAATCAGGTCGATCGGGCAGCCACACCGTTTTTCCAAATCACTTTTCTCTGTTTGTTCTCCACGAGCAACTGATCCGAAGATGCCGATTTTGAGAATACCGTATTTATCGGCAAATTTGGATTTGAATTGTTTTAGCAAAGTAATATAATATCTGTATATCTTTCATGAAGAATCCTGTATATGGGATCAAAGATACATAAAAAACGGTGATTCCTATGTAAATAGTAGTTTTTTCCGTAAGTTTGTGCAAACTTCTTTCAAGTAAGGGGTTAAGTAGTCAAAAAGCACAAAATAATAAAGCAAACTTTCATAAATGAAGACTTTGGATAAACAGAAAAAGAACGTCCTTACCCTTTGCGGGGCGGCGATGGCATCGTTGCTTCTTTGGGGATGCGGCGGAACAAACCCTACGGCCGAATCTTTCGAACGGTCTGATTATTATACGCGTGGTATCGGACAGTATCCGGGCGACCCGAAGGAGGATTTCTCGCCTTCTCTGGCTCCGGATCCTTCCACTTACCGTAACATTGCCCGGTTGCGATCGGCTTTTGCCTCTTCCAGTCATGACTATAACCTGGTGGCGCAGTTGGCGACAGACGGCATCGTGACGGACGAGCAACCGCAGTATCTGAACTTGTCTACGCCCGATGGAGACGTTCCGAGACGCGAACGCGAATGGATGATCGACGAAGGGCCGTATTCACGGAATACTTTTCCCGGCGGAGATACCTATTTCCGGTTTACGCTGGCAAACTATAGCAAAGCGGCCGGCAAACTGTCGCTGGTAGGAACGGTCGTGTATGACGATAAAGTGTCGAAAGGCGGCTACGAGATCATCTGCCAGGGTTCCAATGACGGAAAGAACTGGACGGAAATCGGCAAACTGAGCGGTAGCGGTCTGCCCGGTCAGGCAGTCTCCGGACGGGTGGTGGTGACCGACCCGAACAAACAGACCGGTGAAACAACCATGCCGGTCCGCAAACTGAATGAAACGATTACTTTCAATTCCGAAAACGCTTACTCCGATTACCGCGTGCTGCTGAAGATGGCAGGCGCACACGATTGGGTGTTTACGGAAGCTAATTTCATGGATAAGGACGGTGGTTTAGTGGAAATGAAACCGTCCCAGTTCTTCAACAGTGCCTGGATGAGTGCTACTGGGGGTGAAGAATGGTTGTATGTGGATCTTGGCAGCATGTCGGAGTTCGATAAGGTCGTGTTGCACTGGATCAACAAAGCCGTCAAAGGAAAAGTGCAGGTGTCGGATGATGCCAAGCTGTGGAAAGACGCAGCCGAACTGCCGGGCGGTGACGGCCTGATAGATGAAATCGCATTGAACGGCAAACAGAATGCCCGCTATGTGCGCATCCTGATGCAACAGCCGGCGAACGATAGCCGTTATATCCTGAGCGAAGTGGAAGTAATGGGTAAAGGCGGATTAGTGGCTCAGCCTGTGGCTCCTCCTCCTGCTTCGAAGGGAAAGATCATCTTGTCCGGCGGCAACTGGGAGCTGCAACGCGCTTCGGAAGTGACGGCTTCGGGTGAAGAAATATCTACTCTGAGCTACAAGCCGGAGAACTGGATCGTGGCGACAGTGCCGGGAACGGTATTGAGCAGTTACAAGAATATCGGGGCAATCGCCGATCCGAACGATTCGGACAACCAGTTGCAGGTGTCCGAATCGTTCTTCTGGTCCAACTTCTGGTATCGTGACGAGTTCGAAGTGCCGGAAGGATTCAAGCAGGACCGCCTGTTCCTGAACTTCGACGGGATCAACTGGAAAGCGGATGTCTATCTGAACGGAAAGAAATTAGGCCGTATCGACGGCGCCTTTATGCGGGGCAAGTTCGATGTGACGGATCTGGTTGTTCCGGGTAAGAACGTGGTGGCTGTAGAGATCATCCGGAATAACCATATCGGGGCGATCAAGGAAAAGAACAAGCAGAGCACGGACTTCAACGGCGGAATCTTAGGGGCTGATAACCCGACCTTCCACGCGACGATCGGTTGGGACTGGATTCCGACGGTTCGCGGCCGCAATATCGGTATCTGGAACGATGTATTCCTGACTTCAACCGGAAAGGTGACGGTTGCCGATCCGCTTGTTACGTCTGTCCTGCCGTTGCCCGATACGACTTCCGCTACGTTGACAGCCGAGGTGATCGTGAAGAACCACGATGCCAATACGGTAAACGGTACGTTGGAAGGCAAGGTAGGAGATATCACATTCCAGCAACTTGTTTCCCTGGCGGCGGGAGAAGAGAAGACAGTCGTTTTCGATGTCAAGGACTTCCCGCAACTGAAGATGGAAAACCCGCGCTTGTGGTGGCCTAAAGGTTACGGCGCGCCGAACCTCTACGATGCCAACTTCACCTTCAAAGTGGATGATAAGGTTTCGGATGCGAAAGACTTCAAAGTCGGTATCCGCCAGATGACATTCAATGAGGACAATCATATTCTGAGCCTCTTTATCAATGGCCGTCGCTTTATCGGCCGGGGCGGTAACTGGGGCTTCGGTGAATCGAATTTGAACTATCGCGGTCGCGAATATGATATTGCTGTGGCTTACCATGCCGATATGAACTTTACGATGATGCGTAACTGGGTCGGCATGATCGGCGACGAGGAGCTTTATGAGGCTTGCGACCGCCACGGTATCATGATCTGGCAGGACTTCTGGCTGGCTAACCCGGCCGACGGACCCGATCCGTATTATCCGGAAATGTTTATCTCCAATGCGGAAGATTATGTGAAACGGATTCGCAGCCATGCGTCTATCGGCCTCTACTGCGGACGTAACGAAGGTTTTCCGCCCGAACAGATCGACAAGGCGTTGCGCCGTATCATCAAGGAAGACCATCCGGATATCCATTATATTTCCAGCTCGGCCGATGATGTGGTGAGCGGCCACGGCCCGTACCGTATGCTTCCGGCAAAAGAATATTTCACGCTGAAGACCGGCAACGATAAGTTCCATAGCGAACGAGGCATGCCGAACGTCATGACCTACGAAAGCATGCTCCGCACCTTCTCGCCGGAAGGAATCTGGCCGCAGGATAACGAATGGGGGATGCATGACTATACCCGCGAAGGGGCACAGGGCTGCACCTCTTTCAACGAGATCATCGCGAAAGGATATGGCGAACCGCAGAGTGCGAAAGAGTTTGTCGAACTGGCCCAGTGGGTGAACTACGACGGCCACCGCAGCCTGTTCGAGTCCAGAAGCCAGAACCGCAAAGGTCTGCTG
>UMLT01003443.1_pt1 | contig 13830 bp, 13 predicted proteins | sample 1966641 | NCBI WGS metagenome assembly UMLT01 (sample SAMEA4836208, study PRJEB28245) | human gut metagenome | biome: gut microbiome; material: fecal sample | place: Denmark | collected 2008 | reverse complement strand
GAATAAAATGTGATGAATAGAATTTTTTAGAAGTTTTAAAATCTATTATTGTTTTCTTTCCTTCTAATTCACAATATAAATCAACAGTTCCACCATATTTATTACTAGAAAATGATTTTTCTCCCCATATAGGATTAAGATTATGTGTTTCTAAAAAATTTTTAAATGTTGATAAATTATTTTTAACATAAGATAATTTATCAACTGGTATGTTAAATTTAGCCCCTTCATTAAATAAATATTCATGACATACTTCATGAACTAATGTTCCACTGTTTGCTTTATCTTCTAGAACTTTTTTATAGTTTTGTCTTTTCCATCCTAAACTATTTGCCCATGTAGCAATATGTGGTTTATTTAATAATTTCAATATTGTAGTAACTGAAGGAACCTCTATATTATTATCATTTATATAAGTTGAATGGTCTGAATATTTTCCCATTATATTACCTCCTATTTTTTATTTAAGTTATTGTAAAAATATCAATTATTCTTAATTTATTAATTTCGTTGATATCTGTCCTTATTGATATGTATTATCTAAAATTAAAAAATAAGTCATAAAATTTAATACATACAAACAACTCCGTAAGGAGCAATTAAGTGAGAACGAAATATAAAATGGAGTTCGAACGATAAAAGAGTTGTTTAAAATATAAATAAAAGTATGGAAGGGAAGGTATGTTCATTTACATTATAGTAAATGAACATAATAAAATTTTATAATAATAAACAATTAAGTAAGCATAATATAAATCAAATTTTTTCCTTTGATAATATAAAATTTATGAGCCTTTGGAATAGAGATAACTTTTAAAGTTATCTCTATTTCCTTTTTTTTAATAAAAAATAATTTATATAAACAAAATAGTAAGTGGACAATAATCCATATATAATAATAATCCACATGACAAAAACCCTCAAATATATTTTAAAAACTAACTGCTTAAAGAGATATGACAATTGTCATATCTCTTTAATTCCTTTAAAATTTTATATACTACAACAATATAGTATGAACTAAAATTTTAATTTCTTATTCACTTTTTATCCATATATTTTAAATATAGAATATGATTTTTATATCATATTCTATATTTTTTTGTCGTCAACAATGATATAAGGTATATAATTAAAATTAAATAAAGGAGATGTGAAAATATGGGATATAAAGCTATTAGTAGTACTTATGTATTCAAACAATTTCAAGGTAATATTGTAAATGTTATTCAAGATACTATAACTAAAAGTGATATATTATCTGAAGAAGAATTACAAGAACAGGTTGTTATGATAAATAAGTATATTAAATCGGGATTGAAACTTAAAGTTATGAAAGAATTTGAAGAAAATAAAATACGATTATTGTATGCTAAAGATGGTACTCAAAAAATGACTTCATTACCATTTATAATGACAGTAGCTAATTCTGATATAAATGCAAATGTTATTGTTAGTACTTTTGGTAGTAGAAGAAAAGATGGTGTTGTTAATATAGAATATAGAAAATTATATACACTAATGGAATCAGCTTATATAGCTAAACAAGTATTAGTTAACTTTAATAGATATAAGAATAATTCAGCATTAATAAATAGCTGTGTTATGTATGCAAATATGTTTGTTAAACCATTAAATAGAAAATTCAATATACATTTGGATAGAAATAAAGAAAATACTGCTTTATTTTTAGCAGCTAAATTTTATTTAAAAAATGTTATGGAAATGAATAATGAGGAAATTATTTTTAACACAGCAATGAATGCTTGTAAAGCACCAAATCCTTTATTATTACAAGAAGCTGATAGTATAATACCAGATGAAGCATTTAATGATTTAGGTACATTTATAAATGCTTTAAAAGAAGATAAATTAAGAATAGGTCTAAGTAATTTAACAGGAAGAGGTTATTTAGAATCATTTATATCTCAATATGGTGGAGCAACTATATTTGCATTAGAAATGTTACCATATTGGTTATTTGTAGTTAATGCATCAATATCATCTATGGGATTAGTAAATAATTATGCTTTAGAAGATATAACTGAAAGAGATGGTGCTAAATTAATAGCTAAATTCTTATAGAAGGGAGGAACATATAAAATGGCTAATAAAATATTTTTTCCAAGAACTATAAATTATAAAGGTAAAGGATTGATTGCTAAAAATACTATTGATAGTGAAATAATAGTAATTGATAAAGAAGGTCAAAAAGTAGATTCAATAGAACATAATGATCAAGAATATATTCCATGTATTATAGGAGATACTATAATAGTTACTTATACTAAGAAAAAAATAAGTAGAAAATTTAAAGTTGTTGGTATAGATGCATCTGAACAATTTTATGTTTGCGAAATAGTATTAAGTTTTGAGGATAATATAGAACTGCAATTAATTGAAATTCAACAATTATATGAAAAAAATAGTATAACAAGTTCCACTGTACATCAAAAAGCTGATGATTTATTAGTTCAATTATTATATGAAAAAGGATATAATAGAATAGCAGATGCATATCTTAAAGTAACAAAATTTTATGATTAATAAAAAAAATAAATAGAGCTTAAGCTCTATTTATTTTTTCTACTGAATTTAATATATCATCTATAACTTTATTTCTATAAGATGATTTTAAATCAACATCTACCATTCCTAATGTTTCTAACATATCTTTTATTTCTTTTCTTAATTCTTCTCTCATTTTTATTGATCTCCTTTTTTATTTTTTTGATATTCCTTATTTTTTATTTTATTTAGAAAATATGCTTTTTGTTTTATTAATAAAAGATCTTTGTCTTAAAATATATTTGCTCGCATATTTTAAGTATTCTTTTTCAAGATCACTCATATTAATTAAATGACCTTTCTTTAAGATCTCAGTTGTTTGTGCTAACCATGCACTTTCTTTTTCCAAATCAGTTTTGTCTAATTGTTGAATTTCTATTCTTGCTTCAACCATTTTTGTTAATATATTTCTTACTATTTCTGAATCACATTGTTTTTCTAATTCAAAGTATTTTCTATCTTCGATTTCTTCTCTAGTCATTTCACTTTCTCTATGATTTGCTGCCTCCATAGTTGTTGATATTCTTCCTCTTAAGTTTAACATATTAATACCTCCTACAGTATATAAAAATATATTTTATTTAAATAAGATATAAACCATTTTATACCTTTATTCACTATTATAATATAGTAATGAAATCTCACAAATTACGGATCATACTAACCCAGGAACATAGAAAAAAAAATAAGTAGCCGAAGCTACTTATTCATAATAATATAAATCACATGCATTTTCTATTTCTTTTTCAAGTACTTTAGTTAATGCTTTTTGTAAATCAGCATCATCCGTATCAATTGATATGTTTAATATGTATTTTATTTTTTTCATGAATTCATCATATGTCATAATATTACCTCCAAGTAATTAAATTATTTTTTTGAATAAAGCACAAACCATTTTATACCTTATTCAATTGTATAATATAGTAGTGAAATCTCGTAAATTACATATAAGAACATATAAAAAAAATATAAAAACACACTACAACTTTACAACTCTACTAGGGATAGTACAGATATTAAATGGATATCTTACTATCCACTAATATTATATAGTAGTGAAATCTCACAAATTACAAATTAGTCTAGGAACATAGAAAAAAATAAATGTGGTTTAAAAACCACATTTATTACATATGTACATTTTTATTAAATGTCTTTTTCTTTTATTTAAAGTATGCTTTATTAAGCATAAATTGATTGAATTTAAAATATCTTTTTTAGTAGATTTATTTATTAATTCAATTATTTCATTTATAGCTTTTATTGTATTTTTATAACCTATTACTTTTGCAGATTGATTATCTGCTTCATATTCTAATTTCATTTTATTTAACAATCCTTTTTTTGTGTTTTCATTTTCGAATTGTTTTAAATGTCCTAGATTATAATGTCCAAGTTCATGATTGATAACGAACTTTTTAGCATTTAATGATAATTCATTAAATAAATCATCGACTATTATAGCATAGTTGTGATTAGGGCTAATTAATAATGCTCCCATTAAAACTCCCATACCATATAAAATATATGGGCTTTTTATTATTGGTAATGAATCAACATATGCTAATGCTTGTAATTGTTCTAATTGTGTTATATCATTTTCCCAAAACATATCACTATCATCATATACAGCTTCCATGTGACTTTCATATAATGTTGCTCTTTCTTTCATTCCTTTTAATAATTTCATAATATTACCTCCCAGTAACTAAAATATATTATAAGATATAAAATATTTTATACCTTATTCAATTCTATAATATAGTAATGAAATTTCACAAATTACGGATCATACTAACCCAGGAACATAGAAAAAAATAAGTGCAACCACATGTGGTTGCACTAAATATATATTATTTCATTAAGTTCTTTTTTCTTTTGCTCATAACATGCTTTACATATGTTAGATTTATATTACTTAAAATGCCTTTTTTCATAGATTTATTTATTACTCCAATTATTTCATCTATTGCTTTTACAGCATTTGCATAACCAAACATTTTTGCAGCATATTCATCTGCAGCATATTCTAATTCAATTTTATTTAAACTTTCAGTTTTATCAATACTATAGTTAGGATCTTCAAATTTCTTTAAATGTCCTAAATTATGATGTCCAAGTTCATGACCTAACACATATTGTTTAGCATTTAATGATAATTCTTTAAATAAATCGTCTATTATAACTACATAATTTCTTTCAGGACTTATCATTAGACATGCCATAAAAGCACCTATATCAGATAGTACTGATGGTGCTATTATGACAGGTATTCCTTGTATGTATGTTACAGGTTTTATATCTTCTATTCTATCTACATATAACTTTTTCATTCTGTCATTTGCTATTTCGTTATTGTGACTTTCATATAATGTTGCTCTTTCTTTCATTTCTTTTAATATTTTCATAATATTTACCTCCGATTGTTAATTAATTATATTATAATATATAAACTATTTTATACCTTATTCAATTCTATAATATAGTAATGAAATTTCACAAATTACATATACAAAACAATCAATTAATGATTATATAAAGTAAAGGAGGTATTGTAAATGGCTGAACAAGATTTATTTTTTAAAAGAGATGCGTTATCTAATAATACATTTGATTTTGAAACAGAAATTAAAGCTATAGAAGAATGTAAATTATCATCATTTCAATATTTATATCAATTACAAAAAGAAATGACTAGATATAAAAGATTTGATTTTCATATGATGGATTTACAACGTTCTGATAGAGTAAATCATAAATTATCATTGGCTCCAAGAAAATGGGTTTTATATGTTCCTGGAGATTTTCTTGATGATGATGATAGATTGCGATATAGACGTTCCAAATTTTATGATAAACAAATAAGTCAAGACGATACTTTAAATAATAAGGACATATTTACAAATTCATATATGGTATTCGTAAATGGGGAATTGTGTATGGATGGAGTGAATATATATTGTAAAGAGGACAGAACTTATTTGGTATTTAATATAAGAGAAAAACCTTCTGAAAAAAATGGTTTGATTAGAGCTAATTTTAAATATATGAGGGAAATAAACGCTCCTATAACTGTTTTATTCATGCCTAATTATTCTAATTTCTTATTACAAACTACTGCAAATGCTATTGATCATTTCAATACTGTTAATGGTGGTTTGAGTCTAACAGGGTATCATGTAACAGATAATACGTTATGTTATTGCTTATTAAATGATACGCATTATGGAGAGGAATTGAAATTAACTAAACAAAATGGAAAAATTATAATAGACCCAGTTTATATTAAATATGTTAAGAAAAATTATAAAGATAATAATATATTACTTAAGTTTTTTGACTTTGAATTTTTCTATAAGAAAATTGAACTTGGAAATGACCAAGATGATGTTTGGTTTCAATTAGATTTAGAAGATTATCCAATATCAATAGACAATATGCTCATATTTGATAAGAATGGTATTTTTATGCATGATTTAAAAATAGATATGTATTATCCAAATATATATAAGATAGTTGGAGATATACCAAATGATAGAACATTAAAAGTATATGTATTTTATAAAAAGAATAGTAAGGCATTAAAACATAAAAATGCTTTAGCCATGTATTATAAATATATGACTAATATATTAGATAGATATAGAAATAATACAATACAAGAAATAATTAAGAATTATGTACCAAAAGAAATCATCTATTCTATAGATGATTATAAAGGTTCCGTTTATTTCGATGATAGTTTTAAATATAAAACTAAAAAAATGAAACAATTAACACGAGAAGATGGAGAATGGTTCAGAATATATTTAAAATATTTAGCTATACAAAATAGACAATATTATTTAGATATGTCAAAAATAGAATTAGACCAAAGAGTTAAAAATGATAATTCCGATATAAAACTTGATACTGTTGAAGAATTCGATGAACCTATGTATTTATTTGTGTTATCGAATAGGTTTAGAAATAAATTTGATGATTTAATTGTATTGGTTGATGGTACTAAAAGAGATTATGATTGTAAAATATACGGTAATGATGATTATGTATTTTTATATATACCAGTTAGATTTGTTTCTTATACATCTATAATAGAAATAGAAAAATTACCAGAATTTATAACAACTTATGATTTTAGAGGAGATCCTGTAACAAGAAGAGCATCTATAGATTTAAAATATCCAAATGATGAATTCCATCATCCATTAATAAATGATGTTTATTTAGTTGATATGGATAATGATAAATTAGTTCCTACAGATGCTTATGAATTATATTCTAGAGTAGGTGATGATGTATATAATCTATTAGACCATAATTCATATTTGCAATGTCCAGAACATTTTGAAATAAGATTAAAACATATCGAATATATAGGAAGAAATCTCCAAATGAGAATATCAAAAAGACATAGTATAACAAGAAAAACAGTTTATACTATTAATGATCTTTTCACATCACTAAAACTTACTGATGATTGTAAAAAAGATACTGGTTATTTTAGAGTTTATAAAAATGGTAGATGTATTCCTAGACATGTTCCAACAATACAGTTTACTCAAGATCCAGAATTAGGACCTACTGCTATTATTTCTGGAGTTGGTGTTTCTTCTGGTCAGGAATTGGTTGCTGAAATGATGCCTTATAAAATGAAACAGGTTTATTATAAAAAAAGAATAGAACAATATAAAATGGTAGAATTAGATGGGTATATAGATAAACCTTTTGATTTAAGATGGCATGACGTATATATAAATGGTAGAAAATTAAATAGAGATAATATTGAAATAATATCTTCAAATAAAATAATAATTAAAAATGTAAGATCTACTAGAAATTTTGAAATAGTTGAAAATTCTAGGGATGATGAATATTTTGGATATTTAACTGTAGAAGATATTATAGATAGAATATTAAGTGTAGATGAGGAATTTAAAAAAAATATAGAAAAAACTATAGCAAAAATAATAGATGATGAAGATGATATATTGGAAGGTGGAATATCTATAATAGACTATGTATTATATTCTTTTTATTATGATTATTTAGTTCCAAATTATGGGTTACTTAATCCAAATGAAAAACAACTTGATGTTGATACACAAAAATTATATCATCAAATAATGGACGGTGAACCATTCCTATTTAATCCAGATTATGGTAGATTAAATGCTATGATTCTTCCTATAAATCCAGATGATGATAGTTTAGGTTAAAAAAGATAACGATTGTATTTTTTACAATCGTTATCTTTAAAAAACAATAGATTAATAGAAAATTAAGAAAGGAGTGTTATAAATGCCTATTACAGAAAAAGGAGATGTTCTTGATTATACGATGCAACGTTTTGCTGTTTCTGCATTATCTAAAGATAGATACTTAGAATCAGTTAATGAAGAAATAATGGTAGATAAATTAACTGGTGAGATATTAATTAAAGATAAAAACGGATATATTGTATCTGCAGATACTACTAATAGAACATCATTATCTATGAAAAAAGCAATAAGTGATGCTGAACAATCAGGAATATGTGGTCAATTTTTTCAAATAACATTTGATGACATGCAATTACCTAAAATGATAAGTTACAATAAGAATATATTATCAGAACCATTAGAATTATCTTCAACTATAAATAAATTCTTATTCAATTTTGATGTATCTGAACATTTTTGTGATACAAATAGTATAGATTTATTAAATGATACTGAATGTGAAGTTAGAGTTGAAGCTAAAAGAGGAACTCAGCAATTTATTGTTACTAAAAAAGTTAATGATATGAATAAATTTATTATAAATTCAATGGATTATTGTGATGATGATTCTAAACCTATAATAATAACTAATATAACTTTTACACCAGCATCATATGCTATGAGTGATATTCGATATAGAATATCATTACACAATATATTTATAACATGTAATGTTTAGGAGGTGAAGATAATGGCAGCTAAACTTAATTTTATAAAAAATATAACAAATAACAATGCGATTACTACTTATCAATTAATCCTAAACTCTTTATTTGGTGATAATATACCTAAAGAATATGACCCATCTAAAACATATGCAAAAGGAGATCCAATAATATCATTAATGCCTAATGGAAATTATGTGCTTAAAATTGCTAATTATAGTGGTATAACAGGAATATATGATGATAAAGATTGGCATACTATATATTTTACAAGTTTATTTGGCGAAGGTTCTTCATTAGATGTTGATTTTAGTAAAGTAATACAATTAGCGATAAATCAACCAGAAGATAAGGATAATAGATTATGGTTTCAACCAGTAGTAGTAAAATCAGGTGATGGAGAAAATTTAGATTTAGGTGGATTAACATCTGGTGTTAACATAAATGTTTATGAAAATGAACATTTTGCTGCTCAAGATGATGAACCTACACAACCAGAAGTTAGACTATGGTTTGACTATGAAGACTAAAGGAGGTGAATTAAATGGATATTAAAAAAGCATTTATACGTGTAAAAAAAGAAGGAGAGAATCAATTTGAACTCGTTTATCCAATTACAATAGCAGACTATGTTATGTTAAATGGAAATAAACCAATATCATCTCAAATAGATGAAATGACTAAAGCAATATTGGGTAAAGTAGATTCTTCTAAAGTTGGTTCAGCTAATGGATTGGCTACATTAGATTCATATGGTAGAATACCATTATCACAATTACCAGCTGAAAATAAAGAAATACGAATGGTTGATAATATATCACAATTATTGTCTATAACAGATCCTTTCCAAGGATTGGTTGTATATGTTAAAGATGCAACTGGAGATGCTGATGTTAAATCAGGTGGGGCTTTTTATATTTATGATGGAAGACAATTTATAAAAACTTCCGAATCTACAGATATGGAAATAGTTGTAGATTGGGCAGATATAAAAAATAAACCAACAACAGTTGCAGGATATGGTATAACAGATGTATTAGGTGCATCAATGTTAGTTGATACTGGTGGAAAAGAAAATGCTGGTAAAATAGTTGTATTAAATGAATTTGGTGAATTAGATGTAAATATCACAGGTAGAGCATATTTTGTATCAAGATTAGAACATAAAAGAAAAATCACATTAACAGGTGATGTTAGTGGTGAATGTGTTTTTGATGGTGGAGAAAATGTATATATCAAAACAATGTTAGAAAGTCAGGGAATACGTCCTGGTACGTATACTAAATTAATGGTTGATAATAGAGGTAGAATAATTGGTGTTGGAAATATAGAAGCTAGTGATTTACCTCCAATAACTCCAGATATGATACAAGGATTTGAAGGTTTAGATGAAAAAACTATGGTAAGAGATAAAGACCAACAAATGGAAGCAAGTATATTTCTAGACCATGACCCAATAAATAATATGGAACCTGCCACTAAGAGATATGTTAATGCTGTTTGTACAGCACAAAATATAAATATAAAAGAACCTGTTAGATTTGTTACTGATAAAAATGTAGTATTATCAGGCTTACAATATATTGACAATTATCCTTTAGTTGAAGGAGATAGAGTATTAGTAAATGGTCAAAATATAAAAAATCAAAATGGTATTTATGTAGCATCAAATGGAACATGGGAACGTTCTTCAGATTTAAATACAGGTACTTTATTTACTAAAGGAACTTATGTTTTAGTAAATGAAGGAAAATATGCTAATTGTGGTTTTATGTTACTTAATGGTGATAATATATCATTAGGTACATCAAATATAGAATTTGCTCAATTTATAGGTCCAAATGATTTAATGTTTACAGATGGACTAACTAAAAATGGTAATACTGTTACTTTAGAAGAAACAATCGAACCTGGTGAGTATGTTAGTGTAGTTGTAGATAAATATGGTAGAGTTATAAAGGGTAAAAAAACTATAACTTTAAATGATTTAGGAGGATTGAATTGGGGAGATATAGTAGACAGACCTAGTTCAAATCCAGATGCTATTGATACAGCTACAGATTTAATGCATTATCATGAAAATGATGATATACTAGATTATTTAGGAACTAATGATGATGGAAATCTTACATTTAAAGGTAAATTGATAGCAACAGATAGTAATAGTAAAAATGGTTTACCTAAAGGTGGTAAAAAAGGTCAATTGTTATCGAAAACTTCAGAGTTAGATTATGCATCAGAATGGACAGATATTGACATAACAGATGAGGAATTACAAAAATTTTTAAAAGAATTACAAACAGGAACAGCTACTGGAGATCCGTCGGAATTGTTTAAATACAAAATGCCTGGTGGTGGTATTGCAGGTCAAGCGTTAATTAAAAGAACATCTCAAGATTATGATACTAAATGGTACAATGTATTAACACCTGATGATAATATAACAGATGACGAATTAAAAACATTTATAGCAGAATTAATGGTTGAATTTGGAACAGGAATTGAAATAGATCCATCTAAAGAAATAATAAGCTGTAAAATGCCTAAAGGTGGAACAACAGGTCAATTTTTAGTTAAAAAAAGTGATAGTGATCATGATACTAAATGGGCTAATGTCGATGATTATATAAATAGTCACATACCTCCTGGAGGTAAACCAGGTCAAGTATTAGTAAAATATTCAGCAAATGATTATGATTTAACTTGGGCTGACGGTGGATCAAGTAGTGGTGGTAGTAGTGGTGGAGGAACTATAATAACTGGTGATTGCAAAGTACCAGCAGGAGGAAAACAAGGTCAACATCTAGCTAAAAAATCAGGATCAAATTATGATTTGGAATGGGTAGATGAAGAAGATGTTCCTTCAGTTATGGATGACAATGAATTTTTAAATAAACTTAATCAGTTATTAGATAATGGTGAATCTGGTCCAGTAGAACCACCTGAATTTGTAGATTATTGTAAAGTTCCAGCAGGAGGTAAAAAAGGTCAACATCTTATAAAAAAATCAGATACAGATTATGATTTACAATGGACAGATGTTCCTACTGGAGGAAATTCTGGTGATAACCCACCTACAATTATTGAAGATTGTAAAGTACCAAAAGGTGGTTCAGCAGGACAAATATTAGCTAAAAAATCAGGAAATGATTTTGACACTCAATGGATAGATGCTCCTAAAGGAGGAGGTAGTGAAACACCTACTTTATCAGGAAAGCTTACATGTATAGGGACAGAAAGAGATCCTGATTTAGTTACTGGTGGTATATGGTTTAAAGTTGTATAAAGGAGGTGGTATATATGGCTCAACAAATAATTTCTGTTTTAGAAAGAGTAAAGGATGCTAATGGAAATTATGTATTGATATTACCAGTAAATACTGTAGAAGAAGTTTTTATATCATTAGATACAGGAGAAAGACTTAGTGATGTTCTTAAAAAAATAATTACTAAAGTAGATGATGCTAGATTATCTACAATAGAAGATTTATCATCAACTATAAATAAAATGTCTGGTCTAATTGATGATACATTAACATTGAACCATATTTACAGAAATAATTTTAAAACTAAAGATAATCTTGACATAAGTTCAGGAACATATTCTTCAGGAAGTATAAAAATATCACAAGGACAATCAATGGATTTTAGATTAAAAAATCCAATAGAATTAAATTTTACCCCTACAGAATTTAAAGTTACAGAAATAGTAAAATATCTTGGGTCACCAAATATTTCTTGCTTAATTACATTTAATGCATTAGATAGTTCACCTCAATGGTATGATTGTACTGATGTTCTAACTACAGGATTATTTGCTAAAGTACCAGCTATACCAAATAAAGAAGTGGATAAGAAATATGCAATAAATATTAGAATCAGATGTACATGTGATAGTTCATCTACATTTGAAATAATGGATTTGAGTGTTTTATATGCTTAACTTAAAAAAACTATTGAAAAAATGTAAGGGTAAAAATAATCATAAAACAATAAGTGTTATGATCGTAATGATAATCATTATATTGCTAGTTTCAACTACATTACGTGCAGTAACATTATATAATCAATATAGATTAATATGTCCTGAAGGTAAAATTGATCATACTTTAATAGATAAAATAGTGAGTGTCAATAATAAAAATTTATTTAATATGATAATTAATGAAGGATATAATAACGCAGTTAAAAGAGATAAAATATCAACAAATAAATTACAATCTGATTTATTGGCTAATCATAGTAAATATGAATTAGAACAAGTTTTAAATTCTGTAAAATATCATAACTATATATATGATACAATAGATAGTGCAAACAAAAACTATTTCCAATCTTCATATCCTGGATATGTTAATTTTTTAGTTATAGGAACTGAAGATAAAATATTATATGCTAAAGCTAATGATTATCATGATAAGTTTAAGAATATGTTAGGTACACAAACATCTATATCATGGAAGCTGTTCTATAATACACTAAATAATCCAGCAATGACTAAAACAACATTTGAAGACATAAAAAATTCTAATATAACTAACACAACTATTATGCGTATAGATGGTAAATATAAAGATAATAGATTATATACTACAAAAGATTTGTACGATATTTATAGAAAAAAGGGATTGAATGGTTTAACTGGTTTTGGATTTGTTACATTATCTACTATAACTGAAGATGGTGATATTTTAGGTAATAAAGATTCTAATTTTATGAGGAGAAATGAAAATTGTAAAAAAATGTATATCTATCATTATATGGATATTAGAGAATATATTATTAATAATGTCGAAAAAATGATGGAACAGAATTTATTAAACGATAAGTATACTGATACTATCGATAAACAGCTAATTAACAGTATTTTATTTTCACTCTCTACGATATTATTTAATATAATATCAATAATAGGATTAATGTTTGTATACAAATCTTTAGAAGAAGTTAACGAATAATTTGAGAGTGGAGATGATGGTATGGAAGGTTTGAATTTAAACACGTTCCTCTCAATAATCGTTCCTTGGTGTCTGTATTTTATATTAACATTAATGGGAGCATTTCTTAAAGATGTATATAATACTTTGATTAAAAAAGATGTTAAATTCCGATTGAGTAGAGTATTGATAGGAGCAATATCAGGTGCTTTTATAATGATAGGATTAGAAGATATATTATTAACTAAAGTTGGAGTTAATCAAATTATAACCATATCATTTATTATCGGAACTGTAAGTTTTGAATTATTTAATAAAATTAGTAAATTAGATACAGTTTTAAAATATGTAAAATTATTTAATAAATTTATTAAAGAAAATAATGATAATGATGATA
>UMLT01046213.1_pt1 | contig 13913 bp, 20 predicted proteins | sample 1966641 | NCBI WGS metagenome assembly UMLT01 (sample SAMEA4836208, study PRJEB28245) | human gut metagenome | biome: gut microbiome; material: fecal sample | place: Denmark | collected 2008 | reverse complement strand
CATATTCTTGTAGAAATCTAAGTTCTCTCGGGCATTCCCTAGGGTTTCTTCCATATGTGTATTCTCTCTGACTAGCTCTTTCACCCGTCCAGTCAACTCTGTGTTATCTTTAGACAACCGGATATACTTTTCCACCCGGTTGTTGTAGGCTTTCTCTGTGCTTACCAGATCCTCTTTCAGCCTCTTTATAAGATCCTCCTTTTTCTTGAGGTCCCGTCTAAGCCCATTAATCACACTGTCCCGATGCTGCTTGGCAGGGTGGCATCGGCAGCTGCCTTCCGGCTTCCTTGATTCCGGCTTCTTCTCTTCCGGAATCTTTTTAGGTTCATCGTCTTCGAAGACACCCATAGCTCTCTCCATGCAATCCTTACAGACTCTTACTTCGTTCTCCTTGCCGCTGTTAAAGCACACAACGTGGGCTACGTTCTTCCGGCACACGTCACACAATAATATGGTCTTAAACGTGCTATCCGGTTTGTTTACTTGATGTTCCATGACTTTTTCTTTCTTTTGATTGGTTTTACTTTAGATAATATCTCGGCAGCCAGCAACCGGGCTTCAAGCGGTGACAGGATGATCTTCTGCATTGTCACGCCATTCTCCATACGAGCAATCACGTAATCTCCGGTGTCTCCCTTTTCCAGGAGTTTCACACCGAAACGGTCTCTCTTGCCTATCGCCTCGCGCATCCTGCGCTGCGCCTCTTCCATACGTTCGAACTGCTGCATCCTATACTGACGATTGCCGTATCCCCGCTCTTCTTCCAGTCCGGTGATATAGGCTTCATCAAGTTCTGCCAGCCTGGCGTTATACTCAGCCTCGGTCAGCCATCCTTTAACTCTGTGGTGCTCTAGAGTAGCTCTAGCAGCACCGTATTCTGTGTCAGAAATAGTTACAGCCATGTGCCCACCAGCCAATATAAGTCAAGCGCCTTAAGTGTAATTACTCTCAGTGTTCCTCCGACAGCCGCGCCAGCCACGGTCAGCCAGAAGTCTATCCAATCCCATTTGCCACCCCATTGGCTGTCCTTGAACTCCATACCCGCAGCAACTCCGCAGGTGAACATGAATCCCGCTAAATATGATACGACGATAGCATAAAGTAAGTGCTTGTAGCGGTTCGACTTTCCGAACCATTCGATAATCTTTTTAATCGTTGTTTTCATTTCTCTATGGCTTTTAGCATTTTCTTCAATTCTCCCTTACTCACTGCTATCCGGTCAGCACCTACGGTATCTGTGATCTCCCAGCCTCCGAATGCCGTACCTACCCAGATGGCAAAGTTCTCCGTTGAGTTGTTCAAGGCTACCTGCTCATTCCGGCTTGCCTCGTAATCTACCATCGACCGGAGAAGAGCTGCTGCCTTCTCCTTGTCGCCCAGCTCCACGTTCATCCTAAGGAACCTGTTGTCTTTGGTCTGCCCGCTGATCTTGTATTGATCCCGGGTCTTCACCAGCTTGCATGTTCCCATCCGGAACGATGCGATTGTTTCCGGTTTCCCGGCAGTTGTGATCTGAGACATTGCGTTCGCAGTGAACGCCAAAACTAGAACTAATAATGTAATAAACTTTTTCATGACTGTTGTTATTTATTGGTTAATAATATCATTGGGTCCTGTAAGTGCCTTGTCTCCTAGATAGAAAGACGCAATCTTTCTCGGACCCTGCGGGCTTTTAAGATATACATGGGCTTCTTCGCTTCCTATCATATTCATAAGGGCGGGCACTTTGAGAGCTAAGTCAGATAGGGGCGCGATTACTATCATATCAAACACCTTCTCACCATCGCTTAAAAAAATCACCCTAAAGCCGAAATCCTTTGTCTCTTTTTCTTCCGTGGTCGTATTATTCAATGGCCTATAGTTAGTAATGTAGCACCATTCCTCTACTCTCGGTGTGCAATCCGGATGCCATCCTTTCTCAATCTCGACTTTGTAAGTTACTTCAAAAGGGTAGGGAGGCATATCCATATGCGTATAAGCATTTTGAACATAGCTGAATTTAGATTGGAAATACTCCCATTCTTTTGCATTATTTATTACATCTGTCTCCATGACTGTTGTTATCTATCGGTTAATACTTAGAATCCTTCTCTTAGTTGGCCAACTATTCTGTCCCAATAGTTGAATCCTTCCGGAGATTCTGAGAATACGAATGATGACTCTATTGCATCAGACAGGTACGTATAGGCGTCTAAGAACGTGTTACGCCTTTGTCTCTTCCGGGATTCTACATAATCTTTCTCGAATCTATAACGTCCGTACATCCCTGCGGTGTGCGCATCTGTGTTAGCCTGCCACTTCTCGAAGATTCCGAGTTCTTGCATCTTCTTAATCTTCTCCTCTGATGATCTTTTCTTTTCCATGATTATTGTTATTTTTAGTCCATTAAAAACCTTGAGTCTAGACCGAATCTATAAACTAAGGCATTGTTTATTTCTTTATCGGTAGGATTGTGATCGAACTCTCTGATGAAGTCAGTATATCTTCCTCGTATAATATATTTGTCTTTCATTATAGTGATCGTCTTTATTATAGTCTCCTGTTAGCTTCATATAGATCTCGTTTACTCTTCGGCAAAAAGCCATCTGTTTTTCTTTTGTTTCCATGATTGTTAATTATTTAGCATTAAGAATTTGGTTTGCTTTTTCTCTCCCAAAGTAGTTTACAGCTTTTGCGTAGTTACTTATATAATCTTTAGAGATTTGAGGATAATTACGTATTACTTTGCTCAGCACTGACTGTATTTCTTTTTCTCCGATGTTTTTTCTTCTAGCCCAAGACAGGGTAGCTTCGTTTAAAACTCTTATCATGAACCATTTTAAGGTATAAAAGTTATCAGCTTTCACATTCTCGTCGAAAAAGGAGATAATCATTTCTCTATTGCTACCTAATACTGTACTTACTTCCTCTGCTGTCATGGCTTTTATTTTAATTGTTACTACTTGTTTAACTTTGATGATGCAAATATACAGCAAGTTTTCGGTTTTGCCAAATTTTGAACAAATTATTAATACTCATTAACGTTTATACTGCGAAACTAGGTCTTTGATAGCATCTATTAACGCATTCTGCGTGCTAGACTTGCCTTGCAGGGAGTTGACGACACGTTCATCAAGGGTGTGCCGGGATACGATGTGGTGGATGAACACGGGCTTCGTCTGACCCTGCCGCCACAGCCGTGCGTTGAACTGCTGGTATAGCTCAAGGTTCCACGTCACCCCGAACCATATAATGTTGTTTCCGCCTTTCTGAAGGTTCAGCCCGTGACCCACAGAAGCCGGGTGAGCGATCAGCACCTTGATCTTCCCGGCATTCCAGTCACGCATGATCTGATTACTGTCTCCTCTAGAGTCACCTCCGATGCGGACAGGCTTCAGTTTGGACAGGGCTTTCTCGATGCGGTGGGCTTCATGGAGGAAGTTGTAGGCGATGAGGACAGGAGCACCGTTCAATGCCTCCACCATCTCGCACAAGGCTTCGATCTTGGCATCGCTTACATGGTGCACGTTTCTCTCAGCATCATAGATCGCTCCGCCAGCGAATTGGAGCAGCTTGTTGGACAGGGCTGCGGCAGTCATGGCAGTAATGGTTTCGCCATCTCCGTTACCCAGTAGCGAGATTATCTGTTCCTTCTCGAATTCCTTGTACATGGACATCTCTTTGTCGGACAGGACCACTTTGTCATAGATGTAGTTAACCTCTGGCATGTCTAGGTAATCGACAGCCTTCATGGACAGGGTGATGTCGGATATCTTCTCGGAGAGTATCTGCTCGGTATTCTCGCGAGGCTTGTAGTTGTAGACGATCCCGCCATTCTGAGCACCCGGTCGGAAGTAGTTAGCCCGGTAGTCTGTGATGGACCGACCAAGCCGTTTTCCGCCATCTATCACGAACATCTGCGCCCACAGGTCTATCAGCCCGTTAGGTGCTGGAGTACCCGTCAGACCGATTATCCGGTTGGCGTATCGTCTGATCTTCTTCATTGCTTTGAATCTCTCTGACTGATGGTTCTTGAACGAGGACAGCTCGTCCACCACGATGCAGTCATACGGGAGTTTAACGCCACCGAAATTCTCCAGCAGCCACACCAGGTTATCACGACCCACCGTGTATATGTCGGCATCGGCACGGGCAGCAGCGGCACGGTTCTTGGCATTCCCCGCGATCACGGACACCCGCAGGTCATTAAGATGCGCCCAGTTGGATACCTCGTCAGCCCACGTTACCTCGGCAACGCGCTTGGGCGCGACTATCAGTGCCTTCTCGACTTCGAAATACCGGATGAGATCGGACAGGGCTGTCAGCGTGGTTACGGTCTTCCCCAAGCCCATATCAAGAAATAGAGCACATTCCGGATTATCCTTGATGTGCTCCACCCCCTGTAACTGATACTTATGCAAGTTACTCCTGTTCAACATATTCCTCTATATCATACAGGTTTACCATCCAAAGAGAGACGTTCAGCGGAGAATGTACAAACACATGATCAGTCAAGTCTAAACCACTAGGTCCCCATCCCGCGTGGTTCGTAAAACTCACCAGCACATTAGTAACTTCCTCTCCAGGGACCCTAAACTCCGAATAGCCCACTACCATTGCTTTTGAGGTTCTTATGGCGATATTAGTATCAATGATCATTACTTCTTTTCCTAAGTTACGACGTGCCCAGTCGCGAACCTTAACTCTTTCTTCTGCTGTCATAATCCTAAACTTTTAGCGTATATTTCATCCGATAATTCTTGAATGGTCCATCTTTCCGGGAACAGCTTGACCAGGGCTTCTGCGGTCTCAACAAGATCGGGACGCAGACAGTCGGTTCCGAGGAGATTGGCTACAGTGTGCAGCTTGTCATTCTGGTATATCTCCGATCGGAAGGTCTCGAACAGTTCGTCCTTCCCCTGCGTCAGACAAGCGTCTTCCAGGTTTCCCAGCTCTCTGCGGGCGTACTCCCTGCGGAGAACCTTGTCGGGTATCTCAGATAGCAGGAACTGCTGGATGTTTTCCGGCAATGCCTTTATTGCCTCTCCGATGGCATATCCTCCTGCCGGGGTGTCGTTTGCCATCTTGGTGACCACATCGACAAACAGCTTGATGCGGTCGAGTTTTAGTCTTTTGTTGAAATCTACTTCCATAATTTTTGCAAATATAATAACTACTCATTGTAAGGCAAAAGGTTTTTCAAGGAATTCTCCATCTCTTCGGAATAGCCCTTGATCGCCACCTCTTTAAGCGAATATCTGACGATGATCAGAAACATATTAAAGTCACCCTTCGTGTGCTCATATGGAACGCACATACTCGATACTACGTTAAAAACGCTTGAGAATTCTACGAATATCCCGATTCCGCGGAAGTATATGGTCATCCTCCTGGAATCCATTCTTTTCGTCAGCGCGAAGTCACCCGCCTTTACGAATCCCATATCGAGCAATTTCTTTGTAAATTCTATTCTTATCTCTTCTTTTTCCATTGTCATCTAGATCTTTTAATTATGTCATCTATAATGTCTGTTACAAGATAGTAGCTTTCCGGGCTGTCCACTATATAAACAGGGAATCCGATTTCATCGAGTTTCCTGTGCACCCATCTCTGAATAGGTGTGGGCTTCTTCCCGGTGCTCTTGAACTCTACGAACAGGACCTTTCCGATCGGTATGAGGAACATCCTGTCCGGTAATCCCTTGAAGAATTGGGACAGCAGCTTCACCGCCATCCCGCCTCTTTCCTCAACGTACTGTGATAGTTCTCTTTCGAAAACCTTCTCACTTGTCTCGTTCTTCCTCATCTCTCTTCTGATAATCAGATGGGTCAAACTTCGGAAGATGGATGGTGTGCATCCCGCAGAACTTATTGTTAAATCTGTTTACGAAATTCTCCGCAGCCTTGTAAGCCTTGCGAATTCGTCTTGCCTCTTCCTTCGTCTCACATATTCCTCCGGGGATCGTGTGGTACAAGTTGTCTCCTCCCAGCTCTTGTACGTGATAGCGACCGTCCATCTCTGCGCTAATCCTTGTTTTCTGTTTCATCTTCTTCCTCCGTATAATCTAGTAATACCCTGTCGCACTTGAATAGCAACTTTACATGCTCTCTGAACTGCCCTACGTTCATGATTTCAAGGGCTATCGGACCCTTGTTGATGGATTCCTTAGAATCGCCCTTAATCAGTGTTACTCTATTAATTATCAGCATACGAATAGTATATAAGCGGTTATTAATATGCAGATCAGAACGAATCCGATCGCGTTAAGTATTGTCTTTATTACCTTTTTCATGATCTTATTTTTTACAAATTGTTTACAAGCAGTCTGTATGCGGTTTCCTTAGCTGCCAGATGTTTCTCTTTGTTTTCTTCGTCATCGCACCAATCCCATATCTCGGAGTCATTACAAGGCACTGATGTGCCCATACCCGTTAATATATACAGCCCGTAGCCTATTTTATCGATGGTTATTGTTTCATTGTTGATCTCAAATGTTTTCATAATTTTATTATTTTATGGGGGGGTGGTCTCCCACCCCGGTTAATTATTAGTATTATAATATCTCTTCTACTCCGATAATGTATCCTTCGTTGAATAGCTTGTTTAATCGGGGATCTCTCATAGCGTACACCTTGTTTACTAATTCAGAGAAACAGGGGAATTTATCTTCCGGGAATTCTATCCCTATCTTAATGCTTTTTGTTTTGTTTAATTCGGTGATTTTAAACTTAACCTTTACTGTGATTGTCTTCATGATCTTATATTTTAATTGTTACTACTTGTTTAACTTTGATGATGCAAATATACAGCAAGTTTCCGGTTTTGCCAAATTTTGAACAAATTATTAACGTTTGTTAGTGGACAGAAGCCCGTATTAACACCCATTAATGAAAAACCTCCCGTATCGGGCTTCACAGCGGGATACGGGAGGAAAAATATAAGTGCATTTGACAAACATAAAAGAAGTGGGGTGTTGGCTTCTCTCAGCCTAAAATCTTCTTATCAGTAGTACAAGATACAAATTATAACTCTTAATATTCAGTGATGCAAAGATACGCATTAATCCTCGGTATCCGAAATAATACGCGTGTAAATTGACTGTCTGCCATATATATTAATGTTTCTCTGCCCGTTCCGGACAAAGCCCAGCCTCTTGAGCGACCCCGCAATCTCCCTAGCCTTAGCTACCGTAAAATCCTTCCGAGGCAGACCGAGACCGTCGCACCATATTTCGAAAGTGCAGAAATCTGTCCTGGTCTCCGTGCCTTCCTCGAACACGCCTATCCCGTCAACGAAGTCTCTCCGGTCAGCGTATACCCAGTCGTCCCAGTTCTTCGGGAATTTCATGTTGACGAACTTCTCGATCAGACCGTGCATCGAAGACACCTCCGTGTATTCTTCGCGAATACCGTTAGCTATGTTTTCTGCTGTCTTCGACAGTATCAGACTCTCACCTGCATCGTACAGTTCTTTAGCCTCAGCCCATAGCTGGTCGATGGTGCTTTCAAAGGATTTTTCGAACAGGTAGTGGCTGTTGGCATTCCACTTCACCGCGACCGGGAAGAAACGCCTGTTACCTGTCTGGTCCTTGAGAAACTCATCCTCGTTGGTTGATCCGAAGAATACGCATTGCCGTCTATGCGTCTTGATACGCTTGGCGTAGGCAGCACGGTATGTATCCTCCCGTTTGGACAGGAAGTTCTTCATCACCTCGATGTCTGACTTCTTGATGGCTGACAACTCGGCTAGCTCCACCAGCCAGGCATTCTGGATCGACTCGTAAGCCTTCGTGCCTTCCAACGATGTCATGGAGTCATTAAACCACCCCTTCGACAGTCGCTGGACCAGCGTTGACTTACCCGCACCTTGATGGGATACCATGATCAGAGCGGTGTCGAATTTAGTTCCCGGTTCGTAGATGCGGGCAACCGCAGCTACCAGCATCTTGCGGAACGCCTCTCTTACGTAGATTGAATCCTCAGCACCCATGTAGGTCTGAAGGAACGTGTCGATACGCGGCTTTCCGTCCCACACAAGCGAATCGAGAAAAGTCTTGATGGGGTGGAAGCCATTTTTATTAGCCACATATTCGATGGCATCGCACATCTTCCCGGTGGAGTATATCCCGTGGGCTGTCTCGATCCGGTTGCGGATGATTGACTCTGCGGTGTCATCGAAGATATCCCCCTTGTCCTTGCTGCTGTCGAAAAACGGCTTACGGGTATACACTATGGTTCCTCGGAATTGGTCATATGCGAGCAGGTTGTTCAGCAGGGGATCGGTGCGGAAGGCGTTGACGAAGTTGCGGATGGTCACCTCCTTGCGTCCCTTGCTGTCAAGGTCCCAATCCAGCACTTCCTCGGTCTCTTCTACTGATTCATCGGATACATCATCGAAGTCATCCATGCAGTCATTAGCAGCGACTAACTCGCGGAGGCATGACTCATCCTCCTGTACAAGTCTAGCCATCGCGTGTTCGCTCTCTTCCTTTCCGAGATGACCGAACAAATGGATGCGCACAAGGTCGTAAGCATTGTATACATGACCGTCTCCGATCGGGTCGGTGGAATGGTGGGAGTAGGCGAACTTGTCATCGTACACGATCATTCCGGCTGCGGACGATCCTCCCTTATATGTGTAGCGGTCATGATCGCAGAGCTCATAGACGTCAGACAGATACTTTTCGATGGCTTCCTGTACCGTGTATACCCGGCAGAATGCTCCGATTATCCCCGGTTTGTCGGTCGGTTCCCCAGCCTCTGAGACAGTGCTGCGGATCGTGCGCTCCTCGTTATCGGTGAATGCCCATAGGCGGACATCTTTCCACGCATCCTCTCCTCCGTACATACCGAGTAGTTCGTCTACGTTCAGCGCCTCACCTTCCTGTCTTTCAAAGTAGAATTCTTGATCTTTGGATACTGATCCCCAATACATCAGACGTTCGGCTTGGAATGTCGTCGGGTCGAACAGTTCGATGCCCATGATCTCCGCTACCTTCCGGCTGGCTGCTTCATATTCTTCCCGGTTATCGATCTCACGGTCCATCGGGATGATAAGACGAAACCTCCGCTTACCTGGACGGTCTGATCTTGTGCCGTATATAACAGCAGCGCATGAGAATTGCATAGAAAAGTCGAAGAAAAAGTCATCCTCTCCGTAGTCAACGTCTAATGTGATAAGTGATCTGCCTGTTACTGAGTTTTTGGTACGTCTTCCGCCTGCTAGCGTTCCGCCTACGAAGCCTCCGACATCCTTGCGGATCGCCTTCTCCGACTTCGCCAGCCTGTCGAACTCCTTCATAGTCTCGCTTCCGACCATCTTGGGCTTCGATAGCTCTTCGACTAAGGCTTCCCAAGTGTATGTTTTTCTCTTCCAATTGGTACTCTTGGAGGACCCTGCAACTGATATAAGATAATTCTCCAGCATATTCTAATCTTTTTTGTAAAAGTAACTGTTAAAGCCTTCTGCTCTTAGGGGGATGTCGAACGGCTTTGCCCAATCCGGTAATATAGCCATGGCTATGCAGACATCATCCAGCGTTATATCTGAGTCCTCCAGGCATTCGGTGATCAGTTCGTCATGGATGTGTCCCACGATCCCGATCTCCTCTTCCTCACCGATGCTCAAGACGTTTCTCATTGCGCTTGCCAGCAGGTCACGGGAGACAGCCTGTACCAAGTTTTCGGTCAGCTTTCCGCCATATGTATCCAGTTCCACCCACTTCCCGGACGTTTGGTCAAGACCCATATAGTGGATCGATTCGATTTCCTTGCTGTCACCGTTATCGTAGCGGATCACTTTCTTCTTGATCGAAGCATACGGATAGTGCAGGGATCGTCCCGATGGCAAGCGCAATGCGAGCGTCCTGTATTGAGGTATCCAATAGAAATGACAGATAATTTTACCATCAATATCGACGGGTACATCCCGCTTTGCCAAGATTGCCCTTTTAGCCGAGTCCTCTAAGATGCGCCACAAAGATACAATTTTCGGTGAGGCATCACGCCACTTAAGGATGATGTTTTTGATATTCTCTTCCGGAATAGCTCCGTCGCGGTCCATTGTCTTGATCGCTCCGACCCAACCTCCGTATCCTAGAGCTAGCTCTGTAACCTTTCCTTGCTGACGGTAGGGGGTCCCTTTCCCACATTCCGACTCCTTCATATTGAAGGTACGGGCAGCAGATGTTACGTAGATGTCACCGCCTCTCCGGAATGTTTCGATTCGCCACGTTTCGTTCGCAAGCACCGCGATCACACGGGCTTCGATGGCGGAGAAGTCGGCTACCCGGAAGATATAGCTATCACGGGCGATGAATGCCGTACGGATCAGTTGTGACAGGATAGACGGGACGTTATCGTAGAACATCATCAGTTCGTCAAGGTCCATATTCTTCACGTCCTCTCGAACTCTCTCAAGTTCTTCCAGGTGGTTCTGAGGAAGGTTCTGCTGCTGAACGATTCGTCCAGCCCATCTGCCTGTCCGGTTAGCTCCGTAGAAGCGGTACAAGCCCTTAGCTGATCCGTCCTTGCACAGGCAGTTCAGCATGGCAGCATACTTCGCGATAGACGTTTTGTAGGCGATTTTGCGGGCTGTCAGAACACGGGTAACGTCCTTGTCATTGCATTCCTCCATGATCTGATTGATGTTGTTTTTGTTGATCGTTTCGTAGAACTTCCCGCTACGTTCTTCAATGAAGGCGCTGATCTGCTTGCTTGACTTAAGAGACGTGATACCATACTTAGCCTTGACCTTCTCGTTCAGCCTCTTCAAGTATTCCGTATAGATGGCATCGGCATTCCGGGCTAGCTGGACATCCACCATCGTCCCACGGTCATTGATATCCTGGTCGATTCCGTACAGTTCGATTTCCGATTCCGGCATTTCGATGTGTGCCAGCTTTCGGTCGATCTCACGCTCAGACAATACGTCGTATCTGAGGTAGGTCTTGAACTCTTCCCATTTCTGCGGATATTTTTCCGGATAGATACGTGATCCGTCCTTCTGCGGAACGGAGAATATCTTTATCAATGCGCTGCCTGTGTCCAGCTTTCCGTCTACCAGATGCATGGCTGCTGATACCTTTCCTAGTGATTCGGGGAATCCGCAGTACAGGGCTTTCGTAGCAGAGCAGCGGAACTTGGTAGCGGGGATGTTATATCCGTAGGCACGAAGGCACAATCGTTCGAAGGCGGCATTGTGGGCATGGATCAGAACGTCCGGCTGCTGGATAAGGGAAAAGAACGGCTGCGGGTCGTCTAGGTTGACCAGGTCTATTATCTTCGGTTCCTCGTCTTCTACGGCATATCCGATCAGCAGGATTTCGAAATCGGGATGCTCCGTGTACCTGTACGCTCCGGCTGTCTTGATTGGTTCGGGGGAATAGGTTTCGAAGTCTATGTAAACATTTCTCATATGTTGTCCTCTCTTTTTAAAATAATAGCGGATGTCTTCTACCCCATCCGCTATTCACATTTGCACCCAATTACTTAGTTAAATAATAAAATTTGGTTAATAATAAATGAATAAAAATTTAAGTTATAAATTAAAAGTTTCTTTGTTTTAGTACGGAAGGTCTTCATCCGTAGGATCATCGAAGATCGGATCATTGTCCGTATCGTCATCCTCTTCTTCGAAGTCATTGATAGCCGATCCTCCGCCTCCGAAGGCTTCGTCGTCTCTGACTTTCTGAACACCATTCAATCCGAATGTGATACCCTTGTTGGCTATCTGATCGAATGAGTAGGCATCTATCGAAACAACTCCCCAGCATCCGGAGTAAAAGTCCTCTTTCTGCGTGATCGGCTGCTTGTGCCTGTCGATGATAACCGGACGACCCTGAGATTCATTACGGGATGCACGGATGTAGTACATTCCTTCGAATCCGTCGTATTCAATATTGTCGTCACCGTCTTTGATAGGATTCCATTTTGACGGGTCACCGGGCAACTTGCCATTGCATTTCGGATGTTCCGCAAGGTATTCCTTCTGCAACTCCTTGATAGCTGCGGAAACCTTCTTGAGATTTTCCTTGTCGGTCTTCGGGATTAAGATAGTTACTTCGTACTTTGATTTGCCTTGGTTGAAACGGTCTTCCGCTTCAAATACTCTCACGAATGAGAATCTTACATTTTTTAGGATTAGTTTCTTTCCCATGATTCTTGTTTTTAAGTCGTTAATACTACTTGTTTAACTTTGATGACTCAAAGGTATAACGTCCATTCTGATTTGCCAAATTTTGAATAAACTATTAACTTTTATTAGCTTTCTACATCAAAGTCGGATAATGAGTTATACTCAGTTCCGGGGTGATTTTCCGGTACGAGTTTAGGCGCACCGGGCTGACTTTTAACGTACTTGCCGAAACGGGCGGCAAAAATCTTCTTGCCTAACAGTTTCTCAAGATCGGTTATCCCCTTCAGACTGATGTTCATGATCTCGTCTTCAAGGAATTCGTCAAGCAGTTCGTTACGGACCTTATCGGGGTCAGTGATCTTCCGGGAGGACCGTCCTTCCACCAGCTTGTATCCAGCCCATTTCTTGCCGTTCATAGCCTCCCGGTAGACGAACTGATCGAACGAGTTGATCCAGCTACGGTAACTGTCTATCTTGCCGATCATCTCGACGATTTCCTCCTCCGTCATGAGCAGCGGTTCACATTCCTCATCAAAGTCGTCCTTGATTGCTTCGAAATGCGCCCGGCATCGCGGTCTTACTGGGCAGAACTGACACCACCCACCCATCTTCTGCTCGCCTCTGCCTTCCCATGCTGCTTCTGCCTTCGGTTTTAAGACTTTCTCTCCCCAAACGCGCAAGTCATTAGCGGACATCTCGAAAGTGTCGTAATGGTCGAGTCTCGGCTGCACAATGGACATCTTGACTGTCTCTATCTTGTCCCAAGTCTGCAGCTCTCCTAGGGCATACATCATGATCTGCGGATTGCGCTGCGCAGACACCTTGATACCGGCACCGTACTTCAAGTCGATTATGTGAAGTGTCTTCGTTCCTACAAGAGCTGCATCGCAGCTTCCGAATGACTCCTTGACGTACTTATCCAGGTTTACGTGAGTCTCCCAATATGGAACCACCTTCCCGTCAGTCTTATTGATCTCATGAAACTCGTTTATGACGAACTCCAGGTACCTGTTCACGTTTTTCACCATCTCCTCGCTGAAGTACTTGGAATAGGATATGGTTTCCGGCAGTATCATATTATCGTCAAACAGGGGGTCGTACAGACCGTGGTCCCAAAGCTCAAGCAGATGCTGCGCCAGCTCATGGGCTAGTTCCCCTTCTTTCGCGAATTCTGATGACTTGTTTTCTGCCGACTCGGCTAACCGGGCAGACGGTGTGCAGTTCATCCAGCGTTCTGAAGAAGACGGGGACAGCAGCGCGTGTCCCCTTTCTGAATGATTTATTTCCGCCATGTTAGATGGCTTTTACGGCTTCGTAGAACTTGGCATAATCTGCTTCTCTCAGAGTAGCGAATGTCGAGCATCCGCAAGACTTGAATACCCTTAGAACAGCCTCACGGTCCTTCTTGATCTTGATGCGGGCTTCGTCCCGGCACATGCCGATTGTGACAACCTTTTCTTCCGGTTCCTCAGCGATTTCCTTGTCGAACGGCATTTCCTCATCTACTTCTGCCTTGGTTTCCCCTATTGTCTGTTCATATGGTTCTTGGGCAGGAGCTTCCAGGCTTCCCTTAGCTGCGCTCATCAAGAGGCGACGCAACTTGGCGTTCGTATTCTTTCCGGGGTAATCGGATGGGTCTACGTTGTACACTTCGACTAGGATTTTAACCAGTTTGTCTGTAGGCATGGCAGCGAGTTCTTTCTCGGACATCTCGGTAACGGCTTTCTTGGCTTCCTGGTTTCCGTCGAACACTTCCTCTACTGCTGACTTGTCATCAATGATAGCTTCGACATTGTTTG
>UMLT01037493.1_pt1 | contig 14049 bp, 9 predicted proteins | sample 1966641 | NCBI WGS metagenome assembly UMLT01 (sample SAMEA4836208, study PRJEB28245) | human gut metagenome | biome: gut microbiome; material: fecal sample | place: Denmark | collected 2008 | reverse complement strand
GGACAGCAGCGTTCTGCCGCTGTCCACCATCCGCCTGCAGCACTGCAAGGACAAGGACTCCGCCCTGTACGCCTTCACTTCCCGTGAGGTGCAGCTGCTGACGCTGGATCTCACCGGCAGCAACAGCACCGGTGTCTCCGGCGCCGGCGACTATGCCGAGGCAGCCACCCCCGTCATGCAGTTCCTGGGCATGAACACCCGGCGGGAGGCTCTGTCCGACCCCGCCCTGCGCCGGGCCCTCAGCGCCGGCATCGACCGCGAAACGCTGGTTTCCTCCTGCCTGCTGGGGCAGGGCACGGCGGCCCAGCTGCCTGCCTCCCCCGCCTACGCAGGCTACGATACCGCACTGGAAACGCCTTACGACACCGCGGCCTATAACCGCCTGCTGAACGCCGCCCTTGGCGAACAGGCGGAGGATGAGACACCCCTGACGCTGACGCTTCTGGTCAACGAGGAGAGCAGCTTCAAGGTCTCCGCCGCCCAGGAGATCGCCATGTACCTCAATACCGCACGCCTGACCGTCACCGTAGAGGCTGTTCCCTGGGACACGTTCCTCACCCGGCTGGAAAGCGGTGACTTTGATCTCTATTACGGTGAATGCCGCCTGACCGCCGACTGGGACCTGACGGCCCTGTTGTCCACCGAGGGCAGCCTCAACTACGGCGGCTGGTCCGACGAGACTACCGACCGACTGCTGCAGGCCTATCGGGCCAGCGGTGCCGACGCGAACCTGGCGGCCCTGTGGCAGCAGCTGCTGGACACCGCCCCCTTCGCCCCCATCTGCTTTAAGTCCGTATCCGTTGTCACCACCGAGGGCGTGGTGCAGGGTCTGTCCCCCACAGAGACGGCCCCCCTCTCCCCCCTGGGCAGCTGGTCCGTCCGGCTGGACGCATAAAAGGAGCGTATGCCATGTCACAAGTCACCAAGCGGGCGCTGGAAGCGTCGCTGAAAAAGCTGCTGCTGGAAAAGCCCCTGCATAAGATCACCGTCAGCGACATCACCGATGACTGCGGCATCAATCGCATGACGTTTTACTATCACTTCAAGGACATCTATGATCTGGTGGAGTGGAGCTGCGAAGAGGACGCCAGCCGCGCTCTGGCGGGCAAAAAGACCTACGAGACGTGGCAGCAGGGCCTTTTGCAGATTTTCGAGGCCGTGCAGGAGAATAAGCCCTTCATTCTGAACGTCTATCGCTCCGTCAGCCGGGAGCAGGTGGAGAACTATCTCTACAAGCTGACCTACGACCTGCTGGAGGGCGTGGTGGAGGAGCAGGCCCGGGGAATGTCCGTCCGGCCGGAGGATAAGGCCTTCATCGCCACGCTGTACAAGTATATGTTCGTAGGCCTGATGCTGGACTGGATCAGATCCGACATGAAGGGCGATCCCCATCTGATCGTGGAACGGCTGGACCAGGTCATCCACGGCAGCGTCGACGCCGCGCTGGCGCGTCTGCGTACCGACAAGCCCTTATCAAACGAGGCCAAATGATAAAAAACTGAACACCTGCCGCCCCGGTGATAAAAAACTTATCACCGGGGTTTTTCTGCTTATTGAACAAATATTCATTCAGATGTATGCTTTCATCATCAAAGGAAAACATACAGTGGATACTTGAAAGGAGTTTATTTATGTATTATTCCAGCGGTAACTATGAAGCCTTTGCCCGTCCCAAAAAGCCCGAGGGCGTGGACAACAAATCCGCCTATATCGTGGGCAGCGGTCTGGCGGCCCTGACCGCCGCCTGCTATCTGGTCCGCGACGGCCAGATGAAGGGCGAGCACATCCACATTCTGGAAAAGGGCAGCCTGCCCGGCGGCGCCTGCGACGGCTATAAGTTCGAGAACCTGGGCTACGTCATGCGCGGCGGCCGCGAGATGGACAACCATTTCGAGGTCATGTGGGACCTGTTCCGTTCCATCCCCTCCATCGAAACGGAGGGTGTCAGCGTTCTGGACGAGTACTACTGGCTCAACAAGGAGGACCCCAACTACTCCCTGTGCCGCGCCACCGTTGACCGCGGCCAGGACGCCCATACCGACGGCAAGTTCGACATCTCCGACAAGGGCGCCATGGAGATCATGAAGCTGTTTTTCACCCCCAACGAGGACCTGCAGGACAAGAAGATCACCGACTTCTTCGATGACGAGGTGCTGAACTCCAACTTCTGGCTGTACTGGCGCACCATGTTCGCCTTTGAGAACTGGCACAGCGCGCTGGAGATGAAGCTGTATATCCAGCGCTATATCCACCACATCGGCGGCCTGCCCGACTTCACCGCCCTGCGCTTCACCAAGTACAACCAGTACGAGTCCATGATCCTGCCCATGGTGAAGTATCTGGAGAGCCACAACGTCCGGTTCCATTACGGCGTGCAGGTCACCAACGTGGAGTTCGACTGCTCTGACCCCCAGCACAAGTTGGCCAAGCGCATCGATGTCGTTGAGAACAACGAGCCCGGCGCCATCGACCTGACGGAGAACGATCTGGTGTTCATCACCAACGGCGGCTGCGTGGAGAACTCCTCCATGGGCAGTCAGGATAAGCCCGCCGCCTACAACACCGAGCTGAAGCCCGGCGGCGGCTGGGATATGTGGCGCAAGATCGCCGCGCAGGACCCCGCCTTCGGCCATCCCGACAAATTCTGCCATGACCCCGAGCAGACCAACTGGATGAGCGCCACCGTGGAGACTTTGGACCAGAAGATCATCCCCTATATCAAGAACATCTGCAAGCGCGACCCCTTCACCGGCCATGTGGTCACCGGCGGCATCGTCACCGTCAAGGACTCCTCCTGGCTGATGAGCTGGACCATCAACCGCCAGCCCCAGTTCCGCGACCAGCCCAAGGACCACTGCCTGGTGTGGGTGTACTCCCTGTTCACCGACAAGCCCGGCGACTATGTGAAAAAGCCCATGCGGGCGTGCACCGGCAAGGAGATCTGCATGGAGTGGCTGTACCACATCGGCGTGCCCGAGGATCAGATTGAGGATCTGGCGTCCAACAGCGCCAACACCGTACCCGTGATGATGCCCTATATCGATGCGTTCTTCATGCCCCGCGCCTACGGCGACCGGCCCAATGTGGTGCCCGACGGCAGCGTGAACTTCGCCTTCCTCGGTCAGTTTGCCGAGACGCCCCGCGACACCATCTTCACCACCGAGTATTCCATGCGGACCGGCATGGAGGCCGTGTACACCCTGCTGAACGTGGACCGCGGCGTGCCCGAGGTCTGGGGCAGTGTCTATGACGTCCGCGACCTGCTGAACGCCACCGTGAAGCTGCGGGACGGCAAGAAGGCCACCGACATGGAGCTGGGCCTGATGGAAAAGCTGGCCGTCAAGAAGCTGTTGGGCAAGATCGAAAACACCGATATCGAAAAGCTCCTGAAGGAATACCACGTCATCTGACAGCCCCCAGCATCACCCCCAAAAAAGAAAGACCGGCTCTCGCCGGTCTTTCTTCTTTATTCTCATGCGTCGGCGGGGTAGGGCCGCCGCGGGAGAAACTCAGTTCTCGCGCTTTTTAGCGGTCCACGCCATGCCGGTAACGGAGAGGACGGCGGTCAGAGCGTAGATGCCGATGCCGGCGTCGAAGGTCTTGGGGCTGGTCTTGCTGCCATCCTTGGTGGTCGTGGTGGTGGAGTTGTAATAGTAGCGCGGCGCAGCCTTGACCGTCACGGTGCAGGTCGCGGTCTTGCCACCGGCAGTCGCGATGATGGTCGCCGTGCCCTCGGCCTTGGCGGTAACAACACCATTAGCATCCACCGTAGCAACCGCATCATTGCTGGAAGTCCAGGCCACGGCCTTATCGGTGGCATTATCCGGCGTAACCGTGGCAGTCAGCGTCAGCGTCTTGCCCACCTGCAGCTCGGCACTGGTCTTGTCCAGTGCCACACCGGACACCGGCATAGTCACAGTCCAGACCTTGATATTGCCGGTACCGTCATAAGACACCTCTGCACCGGGTACCAAATAATCTTTAATTTCATCTTCTCCCCAAACGGTATTGCCGCCGCTCTTGCGCAGGTCCTTAAACGTACCCGCCTCAATTTTCAGGCCGTTTCTCTCGTTTTCTTCAATAGTAAACTTGTAAGTACCGCCCTTGATAAGGGTCTCAGAATTCTGTATCAGGACAAATTTACCGGCTTCCATATTGCAATTCAGCACCAGCTTGCCATAGTTGGTCAGCGCCGCAGAGGGCTTTGCGTCCCCGGTGATGGTAAGGCTGCCGCGATTCTGTGTTTCGTTCCCGATATTGCCGCCGTTGATAACGACATTTGCACCGGCTTCAATGTACAGATGCGGGTAAGATTCCTGCCCACTGCCGCCAAGTGTCACATCCTCGGCAATGACCAGCCGCTTCGCACCGGATACCACTCCCGTATTGGCATTACCGGCAGCCGTCAGCGCCACTCTTTTTGCACCGGATTCAATTGCGACCCAACCAACGATGCCGCCTGCATCCATGTTGCTGTTAGTTGCGCCAGCTACGACCTCCACACCGCCGCTGTTTTTGCAGCCGCCGATCGTCCCTGTTCTATCCGCATTACTGTCACCACCGACGCCGCCAACGATACCGCCAGCAGCACCCTTAGCGGTCACGTTCGCAGTGTTTACACACTCGCTGATAGTAAAGGCCGCACAGTTAGTCCATGCAACAACGCCGCCCGCACCATAGGTTGCAGTCGCCTCCGAAGTCACGCTGCCGCTATTTGTGCAGTTCAGCACCTGCGTCTTGAGTTCGATCAAATTTATGATACCGCCCGCTCGGTCGCCAGTGGACTTGATAGTTCCGTAGTTCCGGCAATTCTGAATGGTTGCTTCACCGCTGCCCTTGGTAATGACAACGATACCCGCTGCCTTCCTATTGCCGGTAACAGTCGCCCTGTTGACGCAGTTCTCCACCGTACCGCCGTCCATTCTCGCCACGATACCAGCCACATCCGCGCCGGTAATAGTGCCGTCTACCGTCAGGTTCTTGATAGTCGCGCCCTTAACCGCGCCGAAGAAACCAGCGTAGCCGCCGAAAGCGGAACCGAGACTACTATTGATGCCATTGATAGTCACCGTCTGGCCGTTGCCGTCAAAGATACCGGCAAACTTGTTGTCGCTGCCCTTTTGTCCGATGGGCGTCCAGTTCGTCACATTGATGCTCGCGCCCAGTTTGAAATACTTGCCACTGTACACCGTACCACTGTTCACGTCCGTGGCCAGCTTATTCAGCCCCGCCTCGGTCGTGATCATATACGGGTCGGCCTTCGTACCGGAGCCTGTCCAGTCTCCCTCCGCCGCCCATGCGCTTGTGCACAGGCTCAGCGCCATGACCAGCGCCAGAATGGTTGCCAACAATTTCTTCATGTCTCAAACCCCATTTGTTTTAGATTTCCGCAGGACGCATCGTTTTAAGATCGTTAAAACGCAAATGCAGAGGTACCTCTGCGGATAGTCAGATTATAGCACAGTCACACCGTTTGTCCAGCCTTTTTGTGGAAAATTTCCGTTTTTTTGCCATTTCCGGTAATGGAAATCGTGCAAAACACCCCCTGACGCCCAAAAGAGACGGCAGGGCCGTCTCTTTTTGCGTTCAGTTATACTCCCGCACCACGGCGGTGACCTTGCCCAGCAGCGTGGCCTCGCGGCCGTCGATGGGCCGGTAGTTCTCGTTCTCCGGCAGCAGCCACACCTCGCCGTTCCGGCGGCTCAGCCGCTTCACCGTGGCCTCGTCCCCCAGCAGCGCCACCACGATCTCGCCGTTGTGCGCCGTGGGCTGGCGGTGCACCACCACCAGGTCGTCCGGCAGGATGCCCGCGTTCAGCATGGACTCGCCCCGCACCCGCAGGGCAAAGTACTCCCCCTCGCGTCCGCCGGTGTCGAAGGTCAGATAGTCCTCAATGCACTCCTCCGCCAATATGGGGCTGCCCGCGGCCACGCTGCCCACCACGGGGATGCGGTCCGCTGTCGGCGCCGCCTCCTCCTGCACGGGCGCGGCCTGTACCGGCGCGCCGTCAGGCATTTCCCCCTGCATGGGCTGCGCCAGCGTCAGGGCCCGGCCCTTGCCGGCCCCCTTGGTCAGCACGCCCAGCTCCTCCATGTGCTTCAGGTGGAAATGCACCGTGGACGGCGATTTCAGTCCCACCGCCTCGCCGATCTCCCGCACCGAGGGGGGATACCCCTGCTCCCGCAGTGCCTGGGCGATGTAGTCGTAGATCTTCTGCTGCATTCTGGTCATCTTCGCCATAGCCATGCCCCTTTCACGCGCCCCGTGTCGGCGCGGGTCCGTTTTTTGTATGTGCGCCGCGTCCGCTGTTCTTCCGGCTCTATTATATCACACCCTTTCGCGCATTGCAACATTTGTTCTATTTCTTTTTACATTTTTTTCTGAGGCTGCAGCAAAGACAACCGTGAAGTAACGCAAAAAGCAATGAAAGAAATCCCGTTTCAACGGGCATTTCACTCTTGACAAGGGCCGATGGTATATAGTATAATGATTTTCGCTGACACGGTGACATAGCCAAGTGGTAAGGCAAGGGTCTGCAAAACCCTCATTCCCCGGTTCAAATCCGGGTGTCACCTCCAGCCAAAACTCCCGAAACGCCTGTGTTTCGGGAGTTTTTTCATGCCCAAAAGCCGGCTTTAGCCTTGTTTTTAGCCTTATGCGGAGCGCCCTGCCCGTTGAAACCGTTGAAAAAGGAGGGGGACGGAAGCTTCCGTCCCCCTCCTGCGGTATTGGGTCTATTCTATGCAGACAATTCGTCCGTCCGTGTCGTTTAGCCCAGCTTTGCCCACGTCAGGGGGCCGACGATGCCGTCCACACCCAGACCGTTGGCCTTCTGGAACGCCAGCACGGCGGCCTTTGTCTTGCTTCCGAAGATGCCGTCCACGCTGCCGCAGTCAAATCTTCACGCTTCAGAATTGGCGCTACAGTCACGCCCAACGGCGAAACGCACTACGAGATACGGGCGCCCGACATCGATGTAACGGTGAATCCGGCCGCCGGCGACAGTCTTGACACCGTCGCGCTTACGCTGCCGTATGCGGACACCGGCAAGCACGCCTATACGCCGGACTGGTCGAAGCTTCCCAGCGGGCAGACTTGAAACTACAGCAGCTCGCCCAACGTCAGTGAAGGCTCGAACGCAAAGCTTACTACATTCTGCTGGCAGAAAGACGCTGGTGGACGCGGGGCTGCTGCCCTACGCGGTAACGGCGCTGATAAGCTACACCGGCACCGCGGCGCTGCTGCGCCGCCGCAAGCGTGAGGCCTGACGAGGCACCGCAGGAAACAGGAAACACCACCCAATGGGTGGTGTTTTTTTCGGCGGAACAAGCAGGCACCCCCGGTAGTCCGGGGGTGCTTTTTATTGCTTTCGCGCGGTGATATAGTCGTCGCCGGGGCGCCAATAGGGACAGGCTCGGGTATCGGCGGCCAGGAAACGGGCCAGCTCGTCCTCGTCCAGATCCATGTCACAGATATAATCGTCATAGTCCTCGTCATAGACGTACCACACGCAGGTCTCACACTTGTCCATCATACGTCCTCCACCAGCCGGTGGCTGTCGAATTTGCAGAAGCGGTAGTAGATGAGCGTGGCCACGCTGCACACGAACCAGCCGGCGGGGTAGCTCATGGCGATGGGGATGATCTCGTTGGAGACATAGTTGGCCACGATGTAGAGGTATATCTGGCGGAAGACCACGAAGGAGCCCAGCATGATCCACATGGGCACCTGGCTGTTGCCCGCGCCGCGGAGGGCGGCGGAGTAGATCTGGTTGATGCAGAAGAAGAAATAGAAGGGTGACAGCAGCCGCAGCAGCAACGCGCCATAGGACACCACCTCGGCCTTGCTGTTGAAGAACGCCGTCAGGTCCGGGGCCAGCAGCAGTACCGGCACCAGCAGCACCGCCGTCACCGCGAAGGACAGGTACAGCGCCGTGCGGACGCCCTTCTTGGCCCGGGCCGTGTCGCCCACGCCCAGGTTCTGGCCCACAAAGGTGGTGCCGGCCATGGCGATGGACTGGACCGGCAGGATCACCAGCTGGTCCACCTTGGTATAGGCCGTCCAGCCGGACATACAATCCGGGCCGAAATAGTTGATATAGCCCTGGACGAACACGTTGGAGAAAGCGGTGATGGCCATTTGCAGGGCGGCGGGTATACCCACGGACACGATCTGACGGAGGACGGACCAGGTCATACGCAGGGCACGGAGCTCCACGCGGATACAGCCGGCGGCGCGCATGAGTACCCAGATGGTCAGCGCGGCGGACACCGCCTGGGCGATGATGGTGGCGTAGGCCACGCCCTCCACGCCCATGCCGAATTTCAGCACGAAGAGCAGGTCCAGCCCGGTGTTCAGCACGGCGGACACCAGCAGGAAGTAGAAGGGGCGGCGGGAATCGCCCACGGCGCGGAGGATGCCGGAGCCCATGTTGTAGAGCAGCAGTCCCATGACGCCGGCGAAGTAGATGGTCAGGTAGGTGGTCTGCTCCGGTGCCACCTCGGCGGGAGTCTTCATCAGGCGGAGCATCAGGGGCGTCATGGCGATGCCGGCGGCGGTGAAGACCGCGCCCATCAGCAGCGTCAGCACCAGGGAAGTGTGGACCGCCTGGCGGACCTTATCCTCGCGGCCGGCGCCGTAATACTGGCTGATGACCACGCCGGCACCGCTGGACAATCCCAGGAAAAAGCCGATAAGCGTGTTGATAATAGGGGTGACGGTACCCACAGCGGAAAAGGCCTCGTTGCTGACGTAGTTGCCCACCACCCAGGTATCCACCATGTTGTAGAGCTGCTGAAAAAGATTGCCCACCATCAGCGGCAGGGCAAAGTTGATCAGATGCTTTGTGATGCTGCCCTTGGTCATGTCCACGTCATAACGGGCGGCGCGGTGGTGGGTGTGGAAATGCAGATGCAGATGGCTGGAATGGCGCATGGAGGCTCTCCTTATAACATACTTCTTTACAGGAATTTTACCATAATACCAGCCGGGGCGCAACAGGGAGAATGCCGGTTTTTCGGCGCAGACAGCGCCGCAGAATGGGCGGGAATGGACGGAGGAAGTGCGTTATTCCGGGAATTCCGTCCGGTCCGCCGGACGCATGATGGATACCTCATAGGCGGTACGGTCGGTGGTGACGCCGTTCTCCGTTTTGGAGTAGACACGGCTCTGGACCCGCCCCTCGGCGGTGAGCCGGGCGCCGGTGTGCAGCAGGGACACCTGCTGAGCCACGGCGCCCCAGGCGATGCAGGGCAGATAGTCGGCGCGGCCGTAGCGGCGGTTCACCGCCAGGATCATGTCGCATATCTCGCGGCCAAGGGGCGTACGGCGGAGGGCGGGCTGCTTGCACAGCACGCCGCTGAGGAAAATGCGGTTCAGCGGTTCGCCGGCGTCATGGGTCAGCGTCTGGGCGAAGGTGGAGATGACCAAACGGCTGCCTTGGCCGCTTTTGTTGTTGAAGGAACGCAGCTGGCCGGTGATATGTACGCCGTCGCCGGGGGACACCGGCGTCAGCAGCAGAAGCGGCCGGGGGACGATGACGGGTAGCTTGTCCGCCTGACCGGACAGGCGCAGGACGGACAGGGTAAAGCGGTAGAACGCACAGCCGTGGTTCACATGGGACAGCAACGGCGCGTCCTCGGCCACGCCCCGCAGCTCCACGCGGTTGTAATTCAGCTCCATAGTACACCTCGTTTGTTGAGATGTCACAGCCTATGTGGGGCGGGACCGGAATATGCCCCTTTTCAAAGCGTTCAAAGTATGGCATAATACAGCAAAAGGAGTGATGACCATGCGTTATAAGGGAAAGGTATACCGACCGCCCAGCGAGGCGTACAGCCTGATCGTGCAGGTGACCTACGGGTGCAGCCACAACAGGTGCGCCTTCTGTGATATGTATGACGACAAGCACTTTGCCATGCGGCCCATGGATGAGATACGGGAGGACTTTGAGCTGGCGCGGCGGGTATACCGCCGGGTGGAGCGTGTCTTTCTGGCGGATGGGGACGCACTGATGCGGAGGACCGGCGACCTGGTGGAGATATTGGGGCTGGTCTATGGGCTGTTCCCGGAGTGCCAGCGGGTAACATGCTACGCCTCCCCCACCAGCCTGCAGATCAAATCCGAGGACGATCTGCGCCTGCTGCGGAGCAAGGGCCTGCAGATGGTGTATATGGGATTGGAGTCCGGGTGCGACGCGGTGCTGGAGAAGATGCAGAAGGGCCACACGGCAGCGGAGATCGTGGCGGCGGGGCAGAAGGCCCGGCGGTGCGGGCTGGCGCTGTCGGTGACGGCCATCTCCGGGCTGGGGAGCGTGGCACACTGGCGGGAGCACGCCGCAGACACGGCCAGAGCCGTCAGCGAAATGAAGCCGGACTATCTGGGGCTGCTGACGCTGATGGTGGAGCCGGGAACGCCGCTGGAGGCCTGGGTGCGGGAGGGCAGCTTTACGCTGCTCAGCCCCCTGGAGGTACTGAAGGAAACAGAGCTGTTTTTACAGCACGTGGACAGCGAAGGAACCGTGTTCCGCGCCAACCATGCCAGCAACTATCTGACGCTGAAGGGCACACTGAACGGCGACCGGAAGGCGCTGCTGGCGCAGATCGCCGCGGCGCTGGACGGTCGCCGGGACCTGAAGCCGGAGTTTTTGCGGGCGCTGTAATGCACACGCGCATTCAAAAGGGCTTCCCACAGGGAAGCCCTTTTACTGTCCAGTCAGCTCCGTGATCTGCGGAAAGGGGGCGGACTTGACAGGACGGGTGGTTTTGTATATAATAAGCGGGATTTATCTTAAAAAGGAGGATATGGGGCGATATGGATACCGACAGCGGCGACCATCCCGGGAACTTGCCGGGCTGCCATCTGTTTTTTGCGGCATATCTGCGCCGCCTGACGCGGGGCAGACGTGCTTTTTTGCGCCTTTAGACCAGTGTGGATCACAGAAACAGATGACAGAAAAAGGAGCTATTGATCGTGTCAACGACTACATATATCATTATTATGGCGGTATGCCTGCTGCTGTCCGCCTATTTCTCGGCCACGGAGACGGCGTTCTCCTCGGCCAATGTCACGCGGCTGAAAATGCTGGCAGAAAAAGGCAACAGCCGGGCCGCGCTGGCGTGCCGGCTGCTGGAGCGCTATGACAAGCTGCTGTCCACCATTCTCATCGGCAACAACATCGTGAACATTGCCATGGCATCCCTGGCCACGGCACTGTTCGTCAAAAGCTTCGGCGATGCCGGCGCTACGCTGTCCACCATCGTGGTAACGGTGGTGGTGCTGATCTTCGGCGAGATCTCCCCCAAGAGCATCGCCAAGGACTGCGCCGAGAACTGGGCCATGACAGCCGCACCGTTTCTGCGGTGCCTGATCTGGCTGCTGATGCCGCTGAACGCGCTGTTTTCCCTGTGGAAAAAGCTGCTGGCCAGGATGTTCCATCTGGATGGGGACAACAAAATGTCCCCGGAGGAGCTGCTGATGCTGGTGAACGAGGTACAGCAGGAGGGCAGCATCGACAAGGACGAGGGCGACCTGCTGAAGAACGCCATCGGCTTTTCCGAGCAGGAGGCGCAGGACATCCTCATCCATCGGGTGGACCTGGCGGCACTGCCGGTGGACGCCACCAAGGAAGAGGTGGCGGATCTGTTCACCCAGACGAAGTATTCCCGGCTGCTGATCTATCGGGAGGACATCGACCACATCATCGGCACCATACACCAGAAGGACTTTTATGTGGGCTGCGGCGTAACGGACAAGCCGCTGGAAGAGATACTCTCCCCGGTCATGTTCGTGCTGGAAAACGAGCCAATCAGCCTGCTGCTGAAAAAATTGCAGCTGGCCAAGACCCAGGTGGCCGTGGTGGTGGACGAGTACGGCGGCACCTGCGGCATCGTGACCATGGAGGACATTCTGGAGGAGCTGGTGGGCGAGATCTGGGACGAGCACGACGAGGAGGAGGTCTTTATCCGCAAGGTGGACAAGGACACCTATCTGGTGGACGCGGCCATGGATTTTGACGATTTTGCCGAGTTCTTCCATCTGAATGAGGAGACGGAGATGACGTCCGTCAGCGGCTGGGTGATGGAGCAGTGCGATCGGGTTCCTGAGGTAGGCGACCGGTTCAGCTGCCAGGATCTGGACGTGCTGGTGACGCGGGTGGACAACCACCGCACTTGCGAGATCAAGGTGGTCCGGCGGGAAGTGTCCGGCGGCGAGACCACCGACAAGACATAAGCAGAAGCACCCGGAGGCATGAGCCTCCGGGTGCTTATTTTTTCCTGTGAGGAACCTCCCCTAAGGTGAGTCCAATACTACCATACCACCATCCGCCCGCCAATGCAAGAAGAACTTTCGCTTCTGCAACAATTTCTCTCTAATTCTATATATTATATGATAATTCCGATGAAATATCTGCGTTTTGCACCGTTGACAGCGGAGGTATGGGGGTGTACCATCGGAGCATATTTTTTACAGGGGAGATGACGGGATGAAGTATATTTTTGTGACCGGCGGCGTGGTGTCCGGGCTGGGAAAGGGCATCTGCGCGGCATCACTGGGCCGGCTGCTGAAGCAGTGCGGTCTGCGGGTGCGAAACCAGAAGTTCGATCCGTACCTGAATGTAGACCCGGGGACTATGAGTCCCTACCAGCACGGCGAGGTATTCGTCACCGACGACGGCGCGGAGACGGATCTGGACCTGGGACACTATGAGCGCTTCGTGGATGAGGCGCTGACCGGCGACAGCTCCGTTTCCTCCGGAAAGATCTTTTGGTCGGTGCTGAACCGGGAACGGCAGGGCGGCTATCTGGGCGGCACGGTGCAGATCATCCCCCATGTGACCGACGAGATCAAGCGGCGGTTGTACGCCATGGATGACGGACAGACGGACGTGGTCATCGCGGAGATCGGCGGCACGGTGGGTGACATCGAGAGCCAGCCGTATCTGGAGGCCATCCGTCAGGTGGCGGCGGAGCAGGGACGGGAAAACGTGCTGTATATCCACGTGCCGCTGGTGGTCTCCATCCCCGGCAGCGGCGAGCTGAAGAGCAAGCCCACACAGCACTCCGTGAAGGAGCTGCTGAGCGTGGGAATCCAGCCGGATATCCTGGTGTGCCGCACCGACAGCCCGCTGCCGGAGGACATGCGGAAGAAGATCGCACTATTCTGCAATGTCAGTGAGGACTGCGTCATCCCCAACCTGACGGCGTCCACCCTGTATGAGGTGCCCCTGCTGCTGGAGCGGGAGGGGCTGTGCCGGGTGGTGTGCCGCAAGCTGGGACTGGGCGCCGGCGAGCCGGATATGCGGCACTGGCAAGAGCTGGTGACGCAGATACACGCGGCGGAGCAGCGTCATGTGACCATCGCGCTGGTGGGCAAATACACGGAGCTGCACGACGCCTATCTCAGCGTGGCGGAGTCCCTGTTCCACGCGGGGACCGCCTGCGGCGCACAGGTGGACATCCGGTGGGTAGACTCACAGCACCTGACGGCGGAAAACCTCACGGAAACGCTCTGCGGGTGCAGCGGCATATTGGTGCCCGGCGGCTTCGGTGACCGGGGCATTGAGGGGATGATCCTGGCGGCGCAGTACGCGCGGGAGAAGGGTATCCCCTATCTGGGCATCTGCCTGGGGATGCAGATTGCGGTCATCGAATTTGCGCGGCACGCAGCCGGGTGGGCGGATGCCCACAGTGCAGAGTTCAGCGCCGTGACGGCACATCCGGTCATCGACCTGATGCCGGACCAGGTGGGCGTGACCGCCAAGGGCGGCACCATGCGGCTTGGCAAGTATCCCTGCGTGCTGGCGGAGGGAACAAAGGCCCGGGAGGCCTACGGCCAGCGGGAGATATGGGAACGCCACCGTCACCGGTATGAGTGCAGCAACGTGTTCCGGCCGGAGCTGGAGGCCGTGGGCCTGCGGGTGGCGGGTACGTCGCCGGATGGCCGTCTGGTGGAGATGGTGGAGATACCGGACCATCCGTGGTTCGTGGGCTGCCAGTTCCACCCGGAGTTCAAGAGCCGGCCGGACCGGCCCCATCCCCTGTTCCGCGG
>UMLT01028888.1_pt1 | contig 14120 bp, 7 predicted proteins | sample 1966641 | NCBI WGS metagenome assembly UMLT01 (sample SAMEA4836208, study PRJEB28245) | human gut metagenome | biome: gut microbiome; material: fecal sample | place: Denmark | collected 2008 | reverse complement strand
CATCCCGCTGGTGTTTGACGACGGCAGCCGTACGGAACAGGCGCAAATCCGCCAGGTGATCGACAAGGAGGCAGAGCAGATCTATCTTTCGTCCGGTGACGAAATCTATATCGACAAGCAATATACGCCGTATGATTATTTCTTCAAATGGTATGTTTCCAACCGGGTCGGTAACTGGTATCAGTTCCGTCCTTCCTACCAGTGGAGCGGTTTCCGAGTAGCTGATCCTGCCGTCATCGGCCATTACACCCGGTTGCTGGACCAGTTGAAAATCCCGTATGCCTGGCAAGTCGAAGGACGTACGCTGGCAGGAAGCCGGATCAATCCTTCTTTGGAAACATTGGCTACCCCGATGTTCCGTGGCAAGCAGGCGCATGAGAATGACGGCGGCTACTATTACTGGCAGCATTTCCAGTATCAGGGAGTCTTCTCCGATATGGCGGCACGCAACCGCCCTTATGGTGGAATCTTTGCCAAACATCGTCCGATTTATACCGACCACGGCGTCTTTATCCATTATGATCCGGAAGGGGTGACGGACATGGCCGACGGCGCCCGCAAGCTCGTTGCCAACTTCCGCTATTCCAAAGGTCCGAGCACGCGCCATACGGGACCGTCCACGCTGTTCCGCTATCTGTATCAAGCCGGTTACGACTGGCTGGGAGCCGAACAGATGTACGGGCCGGAAGAAATCATACTCTCTTCCCTGCGTGGTGCATCCCGCGCCTACAGCCGTCCGCTTTACGGGACGCTTCATGCCATGCAATGGGGCTCAGGGCCGTTTACTGATCCGAAACATTCTCTGCGCCTGTATATGTCGCTGGCCGTTGCTTATATGCACGGTTCTTCCCATATGAATACGGAAGAGGCCTTGTGGACGGATGAATATATGAACGACCGTTATTCCGTTTCCGGCAAGGAACATCTGTTTGCCCAGCATCAGATGCTCGATTTCGTGGAAACGCATTCCCGCCGTGGCGACCTGAGAAGCAATATTGCCGTGATCCAGGGGCGTAACGACGCCTGGAAGTCGTTCGGTCGTGGCAGCCTGTGGTCGCAGAAGGGTGATAAATGGAAGTTCAATAAGGTATGCGAGAGTTTCGATCTGCTGAATGTCTTCTATCCGGACAATATCGTGGATGGCTGCGGGCCGGAAGGTTGGTTTACTTCCACCCCTTACGGTACGGTTGACTTGCTTCCTGTCGAAGCGCCGCAAGACGTGATGGACCGGTATAAGGCGATGATCTTCCTCGGATGGAACAGTTACGACGCGAATGACTTCCTGCGTATCCGCGATTTTGTATTCAAGGGCGGAACGCTTTTGCTCACGGCGGCCCATCTGAACGAAGAGTTGCAGCCCGACCAGCCGGTCCGTTTCCCTGCCGACGATGCGGTTATCCGTGAGATGTTGGGAGAAAATTACCGGCAACTGACCACTAAGACGGAGATCGCCTGCGGTTCGGGAAAAATCATCTATTTCCCCCAGAAAGCCTATCCAGCCGAAACGATGTTGAAAGCTGATTATGTGGAAGCCATGAAAGAAATTGCTGCCAAGGCTGCCGGTGAGGAAACCTGCCAAGGCTGGATGGAGGCGGCTCCTTCAGTCGGTTTCACGGTTTGGGATCATTCGGACCGCCGTACGATCTATCTGTTGAATACCGATTGGGCGAGCGACCAAGACCAGCGTCCGGCCACCTTTATCTATAAAGGTAAAAAGTTTCCGGTTGTTGTGCGCCGTTATCATATTGAAACCATCCATTGCGCTGACGGCTTGGCTGTCATGCCGGCTTCCAATACGACGGATATCTTGTCTGTCTGCAAGAGAGAGAACGGCTGGGTGATCAAGGTCCAGACTACCGGAAACGATGTAGTTCAATGTATGAATGCCGTCACCGGAAAGGTCGAACCGATAAAATTCGCTGAACCGGGTGTACATGAAGTGTTTGTTAATGAATAATTAGATTTTTTTCTATATTTGCAAATATGGGGAATACATCTTTGGACATAGATCAATATCGGCATATTTATACGGAGTATGCCCCGATGTTGATGCGCTTTGCGGAGAAGTTCGTTTCCGGTTTCTTTGCCGAAGATATTGTCCACGATGTATTCCTGAAATTGTGGGACAAGCAGGTGTTCCGCCTTCCGGAGAATGACCTGAAACGGGTGCTTTATGTCTCCGTCCGGAATGCCTGCCTGGATTATCTTCGCCGGATAAATATGGAGCAGGAGATCATCGATCATCGCGCCCTTCAGTTAAAATTGGAAGAGCTTGACTTCTTTGAGGCATCCGACGAACTTTTCATGCGAAAGGATTTGCTCGATCTGCTGATGAAAAAGGTTGCCGAACTGCCTGAAAGAAGCCAGCAAATCTTCCGTATGTCCTATCTCGAAGGTCTGAAAGCGGCCGAAATAGCAGAACGTTTGGATCTCTCTGTCCGTACGGTCGAGAACCAGCTTTATCGTTCCCTCCTTTATCTGCGTAAGAGCTGTTCGAATCTGTTCCTACTGATATTTCTTTTATAAAGAATTTGCGCGTTGGCTTCACCCTGTCTTGCTATACGTTGAAAATCAATGTGTAAAAGAGTGAATGCAAGCATCTGGACTGCCTTCACCTTAAAGATCTGCTTTCACTCATTGGAGTGACGAATCTGGCCAAAGCCATCTTAATTCATGAGACGAAAGAATCAAAACAATCTCTTAAGTGAAAAATAAAGGAGTTATAGAAGCTTTTTAATGTCCTAATATACAAAAAATTAAGACCTGTATTATAGCTCCTTGTATTTTTGGCCTAAGTCGAAAGCCTTTTTGACTAAGGTCGAAAAGGTATTCGACGTAGGTCAAAAGCTCTATGACTTTATAGTCTGACGATAAAAGTATGGCAGTTGCCACTCTATGATACTTTTCGTCCCCCCAACTCATTTACTGGTTTGTCTGTTTTTTTACTTTTATAGACCACCTATAACAGGATTTTTTAATACACAGTCAACCCAAATTAGGACGAGACACACATGGTGAAGGCAATTCCCGGATTATGACGAAAAAAATTGTTTTTCTTGTGAGTATTTTTTCTTTCCCGTTCGTTGTGTATATGTAAGAACCAAGTTAACCATGTGTCGACTTTGTATCTACATCTAATAATTAAGTGAAAATGGAAAACGAACATTCGGAATTAATCATCGGGTATTTGCAAGGACGGCTGCAAGGTCGGTCTTTGGACGATTTTTATGCCTGGGTGAATGAAAGTGCAGACAACAAAAAATTGTTTTTCGAGACCAAAGCACTTTATGAAGCCTGCGCTCCTTCCCGTGGTGCTTCTGAAATACACGATAGTTGGCTTCGCCTTCTCGATAAGAGAAAGTCCCGCCAGCGTAAAAGATATTCCTTATTGACCCGCATAAGTACTTATGCGGCTGTGGCAATGTTTGCCGCAGCCATTACTTCTACTGTGTTTATCTTTTCTTCGAGGGAATATGACGACCGGATTACCAGTTATGTCGGTGGAGACGGGCTTGAAGCGGATGTTGTTGTGTTGCCGGACGGAACCCGCGTCAGTCTCGGAACCCGGACTTCTTTCTCTTATGATTCCCGTTATGGTAAGTCCGAACGTATCGTGCAACTGGAAGGAGAAGCCTATTTTGAAGTAGCCAAAGATAAAGATAAGCCATTTATTGTCAAGACCAAAGAACAATCTATCGAAGCGCTCGGGACGAAGTTCAACGTTTCCGCTTATCCGACCGATTCGCTCCTGACTACGACACTGCTGGAAGGTTCTGTCCTGCTGACCACGCAGAACCTGTTACATCCTATGGTCTTAAAGCCGAACGAACAGTTTGTCTATAACAAAAGAACGCGATCAGCCCTCCTGCAACAGGTCGACGCCAACCGGTTTGTTTCGTGGACGACTGGATATTATTATTTCCCCGAACAAAGTCTTGAAGCTATTCTGTACCGGTTGAGCCATGTTTACGGCGTGCAGTTCACTGTTAAGTCGGAAGCACTGAAGCGCCGGACATTTACCGGGACTTTCTATCGGGGGCAGAGTATCAAGGATATCATGGAGATTATCCATCTGTCAATCCCGGTCCGGTATAAGATCGACGATCATCACGTGACAATATCAGAAATCTAAATAAAAACAAATTGCTAATCTTAGTAGGAAATATGAACACCAGTTAGTCTTAAACCAAAAAGAAGAGAAAATCTTGCCGGATCTTCTCTTCTGAAAGTGTGAACAATTAAACTCCCATTGCCGTGGGATCATGTTTAATCTTAAAAACATTCAAAAGTATGAATAATCAACGTATAGTTGTTTCTCTTAACCTGAAAAGAACTATAAAAATCATGAAATTAACCGTGTTAATGTTGGCTGTTTGTCTGTCAAGCGTGGTTGCTTCCACCTATGCGCAAACTGCTACTCTAAATGTTTCAGCTAAGAATGAAACTTTAGAAAAAGTGTTGAAACAGATCGAAAAGCAGTCCGAGTTCCTGTTTTTCTATAATCTGGAAGAGATCAACAAGAACGAAAAGATCTCTATCAATGAAAAGAATGCTAATATTCAGACTGTGTTGGATGCTATTGCAGCTAAAACAGGTTTGAAATACACTATCAAGGATCGTCACATTGTCCTGACTTCCGAGGCAGCTCCGGCTTCTACCGCCACCACGCAGCAGAATCGTAAGGTGACCGGTACTGTAAGCGATGCATTTGGCCCTGTCGCCGGTGCAAACGTTATCCAGAAAGGTACGACTAACGGTACTACTACCGACATGGATGGAAACTTTTCCATCGAAGTTCCGGCTAACGCGACTTTGCAGATTTCCTTTATCGGATACATCCCTCAGGACATTGTTGTGAAGAACCAGAATGTGATCAACGTTCTGTTGAAAGAAGATACACAGGCTTTGGAAGAAGTGATTGTTGTCGGTTACGGTACGATGAAGAAGAAGGATATGACAGGTGCAGTTGCATCTGTCAAGATGGATGATACTCCTGTGGCAACAGTGTCTACAGTTAGTCATGCTTTGGCTGGTAAGGCTGCCGGTTTGCAGGTCAGCACGATTAGTGCCCAGCCGGGTGGACAATCAACTTTCCGTATTCGCGGTGCCGCTTCTTCTGATAAGGCGGGGAATGACCCGTTGATCATTATTGATGGTTTTCCTGTGAATTCTCCGGGTTCATTGGATAGTGGTAATCAATATTCAGGAGGTAATAAAGATAATATCCTGGCTTCTATCAATCCAAACGATATTGAATCTATTGAAGTGCTGAAAGATGCAAGTTCGACAGCTATTTATGGTGCTCGTGCCGGTAACGGTGTGATCATCGTGACGACAAAACGAGGTAAGAGCGGGGCGGCTAAGGTACAGTATTCCGGATCGGCTTCTGTACAGCAGATAGCCAAATCTTACGAGATGTTGGACGCTTCCGGTTTTATGCGGGCAACAAACGATTATACTCGTGAACAATGGATGCGTACGAACGGTGTTGGCATTTATGGAGGAAAAGAGGCGACAGACCCTTCCCTGCCGGCTTTGACATTGCCTTATACAGATGCTCAGATTGCCAATCCGGCTAATAATACGAATTGGTTTGATGAAATATCCCGTTTAGGTTTTCAGACTTCTCATAACTTATCTATAACAGGAGGTAACGATAATACGAAGTACTTGGTTTCTGGAAACTATTTTAATCAGGATGGTGTGATTAAAAATAATGGAATGACAAGATACTCTCTTCGTGCCAATTTGGACCAGAAGTTGAGCAAATATGTAAAGATGGGGATTAATTTGACGGCGACACGTAATGAATATGACAACGTGCCTTTAGGTAGTGGCCAGAATGAGAATGCCGGAATTTTGGTTTCTGCGGCTCAGTTTAATCCGGCTTTGCCCATTCGGGATGAGAATGGCAATTATTCGATGAACTCCGATGCTTCTTTCTTGCCGAATCCTGTTTCATTGCTGGACATTACAGATAAGACGACTCAAGAGCGTTTATTGGCAAATGCATTTTTTGAAGTTCGCCCGATAGATGGCTTATTGTTGAAGGCAAATTTCGGTATCGACCGTAACTATCAGAAACTGAAACAATATTTGCCAACGACAACGCTTTATGGACAACGTGAGAATGGTGCGGCCTCTATTGCGCAGGGTGATAATTCCGACTACTTGATGGAATTGACTGCTAATTATACGAAACAGGTAGGCGACCATAACTTCAACGCTTTGGTTGGTCATTCTTATCAGTTGTTTACATATGAAATGTTTTCAGGAAAAAGCAATGACTTCATTACAGACGGTTTCTTGTATAACAACTTGGGCGCGGGTAATGCAAAACGTCCGACTGTAGGATCGAGTGCAACCAAATCTCGTATGGCTTCTTTCTTCGGTCGTTTGAACTATACGTTTAAAGACCGTTATCTGCTGACAGCGACATTGCGTGCCGATGGTTCTTCAAATTTTGCTTCGGGTGAACGTTGGGGATTCTTCCCTTCAGTTGCTGCCGGATGGCGGTTTACGGAAGAAGAGTTCTTGGCTCCTTTGAGAAATGTATTGTCTAATGGTAAATTACGTTTGAGCTATGGTGAAACAGGTAACTCCAACGTAGGAGATAAAGCTTATAGCTATTATAAAGTAGGTAACAATAATATCTTTGGCAATTCCATGATCAATGGTGTCTATTTGAGTCAACTCGGAAACAATGTTTTGACTTGGGAAACAGCCCGTGAATGGAACGTTGGTTTGGATTTAGGTTTCTTGGATGGACGTGTCAATGTAACTGCTGAATATTATCATAAAGTCGTTTCCGATTTGTTGAATGAACAGACTTTGCTGTCTTATAACGAGGTGAATAAAATCATTGCGAACGTGGGTAAGACTCAGAGTCAGGGTTTTGAATTGACGATCAATACGACTAATATCCGTAATAAGGATTTTGAATGGACATCAGACTTGACATTCTCTCTCTATCGTGACAAGTGGAAAGAACGTGATCCGAAATGGAAACCGAATGCTTATGATGAGTATAACGGATGGATGCGTTACTATTCCGGTTATTTGTCAGATGGTTTGGTTCAAGTAGGTGAAACGATCGACCATATGCCCGGTGCATTACCCGGACAGGTGAAGATCAAAGATATTGACGGATATGTTTATGAATCCGATGGTTCCATTAAAGTTGATAAGCATGGCATTCCGATGAAGACCGGAAAGCCTGATGGTAAGTTGGATGATGCAGATAAAGTGATTTACGGATCTGCTGACCCTGGATATTTATTTGGGTTTAATAATACTTTGCGTTGGAAAAACTTTGATTTCAATGTTTATTTCTATGGACAGTTTGATAAGCTTTCTGCCGGAAGTTATAAGAAACAATGGTTGAGTAATAACGTTAATGACTTGCGCCGTGGTTATAATCAGCCTACTTCAATATCGGATCTTTGGTCCTCCAGCAATCCGAACGGTACGTTACCCGGATATTTCCAGACTGAAAGTGCCTATGGAGTCGGTGACTATTATTATGAAAAGACTTGGTTCATCCGTTGTCGTAACATTACTTTAGGTTATAATATTCCTATTAAGACCAGCAAACATATTCTGTCTAACGTACGTGTGTATTTCGACGTGAACAATCCGTTTACAATCACTCCGTATACAGGTCTTGACCCGGAAACTGACATTTCAAGTTCAGAAAGTGCTCCATCTCAGTTGCAATGGGCTTATCCGAATGTTCGTACTTACAGCTTCGGTTTGGATATTACATTCTAATAGTATAAACAGTTAAAAATAAAGATAAAGTCATGAAGAAATTATTATATACAGTAATGTGCTGTTGCGCATTGGCCTCATGTACTAATTTGGATTCGGAAAGATATGATGCGATCAATCCGGATTTTTTCCCGACGAATGAAAAGGATGCGGAGGCGCTTGTTGTGGGAGGTGTTTATGCTCCTTTCCGTAGTGCGGAGTATAGCGGTGTATTCAGTACGGCTCACAGTTTCCAGGTTATTGGTGATATGTCAACCGATATTGCTGTTTGTTGTTGGGTGAATGATAGCTGGATTCCGCTGACAACTCATAACTGGACTCCGAATCATTCTTATACGACTCTCAATTATACGGATTATGCCAAATATTTGGGTACAATGACATTGACATTGGATCGTATCTCAAATGTAGAAATGAGTGACGAGAAGAAGGCTTTACTGATGGCTGAAACTCATTTAGGCCGTGGTTGGCTGGCATTTTTATTGTATGATTTCTATGGGCCTATTCCAATTCCGACACTGGAAGATTTGAAGAATCCGTTGGATGAAGTAATTGAGCCGCGTGCGACTCAAGAAGAGATGACAAATTTCATTGAAACGGAATTGACTGAATCATTGAAAGGCTTGCCTACCCGTACGACACAGTTCGGACGCTTTGATAAAGGTTTGGCGTATACGATTCTAATGAAGTATTACATGCATGAGAAGAATTGGGCGAAAGCGGAAGAATGTGGCCGTGAATTGTTGAAAGCCGAATACGGTTATGGATTGATGGACAGATATGCAGATATCTTTACGCTTGAAAATGAAGGGAACAAGGAAATTATCTTTGCTTGTACGGAAGAAAGAGGTACAAATCTTCAGTTGTGGCATGACCATGCTTTACCGGGAAACTACCCGACTAAGAATGCTTCTATCCAGAAATGGGATGGTTATAAAGTCCCTTGGCCTTTCTACCGTACTTTTGAGGAAGGTGATGACCGTCTGTCTGTTTTGGTTGGCGAATATGTAGGTACTGATGGTGTATTGTTTAATGAAGAGTCTGATATCGCCAAACATGGTAACCTTTATTCTGGAGCTGTACCTGTAAAATATGGTGAAGACCCCGAATCTACAGGAGACGGCAGCCAGATCGACTTGGTTGTTTACCGTTACGCAGACGTCCTGACTTTGCTTTCTGAAGCAATTGTTCGTAAGGGAAATGCCGTAACTTCCGAAGCACTGGATCTGTTGAATCAAGTTCGTGTACGTGCCAAGCTGAATCCATATACAATGGGTGATGTAAAAGGAGTAGACGATTTCTTGCAGAAAGTATTGGATGAAAGAGGGCATGAGCTTTGGTTCGAAGGTGTCCGCCGTTCCGACCTGATCCGTCACGGACAGTTTATCCAGAATGCAAGAGACCGTGGTTGTACGACGACTAAAGATGAGTTTGTTTTATTCCCGCTGCCTCAAGCTGTAATCAACGAAGGTAAGGGCAAAATCGTTCAGAATCCAGGTTATTGATCCGATTCTTTTAGAGTCTATATTTAAATTGAGAAAGGGCCGCTTCATTTGCGGCCTTTTTTCTCTCCGTTAACAAATAAATATCATGAGCAATAAATATCTATTCAGTACACTTCTTGCCTGTTTCCTTTTGCAGGTCGGCTTACAGAACATACAGGCGCAGGATTATCCCGCCAGCCCGTTGGAGAAAGAGGGTTACCGTTTGATTTTTCACGATGAGTTTGAAGGGAAAGAGATCGACCGGACGAAATGGATTCCTGAGTATCTGCCTTCTTGGCCGAAAGACCGGACTGTCTGTACACCGACGTATGAGATGAAAGACGGGGTGGTCCGGTTGACGATCGACCGGGATTCAAAAAATGAGTTTGATAAGGGAATGTATATATCAGGTTTTATGAGTGCCAGCCGCACCGGTATGCATCACTATGATCCGAAAAGGAAAGCCCTTCATTCGATCAAGACGGAAGCTACACAAATAAACCAGTATGGCTATTATGAAATGCGTGCCAAGATGCAAGCTGGGGGCGGGGTGCATTGTGCCTGGTGGTTGATCGGGTTTGAAGATGATCCGAACCAAAGTTGCGAGATCGATATCTTTGAAATATTGGGGACTGATGTCAATCGTATCTGGTCTACCGTACACAGCTGGAAAGACTCGACGATCCAGTATCACACGGAACATCCTTGGTTCGCTAATAAGAAATTGGCGGAAGAGTTTCATGTATATGGCTTCGACTGGACACCGGAAGGTGTGACTGTGTATGTGGATGGCATACAGGTGATGACGCATAAGGCGACGATCACTTATCCGCTGGTTCAGATTATCTCTTTCTATGACAATCGGAAAGCGAAGAACGGCTGGACAGGGACTTACGATCCTTCCGTCCCGTATCCGAAGAGTTTCGATATCGACTATATCCGCATGTACAAGAAGATACCCGAAGGCTGTCAGGCAGTACCGGAAAATGAGTTACGCATCACTTCTATCGAGCCGGCACGCTTGCAGGTATCCGAAGGAAAAGCTACCTTGCGCGATATTGACGGACATGTGACACGCGAGTTGTTATACACGCCTTCGTTTGTAAATGTGCATTATAACGACGGGACGGTAACACAGCAGTTTGTGGAATGGGAACCGTTGGATGATAAAGCTTTGCGCTTGGTTCAGGATGCCGGAACAGTTATCGTGAATGGGAAGATTACCGGTCTGCCGGATGGCTTGCTGAAAGGGCAGGAGGCTACATTGATTATAACAACAACTAAAAACGATTGATATGAAAAACATTGCGACCTTTATGCTGGTTTCCGCATTGATGCTTGGATTTTTCACCTCTTGCGATTCCGGGGTGCAGCATCGTACTTTCCGGGGTATTTATGCGGATGATCCGGCTGGAATGGAAGGGCTGTATAACCCCGAAAGAGGATTCCGACTTGAAGTGGCACTGGATGTAACGGAAAAGAACTATGTCTGGGCTCCCGAAGAATATCCTGATATCACTTCTTATCTGGAAGAACAGTCCGAACTCTATGCTTCCGATAGCGTATCACTGGTTCAGACCTACTTCTATTTGACGGGAGCAGTCGGAAAAGAGTTGACAGGAGAGGATTTTCGGACAATGGGTATTTTCTTTGACAAATTAAGGTCCTTAGGCAAGAAAGCGGTCCTCCGTTTTGCTTATGAAACCCAGTTTTTGGGGCGGGCGGCTACTGGTCCTACATTGGAAGACATCATTCGCCATACGGAACAGCTCAAGCCTTTCCTTGAAGAGAATAAGGATGTGATTCAGGTTGTACAGGCTGGCATGATCGGTGCTTGGGGAGAATGGCACAGTTCTTTTCATGGTCTCGAAAAGTCGGACGATACGAAACGGACTATTTTGCAACATATCTGCCGGATGACACCGGAAGGACGGGCTGTCCAGATACGGGTTCCCGAATATAAGAACCTGCTGGATACGGCTTCTAATGATTATAAACGGATTTCTTTCCATGACGACTTTATTGTGATCAAAAAGCATCAGTGGGATGGCGGAATGTCAGAAGGTACGCCTGCTTATGAGCAGATTGTGCGTGAGTCTCCTTGTTTTCCGGTCGACGGAGAATTACCTTGGGGAACCTGGAGCATGAATGAGGACCCCGATAATCCTGAAGCCGGGTGGATCATTGATGGATTGCAAACGGCACGCCGCCTGTTCCTGCAACATTTCACTTCTCTTAGCGTGATTCATAACTATAAGGAAAAGAATACGAAAGATAAGTATTCGATGATGTACTGGAAGGAAACTCCTGTTTCCACAGAATTCCTGCGGGAGAACAAGATGCCGGTGTCGGATGGGTATTTCATCAGGAAAGATGGCTCTGTAGCGGAACGGAATGTATTCGATTATATCCGGGACCATCTCGGTTACCGTATCGAGTTGCAGGAGATGACGGCTCCGGCGGTTTTGCTTGCCGGACAGGCTAATCCTGTCGAAATATCTTTGATAAACCGCGGTTTCTCGACTTTGTTTAATGAACATCCTGTCTATCTGGTCTTGATTGACGAGTCCGGTAAGGTTTGCCATGTCGCCTTGACGGATGCGAATGTGAATGACTGGCAACCGTATGAAACGGGCGACAGCTCCTGCACTCCGCTCCTGCATACGATTTCTACCGACTTGCAGATTCCGCTCGGCCTGGCAAAGGGAATGTATCGCCTCGGCCTATGGATTCCCGACGGCTCCGCCCGTTTGCAGTATGACAATCGTTTTGCGATCCGTTGTGCAAACGGCGATACGCAGTGGTGGGTGTCTCCTGACGGAAAGTATGGCGTCAATATCTTAATGAATAAAATCTCTGTCAAATGAAAATCATCCATATCCTCGGCATGTTGCTGGTTGCGCTTGCCGTAAAAGCGGCTTCCCCTATCGAAGGGTTGCTGGAACGTATCGATAAAGGTGCGTCGCGTAAATTTATGATTGAACAGGTGAAATCTCCTGTCGATTTTTTCGAACTCGACCAGAAAGGTGACAAGGTCGTGATCCGGGGTAATAATTATGTGAGTATCGCGACCGGGCTGAACTGGTATCTGAAATATCATGTCGGAATTCATCTTTCCTGGAATGGCATGCAGGCCGAATTGCCGGAGGTATTGCCGGCAGTGAAGCAGAAGGAACGTCATGAGACGGATATGAAATACCGCTATGACTTCAACTATTGTACCTTCTCCTATACGATGGCCTTTTGGGATTGGACGCGTTGGGAGAAAGAGATCGACTGGATGGCGTTGCATGGCATTAACTTGCCGTTGGCGATGGTCGGGGCGGATGGCGTTTGGTACAATGTGCTGAGCAAGTTAGGCTATACGAAGGAAGAAATCAACGATTTTGTAGCCGGTCCCGGTTTCCAGGCTTGGTGGTTGATGAACAACTTGGAAGGTTGGGGCGGCCCGAATCCGGATAGTTGGTATAAGCAGCAGATCGCTTTGCAGAAACGGATCGTGAAGCGGATGCGTGAATATGGCATCGAACCGGTATTCCCCGGATACTCCGGTATGGTTCCTCATAATGCAAAAGAGAAGTTAGGTTTGAATGTCTCTGATCCGGGATTATGGAACGGATATCACCGTCCGGCATTTTTGCAACCGACAGATCCGCGTTTCGAGGAGATCGCTTCCTTATATTATAAGGAGATGAACAAGCTGTACGGCAAAGCGGACTATTACAGTATGGACCCGTTCCATGAAGGTGGAAGTGTGGCTGGCGTGGATTTGGATGCAGCTGGAAAGGCCATTATGCAGGCAATGAAGAAGAATAATCCGAAAGCCGTCTGGGTGGCTCAGGCATGGCAGGCGAACCCGCGTCCGCAGATGATCGGAAATTTGGAGGCGGGAGATCTGATCGTGTTGGATCTGTTCGCGGAAAGCCGTCCGCAGTGGGGAGATCCTGCATCTACTTGGTACCGGAAGGACGGGTTCGGACAGCATGACTGGATTTATTGTATGTTGCTGAACTATGGTGGGAACGTTGGATTACACGGGAAGCTGAAGCACGTGATCGACGAGTTCTATAAGGCGAAGGAAAGTCCGTTCGGTAAAACGCTGAAAGGAGTCGGCATGACGATGGAGGGGAGCGAAAACAACCCGGTCATGTTCGAACTGTTGACGGAACTGCCTTGGCGTCTGCAGCGTTTCGACAAGGATCAGTGGTTGAGGGAGTATACGGTTGCCCGTTACGGAAAGAGCAATCCCACGGTGCAGGACGCTTGGATACTGTTGAGCAATTCCATCTATAACTGTCCGGATGCAAATACGCAGCAGGGAACTCATGAATCTGTATTCTGTGCCCGTCCTACCGAACATCCGTATCAGGTTTCAAGCTGGTCGGAGATGAAAGACTATTATGATCCGAACGATGTGATTCGTGCTGCCGCTATGATGGTGTCTGTAGCCGATGAGTTCAAGGGAAACAATAATTTCGAGTATGATTTGGTCGATATCGTCCGCCAGGCGATCGCCGAGAAAGGACGTCTTACGGAGAAGGTTGTTGAGGCCGCTTTTGCCGCTGGCGACAAAAAGTTGTATAAGGATGCTTCCGACCGTTTCCTGCGTTTGATCCTGTTGCAGGACGAATTGCTGGCAACGCGTCCTGAATTTAAGGTTGGAACCTGGATCGCTCGTGCCCGCAGCCTCGGAGGTACTCCTGAAGAAAAGGAATTGTACGAGTGGAATGCCCGTGTACAGATTACGACTTGGGGTAACCGATTGGCGGCCGACGAAGGCGGCTTGCGCGATTATGCCCATCGCGAATGGAATGGTATCCTGAAAGATTTCTATTATATGCGCTGGAAAACCTGGTTCGATTATCA
>UMLT01028489.1_pt1 | contig 14322 bp, 9 predicted proteins | sample 1966641 | NCBI WGS metagenome assembly UMLT01 (sample SAMEA4836208, study PRJEB28245) | human gut metagenome | biome: gut microbiome; material: fecal sample | place: Denmark | collected 2008 | reverse complement strand
CGTCAATTCCATCTCCCTGAAGGAGGGCAAGCAGGAATTTCTGCACCGCGCCCGCCTCATCCGCCGTTACGGAGCCGCCGCCGTAGTGATGCTCTTCGACGAACAGGGACAGGCAGACACCTATGCCCGCAAGATCGAGGTGGCGCAGCGGGCCTACAAACTCCTCACCGACGACGGATTCCCCGCCGAAGACATCATCTTCGACCCCAACATCCTCGCGGTGGCCACCGGTATCGAAGCCCACGACGCCTACGCCAGGGATTTCATCGAAGCCGTGCGCTGGATCAAGCAAAACCTGCCGCACGCCAAGATTTCGGGCGGCGTGTCGAATCTCTCGTTCGCCTTCCGGGGCAACAACGCCGTGCGCGAGGCCATGCATTCGGTGTTTCTCTACCACGCCATCCAAGCGGGTATGGACATGGCGATCGTCAATCCCCAGATGCTGCAAATCTACAGCGACATCGAACCGGAACTGCTCGAACGAGTCGAGGATGTCATCCTCTGCCGCCGCGCAGACGCAGCCGAACGCCTCACGGAATACGCTTCGCAATTCACCAAAACCGCCGCGACGCAGACGCAGCATACCGACGCCTGGCGCTCGGAGCCGCTCGGCAAGCGCATCGAATACGCCATGCTCAAGGGCGTGGCCGACTACATCGAGCAGGACGCGCTCGAAGGCTACCGCACGCTGGGCTCGCCCCTGGCAGTGATCGACCGGCTGCTGATGCCGGCCATGGAAGTCGTAGGCAATCTGTTCGGGCAGGGCAAAATGTTCCTGCCGCAAGTGGTCAAGACCGCCCGCGTGATGAAAAAAGCCGTCGCCGTACTGACTCCCTACATCGAGCAAGGTTCCGAAGCGAACGCCAAGAGTGCCGGCAAGGTGCTGGTGGCTACCGTGAAAGGCGACGTACACGACATCGGCAAGAACATCGTGGCGGTAGTCATGGCCTGCAACGGCTACACGATCCGCGACCTGGGCGTGATGGTCGAGTGTCCCCGCATCATCGACGAAGCCGTCGCCTGGGGCGCCGACGCGATCTGCCTGAGCGGACTGATTACCCCTTCGCTCGAGGAGATGATCCACGTCTGCGAAGAGCTGGAACGCCGGGGGTTGCAAATTCCCGTACTGATCGGCGGTGCGACCACTTCGGACGTACACACCGCCGTAAAAATAGCTCCGACCTACTCGGGCCCGGTGATCCATGCCGACAACGCCAGCCGCAACAACAAAATCCTCGGCGAACTGCTCGGTCCCGGCCGGGAGGAGTATCTGGCTCGCGTGCGCGAGGAGCAACAGACCCTGCGCGACCAGTACCGCCGCCGCGAGGAGATCCGCACGATCCTACCCTTCGGTCAGGTGCGCAAGCTGCGCGTGCCGAAACCCGCGTCCGAAATCGCTGTTCCGGCCCATACGGGACGGCTGGTGTTTCCGGACATAAGTATCGCCGATGTGGAGCCGCTGATCGACTGGAACTTCTTCTTCCCGGCGTGGGGGCTCAAGGGCCGCGTACCGGAGATCTTCGAAAACCCCGAACACGGCGCCGAAGCCCGCAAGCTCTACGACGACGCGCAAAAGATGCTGGCCCGCATCCGCGAAGAAAAACTCCTCACCCTCCAGGGCGTAGCGGGCATCTTCGCAGCCGTCAGCCGGGGCGACGACATCGTGGTCACCGGCCCGAAAGACAAGAAATACATCCTGCCGATGCTGCGCAGCCAGGCCCCGGTCCGGGAAGCCCAGGCCCGCTGTCTGGCCGATTTCATCGCCGACGAAAAGGCAGGCAGAACCGACTATATCGGGGCCTTCGCCCTCACGGGCGGCATAGGGCTCAAGGAGCTGACCGAAAAGTTCCGCGCGGAGGGCGACGACTACAACGCCATCCTCTCGAAGCTGCTGGCCGACCGCCTGACCGAAGCCCTCTGCGAATGGGTGCATATCTTCATCCGCCGCCAGATGTGGGGTTACGAAACCGGTCCGGCGCTCACACCCGAACAGATCATCCGCAGCAAATACCGGGGTCGGCGCATGGCCTTCGGCTACCCGGCCTGTCCCGACCACTCGCTCAAACGCGAGGTCTTCGACCTGCTGGCCGCCGACAAGACGACCGCCATGCGTCTGAACGACAACTATATGATTACACCTGAGGAGGCGCTCTGCGGCCTGTTCTTCGCCGACGCCGAATATTTCTCCGTCGGCCGAATCGACCGAGAGCAACTGGCCGACTACGCCGCACGCCGCAACATGGACATAGAAACGATCGAAAAACTGATACCCAATAACATCTGATGAATATTACGGATCTCATACAGGGCGCCGTCGCTTCGCGCACGACCCGTTTCGCCTTCGAGCTGCTCCCGCCCCTGAAGGGGGACGGTACGCGCAGCGTCTTCGGAGCCATCGACCCGCTGATGGATTTCAACCCGGCCTACATCAACGTCACCTTCCACCGCGAAGCCCTCAAAGAGGACATCCGCCCCGACGGAAGCCGCGAGTGGCACATCATGCGCCGCCGTCCGGGCACGGTCGGCATCTCGGCCGCGATCCGGCGCAAGTACGACGTGGAGGTGGTTCCCCACCTGATCTGCGGCGGCTGGTCGAAATACGACATCGAGGATTCGCTGATCGACATGGATTTCCTGGGGCTGCACAACGTGCTGGCGCTGCGGGGCGACAAGCGGCAGAACGAACCCCGCTTCGTCCCCTACGCCCAGGGACACGCCCACGCCGCCGACCTGGTGCGCCAGATCCAGGCCATGAACCGGGGAGAATTTATCGACGGCGAAGTCGAGGAGTGCCACCACTCCAAGTTCTCGGTAGGCGTGGCGGGCTATCCCGAAAAGCATTTCGAGGCGGCGAACGCCCAAAGCGACCTCCAGTACCTCAAGGAGAAGGTCGATGCGGGAGCCGACTACATCGTGACCCAGATGTTCTTCGACAACAGCAAGTACTTCGATTTCGTGGAGCGCTGCCGCAAAGCGGGCATCACGGTACCGATCATCCCGGGCATCAAGCCGATCTCGACGCCCAAGCACCTGGAGATCCTGCCCCGCACCTTCAGCGTCAGCCTGCCCGAAGAGCTGGTGAAGGCCGTCCGGGCCTGCGGCGAGGACACACAGGCGGCCCGCGAGGTCGGGATAGAATGGGCGATCCACCAGGCCAAGGAGCTCAAGGCGGCCGAAGTGCCGATCATCCATTTCTACACGATGGGACGCACGGACAACATCCGCAAGATCGCCCGCAACGTATTCTAATTCCGAATAGGGCAAAGTAATTGCTATTAAACGCTTAACCATGACACCCGTAGAGTTTCGCCGCCACCTGCACCGCCACCCGGAGCTTTCGTTCCGCGAAACGGAGAGCGCCCGCTTCATCGCCGAGGCGCTCCGCGAGGCAGGCATCCCCTGCCGTCCGATCGCCGGAACCGGCGTACTGGCCAAAATCGAAGGACGCGGCGACCTGCGGCGAGCCGTCGTGCTGCGAGCCGACATCGACGCCCTGCCCATCCGCGAACAGAGCGGCGCGGCGTGGAGTTCCGAGAACGACGGAGTGATGCACGCCTGCGGGCACGACATCCACGCAGCGGTGCTCTACGGCACCCTGCTCCGGCTCTCCGCCGAGCGGAATTTCGAGGGTACTCTTTTCGGAATCTTCCAACCCGGAGAGGAATCGAATCCCGGCGGAGCCTCCAAAGTGCTGGCCGAAAACCCCTTCGAAGGCTATACGGTGCTGGCCGTCGTCGGCGAGCACGTCGAACCCGCTTTGGACGCGGGCACGCTGGGCTTCCGCGCGGGCAAGTACATGGCCTCCAACGACGAACTGCGCCTCACGCTCGAAGGCGCGGGCGGCCACGCGGCCATGCGTGCCGAACACCGCGACACGGTGAGCGCCGCCGCACAACTGATCCTGCACCTCACGGCCCTGAACACGCCCGAACGGGTCGTTTCGATCGGCAAGGTCGAAGCTGCGGGCGCTACGAACGTCATCCCGGACCGGGTCTATATGGAGGGAACGATGCGTACCTTCGACGAACGGGAACGGGCCGAAGTGAAACGCAGGATCGAAGAACTCGCCGCCGCGAACGACGCCTCGTACGGCATACGAACCCGGGTACACTTCACCCCCGGCTACCCGTGCGTGGTCAATGACCCGGAGTTGATCCGGCAGGCCGTCGCACTGGCCGAAACCGAAGGAATTCCCTTTCAAATGCTGCCCCTGCGCATGACTTCCGAAGATTTCGGCTTCTACGGCACCCGCTACCCGGCGATCTTCTACCGCCTGGGCGTCGGTCCCGGAGCCGGAAAACTGCATACATCCACCTTCAATCCCGACGAGGCGGCCATTCCGACCGGCATCCGGTTCATGGAACTCCTCGCCCGTAACTATTTCAACCGATGAATAAACTGAAAAATACGAAGAAGTCGGCCGCATTCGACCGCTCTTCGCTGATCATTAACCTGTTCCGGGAATTCCCGAACAACAAGTTCTCCCTCAAGCATCTGGCTTCGGCCTCGGGCGGCGCCACCAAGGAGGGCCGTCTTCGTACCCGTGAAATCATCACGGAACTGCTCGCCCAGGGCACTATCGAGGAGTGCGGGCAGGAAAAGTACCGTCTCAGCGGCAAGGAGCGTCCCCGTCAGGAGGGCATCGTACAGATGATCTCGACAGGAGCGATGTATATCCGCTCCGAGGAGTTCGAAAACGACGTATATGTCAGCCAGCGCAATTCGCTGAATGCTCTGGACGGCGACCGCGTGGAGTTCGTCATCACCCGCCGCTCCCACGCCGGGTCCCTCGAAGGCGAGATCACCCGCATCGTGGAGCGCAGCCGCAAGCAATACGTGGGCACGGCCGACGTGAGCGACCACGCCATCTTCGTCAAGATGGATCCCCGGCGCATGCCGATGGACGTCTATCTCTCCAAGCGGGACAACCCTAACGTACAGCACGGCGACAAAGTCGTGATCCGCATCACGGACTGGGCGCTGGGTTCCAAAAGCCCCGCCGGAGAGCTGGTCGAGGTATTGGGCCGCGCCGGAGAGAACAATACCGAGATGCACGCCATCCTGGCCGAATACGGCCTGCCCTACCATTTCGAGCAAAAGGTCGAAGATGCGGCCCAGGCCATTCCTTCGACGATCACCAAAGCCGATTATGCCGCCCGGCGCGACTTCCGCAAGATAACGACCTTCACCATCGACCCGGCGGACGCCAAGGACTTCGACGACGCCCTCTCGATCCGCAAGATCGAAGACGGCGTGTGGAAGGTGGGCGTACATATCGCCGACGTGACCCACTACGTTCAACCCCGCTCGGTGATCGACACCGAAGCCGAGGAGCGCGGCACGTCGGTCTATCTGGTCGATCGTACGATTCCGATGCTGCCCGAAAAATTGAGCAACGAACTTTGCTCGCTGCGCCCCGACGAAGAGAGTCTCTGCTTCTCGGCGGTCTTCACGCTCAACGAGGAAGCCGAAGTACTGGACAAATGGTTCGGCCGCACGGTCATCCTCTCCAACCGCCGCTTCACCTACGAGGAGGCGCAGCAGATCATCGAAACCGGCAAGGGCGACTTCGCCGAAGAGGTGCTGACGCTCAACCGTCTGGCCCAGCGGATGCGCAAAACACGCTTCAAGCGCGGAGCCGTAAGCTTCCAGCGCGAAGAGGCCAAGTTCAAACTCGACGCCGAAGGCAAACCCCTGGGCGTCTATTTCAAGGAGCAAAAGGAGGCCAACCAGCTCATCGAAGAGTTCATGCTGCTGGCCAACAAACAGGTCGCCGAATTCTGCGGACATCACAAAGTGAACGGCCGTGCCGTGCGGCGCACGATGGTTTATCGCGTACACGACGTTCCGAACGAGGAGAAGCTCGAAAAATTCCGGACCTTCGTTCTGCGCTTCGGCTACGTATTCAAGGCCGACAAGGGACGCGCCGTGGCCAAGGAGATGAACAAGCTGCTGGGACAGGCCAAAGGACGCATCGAGGAAAACGTCATTTCGAACCTCGCCGTACGTGCGATGTCCAAGGCTTTCTACTCGACCGACAACATCGGTCATTACGGCCTCGCTTTCCCCTACTACACGCATTTCACCTCGCCGATCCGCCGCTACCCGGACATGATGGTCCACCGGCTGCTGGCCCGCTACCTCGAAGGAGGCAAATCGGCCGACCGCGACACCTTCGAGAAACTCTGCGTACACGCCTCGGAGCGGGAAGTGATCGCTGCCGAAGCCGAACGCGCCTCGATCAAGTACAAAATGGTGGAGTTCATGCAGGATAAAATCGGCCAGTTCTTCGACGGCCATATCTCGGGCATGAGCGACTGGGGCATGTACGTCGAGCTGGACGAAACCCACATCGAAGGCATGGTTTCGCTGCGGGAAATGGAGGACGACCTCTACCAGTTCGACGAGAACCGCTACGAGGTCTATGGACGCCGCAAAGGACGGATCTTCACCTTGGGCGATGCCGTGCGTATTCGCGTCAAGCGGGCCGATCTGCAACGCCGCCAGCTCGATTTCGAACTGGTGCACGATGCGGCGGCCGACTCCCGCGAGGACGACGTAAAGGGGCACGCAGCGATTCCGGTACGCCGCCAAAGCACGTCCCGACCGGGTAAGGGCGGCAAAACGTCCCGCAAAGGGGGCAAAAAAGGATCGAAGCGATGATCCGGGAACAGACGCAGCGAACCGCCGGGACCGGCCCCAACCGTGCGGAAGAGATATACGAAAAATGTCTGAAGCGTGATCCCCTCACGGCGGAGGAGGCGTATTGGCTTTACGAACAGGCCCCCCTGCAGGAGCTGGCTCTCACGGCTGACCGCGTGCGCCGTGCCGTAGTGCCCGACCTGGAGGTCGTGACCTGGCAGATCGACCGCAACGTGAACATCACCAACGTCTGCATTTCGGGCTGCCACTTCTGCAATTTCCACTGCAAACCCCACCAGACGGAGCGGGCTTTCATCACTACGCTGGATGAATACAAGGAGAAAATCGAGCGGATGCTCGCCCTCGGCGGCGACCAGTTGCTGCTGCAGGGCGGTCTGCACCCGAAGCTGGGGATCGATTTCTACGAGGAGCTCTTCTCGACACTCAAGAACCTCTATCCGCAGGTACGCCTGCACGCCCTCGGAGCGCCCGAAGTGGCGCACATCGCCCGCATCAGCGGCCTCACCACGCTCGACACCCTGAAACGGCTGATCGCCGCCGGATTGGACTCCCTGCCGGGTGCCGGGGCCGAGATCCTCGATCCCGGCGTGCGGAAAGCCATCTCGCCCGCCAAACCTTCGGTCGAGGAGTGGATCCAGGTGATGCACGAAGCCCACTGCCTCAACCTGCCGACCTCGGCGACGATGATGTACGGCCATGTAGAAACATCCCGTCAGCGTGTGGACCACCTGCTGCGCATCCGCGACCTGCAGGCCCGCTGTCCCGAAGGACATTACGGCTTTCTGGCCTTCATCCCCTGGATTTTTCGCTCGTCGGGCACCGAATTGGAGCGGCAGGGAGTTGCAACCCGCTTTTCACCATTGGAATACATTCGCATAATCGCCGTCAGCCGACTGGTTCTGAACAACATCCGCAACATCCAGGCTTCGTGGCTCACCGTCGGCAAGGCCACCGCTCAGGTAGCGCTGCACAGCGGCGCCAACGACATGGGTTCGATCATGATCGAGGAGAACGTCGTTTCTTCGGCCGGGGCGCACAACCAGTTCGATGCCGCAGGCATCCAACAAGCGATCCGCGAGGCGGGCTTCACGCCTCGTCTGCGGGACCAGCTTTACCGAATGCGGTAACGATCCCCATGCGGCAAGCCATATCAACTGAAGAGGGGTATTTCCCTGCACGAAAAAAAGCCGGAAAATTCCGGCTTTTTTATTCGGAACGAATTTTGAACTCTACCCGACGATTATAACCAACTCCCTATGACGGCATATTTACGGCCTGCTCTTCGACAGACAAGATTCTTCTCTCGATCCGGACTTACACGACATCTCGGACTTCTATACCGGACCGTACAGCCGACTATTGTGCTGTTCCTGCTTGTACTCGCCCTAACGGGCTGCCTTTCCGAAGAGATCCCGACGGAAAAGGAAACCACGCTCGTCCGCGTCGGAGAGGAGGCCCCTCACTTCACGGTCGGAATGCTCGACGACACAGCGATCACCCTGTCCGACCTGCAAGGCAACGTGGTGTTGCTTACCTTCTTCTCCACGTGGTGCCCGACCTGCCGGAAACAAATGCAGCAGATGCAAACCCAAATCGTCGATCGCTTTGCTGACCGGAAATTTCGCTTCCTTCCAATCAATCGAGGCGAAACGCAGCAGACCGTTCAAGAGTTCTGCCGCGAGCTGGGAATCGCATTCTCCGTAGGTCTGGATCCCGACATGTCAATCTACTCGCTCTACGCCACCCGATACGTTCCCCGCAACTTTATCATCAGTCCCAATGGCAAAATCCTGCTCTCCGAAACCGACTACGACGCAACAATACAACGCCTGCTGATCGAGCAAATCGAACAAGCGCTCCAAACAACAGAATAAAGCAGCATACCCAACAAAGCCGACCACACAAAACAGCCGTCTATGACTGACATGACCGGATTCCGAAGACACCCCGGAATTCCAGCGGTTTCCACCCCGTAACCGTCCGATCTGCCGGGACACAGCAACATTGCCGAACCCCGCAATTTACTCCACCTCGAATCGAACCGTCCCCTCTCATGCCTTCTCCAAAACCCCTCCACACACACCCTCTTCCTCACAAAACACAAACAGGCGGAGCTTGCAGAAGCTCCGCCTGTTCTTTCGAAATCCGGGATTTCGATTACTTCATCAGACCGGTTACCAGGAAGGTGATCGCCACGGTCAAAATACCGTACAACTCCGGGAAAGCGGCGAGGATCAGGGTTTTGGTACCCACGTCATGACCGTTACCTACGGCAGCGATACCGTTGGCGCAAAGCTGGCCCTGACGATACGACGAGAAAAAGTTCACCAGGCCGACCAAGATACCCAAACCGAAGATAGCGGCCGCCTGCAGCATCGTAACCGAATCGGTCAGGTAATTCATGATAAGGAAGAGCGAGGCAAAGCCGTAAAGACCCTGCGAAGCGGGCAGACCCGACAGGATGATGTAGTTACCGAAGGCATTCGGGTTCTTCTTCATCGCACCGACTGCGGCGTTGCCCGCGATGGTAGTGCCGTAGCAACTGCCTACGGCCGCCAGAGTAAACATGATGGCCATACCGAGATAGCCCAACGTAATAGGTTCCATAAATCGAATTTTGTTTTAGTTGTTAATATTGATTATCATTTAGTTTATTCGTTTTTCAACGGGGTGAAGACGCGCGTTGCGGCCTCGAACCCGGCGTTCTTGTAGAACTCCACGAACGTCAGACGCAGCGGATGCACCACCGACGAGAGAACGCACATGAAGAGGTTGATGCCGTGTCCCAGCAGCAGGATCAGCAACATCACGAGCTGCTTCACGACCGGAATATCGGGACTCATACCAACGGCCAACTGGTTGAAGACCATCGCCAGAATACCACCCGAAAGGCCGATGGCGAACAGACGGATGTACGACAGCAGATCGCCCACCAGCCCCGACACATTATTATAGGTATTCCAGATACCGAGTCCGAAGTTCACGAAGATATTCTTGCCCGGCGAATTGAAGAAGAACATCAGCACCAGGCCGACGCCCAGGATCACCAGATAAGCGACCGAATGGAACGTGAAGCCCACGCTTTCGGGCAACAGGAACGCAGCGGCACTATCGACCAGCACGATGATCCAGCCGATCAGCCCCAGCGCATAGCGCAGGCCGAAGCTGTGGGCCGTGACATAAGCGTTGATCATCATGGCGAAAAGCACCTGCACGGCACCCAGTCCGATCGAAAGCGGGAAGAGGATGTCCGGTGTCAGCAGGTGATCGCGCAGGCTGCCCAGCCACTCCCATTCGGAAAGCTGCAATCCGAAAAACGAGCCCGACATCAGGCCGAAGACCATGCCCGAAAATCCGCACAGCATCGTCAGCATACCGATCTCCTTCATGGCTGAACTCCCCTTCTTGCGACCCAGCATCACTGCGGCCAAACCGCCCAGCATGATGACCAGTCCGTAACCGCCCTCGGCCATACAGAAGCCGAAGAAGATCATATAGAAAGGCGCGAAGAAGCGTGTCAAATCGATCGTGCCGTATTTGGGCAGCGCATACATCGCGCCGATCACCTCGAACAGATGGGCGAAGGGACGGTTGCGCAGCTTCACCGGGGTATTGTCCTCGGGGGTCGGCGTACTCTTCAGGAAAATCAGATTGGGGTATTCGGCCAGCAGAGCATCTACCTTCGCGGAATCGGACTCCTCGGCCCACCCCTCCAGAATAACCAGCGTACCGTCGGCTTCAGGCTGCGCAGTATTCTTCACGCGAATCTCTTCCAGCTTCCGCTTGAGCTCGATCCCATGCCGGCGGATCGCCTCCACCGAAAGAGCCGCACGGGAAAATTCCCGATCCAGCTCCGCGAGCTTCCTGCGGGCCTCGGCGATCTGCGCTTCGGTCTGACGGCAGTCCATCGTCGGCGCCTTGACCTCCTGCGCATCGAGCACCACCTCCTCGCCCGGCCGGGTCACGACCACGAAGTAATCAAAGGTTTCACCCTCGTGCACCAGAGCGATCGTATAACGCTCCGACCACGCTTCGATATCCTTCTCGTAAGCCGCACGGCTGGTGAAGAAATAGCGTAGCACCACGCCCCTGTCCGCTAACTTGCGAAGCGTATCGACCGAAAAATCGCCCCAGGGACGCAGCTCGTCGGCGGTTTTCTGCAAGCGTGCGATCTCCGAACGGAGCGCCGCTGCCTGCTGCGTAGCGGCCGTATAGCGATCGAAAGCCTCGCCGCCGTCGGCGATGGGCTGCTCGTCCCGAACGAAACGTTCGTCTTCGAGAAACCGCGTCAGGGCATCGACCGCCTTGTGATGGTTGTCGATCGAAAGCAGCAACTGACGGTCTTCGTCCGAAGGCTCCCACCCCGTAGTGGTAATATCGACCAGCCCCAGGCCGCGCAGCTTCTCGATGAAGTCGCTGCTCTGACCCGCATAGAGTACCAGGTCGTATTTCGACATTCTCGCTATCATAACATCGCGCCCTCCCCGGCTTGCTGTTGTTTGGTTTTCACGATCTTCTGGGCCGACTTGGAGAGGTTCTCCTCATCCTCCATGAAGCGTTTGATTTTGCGTATGGCATCCTCGTACCCGGGTATCTGCACCTTTTCGTAGAGGTTTACCTTTTGAGTAGTCTTGCGGCGTGCGAAATCCAGCAACTCCATCTTGCGGTTGAACACCTCGAATTCGATACCCAGACGCGCGAGGCGCTTGAGAATATCGACTCCGTCGGCGAACCACACGGGAGCCGAGAAGAGGTCGTAGTCCTTCTCCTCGAAACGGATGTCCTGCAACACCGGCGTACGCACGCCCGCGATCTTCTGCTCCGCAAGATCGACGTCGGCGATGCGCAGCAGGTCCGCATCGAACTCACCCCACAGGGAAACCATGTAGTCGTACTGCGCCGTGAGCGCGTCCAACTGCCGCTGGAAATCCTGTGCGGTGTCCTTCGCCTTCTTCACTTCGGAACGCAGGGCCGACTCCTTACTCTTGATCGTAGGGAGCGCCTTCTGCCGCATTTTCAGCTGTTTTCCGAGTTCGCCCAGCGAGGTCTTGTTATATTGGAATTTTATAGCCATTCTGTTTGAGTTGAATTGCTCTACTCGGTTTTAGGCCAGTATTTCTCCACCAGTTCGCTCTTGATGGCCACCTCTTCCTTCGAGAAGTATTTGGCGAAGAGCTCCCACGCCGTGTCGAGCATCTGCGTAATTTCGATATTGACGTCGATCGCCAGCAGTTTCTCCGAATAGTCGTAAGCGAACTTGAGCGCACGCTCGTCGTAGTCCGAAAGGTCGAAGCCGTTCTCCAGTTTGGTCTTGGCATTGGCCGCATCGGCGTAGAGACGCACGGCAGCGTTCATCACCTGCGGATGATCCTCGCGGGTCTTCTTGCCGATCACCAACTGTTTCAGACGCGACAGCGAACGGAACGGATCGACGATAACCTTACCCGTGTCCGAATCGTTGCGCAGGAACAACTGACCCTCGGTGATGTAACCCGTATTGTCGGGGATGGCGTGCGTGATGTCGCCGCCCGAAAGGGTCGTCACCGCGATAATGGTGATCGAGCCGCCGTTGGGCAACTGCACGGCCTTCTCATAGATCTTCGCCAGATCGGAGTAGAGCGAACCGGGCATCGAGTCCTTCGAAGGAATCTGATCCATACGGTTCGATACGATGGCCAGCGCATCGGCGTAAAGGGTCATGTCCGTCAGCAGCACCAGCACCTTTTCACCCTTATCGACGGCGAAATATTCGGCGGCGGTCAAGGCCATGTCCGGCACGAGCAGACGCTCCACCGGGGGATTCTCCGTGGTATTGACGAACGAAACGATGCGATCGAGCGCACCGGCGTTTTCGAACACCTGCTTGAAGTAGAGGAAGTCGTCGTTCGAGAGACCCATGCCGCCCAGGATGATCTTGTCGGCCTTGGCACGCAGGGCCACATTGGCCATCACGGCGTTATAGGGCTGATCCGGGTCGGCGAAGAAGGGAATCTTCTGGCCCGTCACGATCGTATTATTGAGGTCGATGCCGGCGATACCCGTGGCGATCAGCTCCGACGGCTGGATGCGGCGGAACGGATTCACCGTCGGACCGCCGATTTCGCGGGCTTCGCCCTCGATCTGCTCGCCGCCCTCGATGGGTTCGCCGTAGGCGTTGAAGAAACGGCCCGCCAGGTTGTCCGAAACGCGCAGCTTCGGGGGTTCGCCGTGGAAAATTACCTCCGAATCGGTGGTAATACCCTCCGTGCCCGCGAAAACCTGCAAAGTCACCTGGTCGCCCATAATCTTCACCACCTGGGCCAACTTGCCGCCTACGGTGGCCAGCTCGTCATTACCCACGCCTTCGGCACGCAGCGTCACGGTCGCCTTGGTAATGTTTTCAATCTTGGTATATATCTTCTGAAATGCTCGTGTTGTCATACCGCGCCTTATTTGGATTCTTTTTCACTCACTGTTTTCTCGATCTGACGGCGGTAGTCCTCGAATTTCTCCGATTTCCACTCCGAATAGTTCATCTGACGGAAGAGGTTGATCAGGCCCTTGAAGAACGAAGCGCACTCCTCGAATCCGGCGAACGCGAACTCCCGGTCGCAGATGTCGAGCACCATCTCGTACATCATCTTCTGGCGTTCGATCGGGCAGTTGGCGTCGATCTCGTCGAAAGCATCCTGCTGCAGGATCACGAAGTCGATCAGCTCCGATTTCCAGAATCGTTCGTGGTACTCCACCGGCACGCCGTCGTCGCCCAGGATGTTGATCTGGTCGTTGGCCTCCTTGCCGCGCTGCACGAGCGTCTTGCCCGCATAGACCTTCTCCACCCAGCCCTTTTCGATACGGCCGTCGAGGTACTCCTCGATTTCGGGATATTCGAGGTATTTCGAGTAGGACTCCAGCGGGTCGATAGCCGGGTAACGCTTCGAGTCGGCGCGGCCCTGCGAAAGGGCGTAGAAACAGCGGGCTGCCTTCTTCGTCGATTCGGTCACCGGCTCCTTGAGGTTACCGCCCGCAGGCGACACCGTACCCAGGAAGGTCACCGAACCCGTCTTACCGTTGTTGAGTTTCACCAGGCCGGCCCGCGCATAGAAGTTCGAAATAATCGCCGAAAGATCGACCGGGAAGGCGTCCTGACCCGGAAGCTCCTCCAGACGGTTGGACATCTCGCGCAGCGCCTGCGCCCAGCGCGAAGTCGAGTCGGCCATAACGAGCACCTTGAGGCCCATCGAACGGTAGTACTCGCCGATGGTCATACCCGTATAAACGGACGCCTCACGCGCCGCGACGGGCATGTTCGAAGTATTGCAGATGATGATGGTACGTTCCATGAGCTTGTGGCCCGTGCGGGGATCGACCAGCTCGGGGAACTCTTTGAAAATCTCGACCACCTCGTTGGCACGCTCGCCGCAGGCCACGATGATAATTACGTCGGCATCGGCCTGCTTCGAAATCGCATGCTGGAGCACCGTCTTGCCCGCACCGAAAGGTCCGGGGATGAAGCCCGTACCGCCCTCGGCCAGCGGGTTGAAAGTGTCGATGGCCCGCACGCCCGTCTCCATGACGCGCGAGGGACGCGGCTTCTCCCGGTAACAGCGCACGGCCTGCTTCACAGGCCACCGCTGCACCATCGTAATATCGTGATCCCGGCCGTCGGCATCGGTGATG
>UMLT01035950.1_pt1 | contig 14449 bp, 9 predicted proteins | sample 1966641 | NCBI WGS metagenome assembly UMLT01 (sample SAMEA4836208, study PRJEB28245) | human gut metagenome | biome: gut microbiome; material: fecal sample | place: Denmark | collected 2008 | reverse complement strand
TATAGGGTGCGAACGTGCCGGAGGATGCCCAGCCGATCTTTTCTCCGTCCATCGTGTAGAGGTCGCAGTGCTCGCGCACGATGCCGCGGCCGACGACCTTCATGCCGATGCGCTTCATTTTCGGCGCGCCGAGCGCGACAAGCGCGTCGCGGCCGATGAAGTCCTTACCCGTGAGCTTGCACGGAAGTCCCGCCATCTTCGGCGTGATCTCGTCGTTCATCTCGTGGCCATAGAGCGGCATCGAAGCCTCTAAGCGCAGCGTGTCGCGCGCGCCGAGGCCGCAGGGGATCAACCCCTCGGGCTCGCCCGCCTTCAGAAGCGCTTTCCACAGGTCGACGGTGTCCTCAGCCTTGCAGTAGATCTCAAAGCCGTATTCACCGGTGTAGCCCGTCTGGGAGACGAGGGCGCGGATCGTGCGCTCGCCGAGGTTCAGGGGCACGTCTTCGGTGAAGGTGTAGTACTTGGCGGGGATGTACTGCTCGTCGCAGAGTTTTTTGAGAATGTCGCCGGACTTGGGGCCCTGCAGGGCGATCTGGCCCCAGTCGTTGCCCTCGTCGCGGTAGTCGACGTCGCCGGAGAGGTGGCTCTCGACCCAGGCGGCGTCCTTTTCGCGGTTGCCCGCGTTGACGACGAGCCAGTAATTGTCCGCTGCGCAGCGGTAGACGATGAAGTCGTCGATGATGCCGCCATTGTCGTTGCAAAACATCGAGTACTTGATCTCGCCGTCTTTCATGTTCGAAATGTCGGCGGTGATGATCTTCTGCACGTTGGCGACGGCGTCGGGGCCCTTGAGGCGAAGCTCGCCCATGTGGGAAACGTCGAACAGACCGGCCTTTTCACGAACGGCCATGTGCTCGGCAATCACGCTGGTGGGATACTGCACGGGCATCAGGAAGCCGCCGAATTCGACGATCTTGCCGCCCATGTCCACATGCGTTTGGTAAAGTGGGGTCTTCTTTTCCATAGTGCGCATCCTCCGAAAACAATAATTTTAATGAATATTATAAAAATTATTAAAATTAAGCATCAAAAAAGAGGCACAAAACTCCCTTTTGAGCTTTGTGCCTCCGTTGATCACCTGAGAGATTCCCCGCCCGAGTCATCGCGGCAGGTTGCACCTTCGGCGTGCGTAAACGCACTTTTCGGAGCGTCGTCCGAGTTCGGCCCTTTTGCCTGAGAGCTTCTGCGTTCCCCTTCGGCGCCGCGGCAGAATATTCCGCGGTCTCTCCCGAACTCATCATCCGATCGGTTGATTCATTTTGCTTTTTAAAGCTAACATAAGAATTGGCCTTTGTCAAGAAAGAAAAAATAATATTTTGTTAAAATATTTCAAGCGGAAATTCGGCAAACCGAAAACTGCCGAAACGGGTCAAAATTTGAAAACATCCCGTTGTTATGACTGCGTTGCCGGCCAGGTTCCATTTCGCTTCGGCATAGCTTTATTTGTATTTCGCATTTGCATTTTGCCTAAAGCGGCGGCGGAGAAGTGATGGGGCGTCTATTTTCTTCGACGAAATCCGTCCTGCGCGGACAAAATTGTATTGACAACGGCGGAGGATGGGTCTATTGTACACACATCATTCGTCAAATGCTTTGAGCAGGATACGACTTCCCCGGATCACCGCTTTCAGAGAGCCGTTGGTGGTGCAAAACGGCAGCAAGGAACGGGCAGGCCATCCCCTGTGAGCAGCCGCGGTGAAAGGCGCAAACGCCGAGTAATCGCAGCCGGTCCCCCACCGTTAACAGGGTGCGCTCTCCGATCCATTCGGGCAGCGGTCGAGCGGCCGTTTTTTCGGCAAGCAAAGTGGTAACGCGGAAGTTGAGATCTGCGGCGGATATCGCCGCGATATTGGCCTTCGTCTTTGCGATGGGTTTTCGTTGTGGAAAACCTGCGGCAGAGGCGGGGCTTTTCTTTTTGCTCCCGGCATTGACGAAGAACACAGCTTTTTTAGGAAAGAAAGGGAAATCACATGAACACACTCGTCATCGTGCTGATCGCGGCGGTCGTCCTCGTCGCTGCCTATGCACTCTATGGGCGCTGGCTCGCCAAGACCTGGGGCATCGACCCCAAGGCGCAGACGCCCGCCGTCAAGTATAACGACGGCAAGGACTTTGTCCCCACCAACGGCTGGACCGTCTTCAGCCACCAGTTCTCCTCCATCGCGGGCGCGGGCCCTGTCACCGGCGCGATCCAGGCCGCCGCGTTCGGCTGGCTGCCGGTGCTGCTGTGGGTGCTGCTCGGCGGCGTCTTCTTCGGCGCTGTGACGGACTTTGGCGCGCTGTACGCCTCCGTCAAAAACGACGGCAAGTCCATGGGCATGCTGATCGAAAAGTACATCGGCAAGCTCGGCCGCAAGCTGTTTCTGCTGTTCTGCTGGCTGTTCTGCCTGATCGTCATCGCGGCGTTCGCCGACATGGTCGCCGGCACGTTCAACGCCTACACCGTGGTCGACGGCGTGACGCAGCTTGCTGACGCCGCGCAGACCAACGGCGCAGCCGGTATGGTGTCCATCATGTTCATGGTGTTCGCCGTCGTCTTCGGCCTTGTGCAGAAGAAGCTGAACCTCTCGGGCTGGAAGGAAGCCGTGCTCGGCATCCTCTGCATCGTTGCCTCGTTCGCCGTCGGCATGAACTGCCCGCTCATCTTCGGCAAGGCGACCTGGAGCTACATCACGTTCGTCTACATCTTCTTCGCCGCCGTTCTCCCGATGTGGCTTTTGAAGCAGCCGCGCGACTACATGACCACCTTCATGTTCATCTGCATGATCGCGGGCGCGGTCGTCGGCCTTCTCGTTGCGCATCCGACGATGAACCTCCCCGTCTTCACGGGCTTCAACAATGAAAAGCTCGGCACGATGTTCCCCATCCTGTTCGTCACCGTCGCCTGCGGCGCGGTGTCCGGCTTCCACAGCCTCGTCTCCTCCGGCACGTCGTCCAAGACGGTCGAAAACGAGAAGGACATGCTCAAGGTCGGCTACGGCGCGATGATCCTCGAGAGCCTGCTTGCCGTGCTCGCGCTCTGCGTGGCCGGTGCGGCCGCCGCGGCGGACGGCACTCCCGCCGCCGGTACCCCGTTCCAGATCTTCAGCCGCGGCGTTGCGGGCTTCTTCGAGATGTTCGGCGTGCCGAACTACGCCGCCACGGTCTTTATGACGATGTGCGTCTCCGCCCTCGCCCTCACGAGCCTTGACGCCGTCGCGCGTATCGCGCGCATGAGCTTCCAGGAGCTTTTCAGCGTGGACGACATGACCCACGCCGAGCCCTGGCGCAAGCTCCTGTGCAACACGTATTTCTCCACGGTGCTGACGCTCGTGCTCGGCTACGTGCTCACGAAGATCGGCTACTCCAACATCTGGCCGCTGTTCGGCTCAGCGAACCAGCTGCTCTCCGCGCTCGTGCTCATCACGCTGTGCGTCTTCCTCAAGGTCACGGGCCGCAGCAACAAGATGCTCTTCCCGCCGCTCGTCATCATGCTCTGCGTCACGTTCACGGCGCTCGTGCAGCGCCTGATGGCCATGGTGAGCGCCATCCAAAATGCCGCTGCCGTCACCATCCCCGCGGGCGAGACGACCTGGGGCGCAGTGTTTATCGCCAACGGCTTGCAGCTCATCATCGCGGTGCTGCTCATCGTGCTCGGTGCGACCATCGTCGTGAACTCGATGAGAAGCTACATCGCCAGCAAGCACAACAGCGAGGCCAAGGTCTAATTTTGAAAAATGTGCAAAAAAGGAGGCTTCCCGTCGGGAAGCCTCCTTTTTTTGCTTTATTACCAGCTTGCGACCGTGCCGTCGCATCTCGGTTCGGTGCCCGCGGCGTAAACGCCGTTTTCGCACTTCCAGATGATCTCGCCGCGGCCCATGGCCGTGCGGTCGTCGACGATCTCGACCTCGTGCCCCATTGCTCGTAGCTGCTCGGCGATCGCCTCGCCCGCCTCGCGCTCAATCTGGAGCTTTTTGCCGCCGATCCACTGGATGCGCGGCGCGTCGAGCGCCTCCTGCGGGTTCATGGCGTAATCGATGGTGCTCGTCAGCACCTCGACCTGCCCCTGCGGCTGCATGAACGCGCCCATCACGCCGAACGGGCCGACGGCCTCGCCGTCCTTGAGCAGAAAGCCCGGGATGATCGTGTGGTAGGACTTCTTTCCACCCTCCAAATAGTTATCGCTCTTCGGGTCGAGGGAGAAGTTCGCGCCGCGGTCCTGAAGCGAGATGCCCGTGCCGGGGATGGCGATGCCCGCGCCAAAGCCGCAGTAGTTGCTTTGGATAAGCGAGACCATGTTGCCCTCTGCGTCCGCGGTGCAGAGGTAGATCGTGCCGCCGCAGTGCGGGTCGCCCGCTTTGGGCTCGAGCGCCTTGTCTGTGATGAGTGCGCGGCGGGCGGCGAGATAGTCGGGCGAGAGCAGCTCGCTGACCTTCGTTTTCATATAGCGCGGGTCGGCGACGTAGGTCTTCGTGTCGGCAAAGGCAAGCTTGATGGCCTCCATGACCTTGTGATAGTAGTCCGCGTCCTCGCGCTTTTCGGGCAGCGTCAGTCCGTTGAGCATGCCGAGTGCCATCAGCACCGTGATGCCGTGGCCGTTGGGCGGGATCTCGCAGACGGTGTAGCCGCGGTAGTTCTGCGTGATGGGCTCGACCCATTCGGGGTGGTAGTTCTTGAAGTCGTCCTCGCAGAAGTAGCCGCCCGTGGCGCGCGAATGGGCGACGATCCTTTCCATCAGCTCGCCGCGGTAATAGCTCTCGCAGTTCGTCTCGACGAGGGAGCGCATCGTGTCGGCATAGGCGGGGAAACGGAAGACATCGCCCGCGCGGTACGGCGAGCCGTCTGGCTTCATAAAGCTCTTCCACCAGTATTCATGGGGAGCGGGGTCCTGCGCCATGACCCTGGCGATGCGCCTGCTGTCGCGCGCCCAGAGCTTGCCGACATTGACGGACACGGCATAGCCGTTTTCGGCGTAGGAAATGGCGGGGGCGAAGAGCTCGGAGAGCGGCTTTGTGCCAAAGCGCGCATTGAGCGCGGCCCAGCCCGCGGGCGCGCCCGGGACCATCGTGGGGAGCCAGCCTTCCTCGGGCACCTCGGAAAAGCCTTTTGCACGAACCTCGTCCGCGCTCAGTGCCATCGGCGCAACGCCGCTGGCGTTCAAGCCGTAGAGCTTTTTTTCCTTCTCGATCCACACGAGCGCGAAACAGTCGGACCCAAGGCCGTTGCCCGTCGGCTCGAGCAGCGGCATCGCGCCGGCCATGGCGACGGCGGCATCGACGGCGTTGCCGCCATTTTTCAGCACGTCGAGGCCGACCTGTGCGCCGAGGGGGACGGACGTGCAGCACACGCCGTTTTTGGCGTAGACCACGTTGCGGCGGGAAGAATATCGGTAAGTTAACGGATCAAAATTCGGCATGATCGTTCTCACTTTCTTCGTTTTTCCCAGTATAGCAGTCCGCGCGAAAAAGGGCAAGAAAAAGACGCTGTGCGGCGCGGTGGCGGGAAAGTCTGCGCGAGCAATGCGGAAAACTGAATATTCACCCGATAAGAGATTGAACATTTTGCGTTTTTCCGCTTGACATCCTATAAAAATGCATTATAATACAATCAACTTCATCATCAATGCCTCCTTTGGCACCGGCCGGGGAGAAAAGGCATCCATGACTGAGCCGTAGGTATTCCGGGCGACCGGATAAGGCTGGGTCGTGGGTGCTGTTACTTTTTTATAGAGAAAAGGAGAACGATATGAACATCAAGCCCTTTGCTGTGGAAGAATGGATGAACGAGTACGAGGTGGGTGCGCTATACAACATCGCCGAGACCTGCGTCGACTCCGTTTCGCTCGACGAGCTTTTCGAGCTCACGGGCGAGAACAAGGAGGACTTTTTGAAGGACTTCTGTGCCCAGCGCTTGACCTATGGCGACATCTGGGGCAGTGAGGCGCTGCGCAGCGGCATTTCCAAGCTCTACCACACGATCAAAGCCGACGAGGTCGTGCTCACGCACGGCGCGGCGGGCGCGAACCATCATGTGTTCTGCTCGCTCATTTCCGCGGGCGACCGTGTGGTCAGCATCATGCCGACCTATCAGCAGCTCTACTCCATCCCCGAGGCCATCGGCGCGGACGTCGCCATCATGCACCTAAAGCAGGAAAACGACTATCTCCCCGACCTGAACGAACTCAAGAGCCTCGTCACGCCCGAGACGAAAATGATCTGCATCAACAACCCCAACAACCCCACCGGCGCGCTGATGAGTAAGGAGCTGCTGGGGAGCATCGTGGAGATCGCCCGCGGCGTGGGCGCGTACATCCTCTGTGACGAGGTCTACCGCCACCTGACGCAGGAGGACGAGTGGTGCGAGTCCATCGTCGACCTCTATGAAAAGGGCATCTCGGTCAGCAGCATGTCCAAGGTCTTCTCGCTCGCGGGCCTTCGCATGGGCTGGATCGCCACACACGATGAAGCGGCGCGCAAGGCGTTCCTGTCGCACCGCGACTACAATTTAATTAGCTGCGGCATGTTCGACGATGCGATCGCGTCCATCGCCCTGCGCCACAGCGACGTGATGCTCAAGCGCAATCAGCGCATCGTGCGCGAGAACCTCGCCATCCTCGATGACTGGATCAAGGAAAATCCGCACTTTTTCTACACCAAGCCCAAAGCCGGTACGACCGCGCTCGTTTACTACGATTTCGATATCCCCTCCTACGAGTTTTGCAAGCGCATGTACCACGAGACCGGTGCGTTCGTCACGCCGGGCGACTGCTTCGAGCAGCCCCACAGCATGCGCGTCGGCTACGCCTGCGACGTTAACACGCTCAGAGACGGCCTTGCCGCGGTGACGAAGTTTGCCGCGACGCTGTGAGCGGCGAAAGCACGCGATAAATAAAAGAAATCCGTCCGGTCATCGACCGGACGGATTTTTGACTTGTAAGGGGTTCACGCCTTGGCCCTGTTCCCGTGCATGAAGTGCAGAATAAGGCCGATGGCCGCGCCGATAAGCGTCGGGCAGATCCAGCCGAGGCCGAGGTCGGCAAACGGTAGGTACTGCTGACCGAACGCCTTGATGGCCGGACCGTGGATGGCGTTGAACACGCTCTCGGGCAGCGCGATGATCAGATCGTAAACGGCAGCGATGAGCGTAAAGCCGATCGTCCAGCAGTACACCGTGCGGTCGTGGCCGAAGAATTTACCGAGCAGCGCCAGCGCAATGAGCGCGATGGAGAGCGGATAGAGGAACATCAGCACCGGCAGCGAATAGCTGATGATGGCGCTGAGGCCGAGGTTCGCAAACAGCAGCGACACGAGGCTGAAAATGATTGCCCAGATGCGGTACTTTGGCCCGTCGGGGAAGAGCGCGCTGAACGTCTCGGCGCAGCTCGTGATGAGACCGACGGCGGTCTTGAGGCACGCGAGCGTCACCGTGGCGGCGAGGATGAAGAGACCGGCGGAGCCGAGGTAGTGCTGTGCGATCTGCGCGAGCGCCGTGCCGCCGTTCTCGCTGGCTTCAAGCACGCCGCGGCTCTGCGTGCCGGCAATCGTGACGGCGATGTAGATGAACGCCATCAGCAGGCTGCTGAAAATGCCCGCGCGGACGGTGCTCCCCGCCACAGCGGTGGGATCGTCCACGCCGAGGTCACGGATGACCTGCACGACGATGATGCCGAAGGCAAGACTCGCCAGCGCGTCCATGGTGTTGTACCCTTCGAGGAAACCAGCGAAAAACGGCTGGGACGCATAGTCGCCGAGCGGCTCGACATCCGTGATGGCCGCACTCGGAGAGAGGAGCGCGACGACGACCAGAATGGCGAGGAAGACGAGAAAGCAGGGGTTCAGAATTTTGCCGACCCAGGTCAGGATCTTACCCGGGCGCAGTGCGAAAAAGAGCGCCGCGGCGAAAAACGCTGCCGAGAAGAGCAGCAGGTACAGTGTGTTACTGCCATTTTGCGGAAGCACCTGCTCAAGTCCCACGGTGAATGACGTCGTCGCGCAGCGGGGAATGGCGAAAAACGGCCCAATGGTCAGATACAGCGCGCAGGTGAAGAACATCGCGTAGGGGCGGTTGACCTTGCTGCTCAGGTCAAAAAGACCGTTGGAGCGGCTGATGCCGAGCGCGGCCACGCCGAGCAGCGGCAGGCCCACGCCCGTGATGAGAAGCCCCAGAATGGCCTGCCAAACGTTGGAACCGGCCATCTGGCCGAGGTGCACGGGGAAAATAAGGTTACCTGCGCCGAAAAACAGGCCGAAGAGCATGCTGGCAACATAGGTGTATTCCTTGGCGGTGAGCTTGCGTTTCATGGTAAAAAATTTCCTTTCTTGGCGATGGGGCAAAAATGCCCCGTCCTGAATGATTTGGGTAACAAAAAAACCGGTCTGTTCCCGCGCTCTGACATTGCAAGGGGATACTCCCATGCTTGTGGAACATTCCACAAGTGCTTTGCCAGATCAATGGAGCATACCGGATCCATGCTGCCGATCATTGCAGGCAGCGAATCAAACCGAGCCTTGGAAAATGAGGTCGATCAAACCGCTACCGACTGCTTCGACGACATAGATTCGGACGAATGCCCCTCTACGCCAACGATCAGTCGCCAGCTTACTCCAAAATTGACATTTTGGACGTAACCATGGTGTTCAAACGATCGCCTCCTTTGCTGCGGAAATTGGCCCCATTATACCATGACATTACATTTTGTCAAGTATCAATGAGAAAATGATATGTTAAAATCGGAAGCGAAAAATTGGGCCGATGGATGAAGCTTCATTCAGGCCACGCAAAGAAGCATGCGGCGCGATAATGCGCCACCTTGCGGTAAAGGCGCAAAAAAGGCGCGAAAACAGACTGCTTTCGCACCTTTTCGGTAAATAAAAAGATCAGAACACCACGACGAGCAGCATCTTGAACTGCTCCTGACCGTACACCGCGTGCGGATGGCGCGCGGGCATGACGATGCTCTCACCCTCGTGCAGGATGTGCTCGACGCCGTCGATCGTGATCCTGCCCACGCCGTCGAGGCAGGTGACCATCGCGTCGCCGCCGGATTCGTGGGTGCTGATCTCCTCACCCTTGTCAAACGAGAAGAGCGTGACGCTCACGTGCTCGTTCTGCGCCAGCGTGCGGCTGACGACCTGACCGGACTGATAGGCGACCTGATCGCGCAGGGTCAGAACCTCTGCCTTGCTGATATTTTTCATACCGTCCATGATAGTTTTCCTCCTGTTGAAACGCGCGGCGTTTACCGCCGCGCGTGATATGACTTTCTTATCATGCCCTTTTTGCGGAAAAAGGCAACGATTATTTTGCTTTGTGCGCCAGCACACAGTACCACTCGCTGTTTTCGATGTCGAACGCGCCGAACTGCACGGGGAAAGCCTTGACCTGAATGTCCTGATAGCCGAGCTGCATGAGCTTGTCGAGCAGTAATTTCTGCGGCACGGGGTGGTAGTGCTCCTCAAAACGCTCTTTTTGGAAGATTTTGTTATCGCGCTCAAAGGTGTAGACAAGATTGAAGACAATGGAGCCGTCGGATAAATGGTCCCAGACCTGCATGAGGTTCACGCGGTCGCCGTTTGGCAGAAAGGCGGGATTGTAGCAGTAAAAACGCTTTTTCTGCCCCACGATACGGTCCCAGTTGCGAAGGTCGAAGTAGAGGCAGCCTCCGGGCTCCACGAGCGCGTCCATCTGCTCCAAAACGCCGGTGATCTCGTTGTTTGTCACGTAGGCAAGCGAGTTGCCGGTGCTCATCACGCAGTCGAAGCTGCGGTCAAAATGAGACGTCAGGTCGCGGAAATCGCTCTGCCGCAGGTCGATGGCGATGCCACGCTCGTCCGCCTTTTTGCGGCAGCGCGCGAGCATGCTGCCGCTCAAATCGGAGCCGTACAGCGAGACGCCGAGCTGCCCGAGCGGCAGCGTGAGCGAGCCCGTCCCGATGCTCACATCGAGCGCCGAGCGAATGGGCCTGCCGTCGAAAACGGTCTGCCAGTGGGAGAGGGTCTGTGCATCCTTTTTCGGGGAGTCGAAGAGGTCGTAGATGTCGGTGCGGTCGTAGACGCTGGCCATAGTGAATGTTCCTCCTGACAAAATATTGGATCGCGCCCTGCGCTCAGCGCTTTTTGCGCTGGGACGAGGACGGAATGCCCATTTCCGCGCGGTACTTGGCGACGGCGCGGCGGCTGACCTCGATGCCGAGAGCCGAGAGCGCCAGACGAAGCGCCTCGTCCGAGAGCGGCGCGGCCGGGTCCTCTGCGCGAATGAGGCTTTGCAGCCGCTGCTTGACCGCGTGGGACGAGACTGCCGCGTCGGGGCGGATCGCCGTGGTGAAAAAGCTGCGCACGGGGATGATCCTGCCCTGGAACTGAATGTATTTATTCTGCGCCGCACGGCTCACGGTGGAGGTGCTGACGCCCATTTTTTCGGAAAGCTGCTGCATCGTCACGGGCAGCAGTGCCTCGCCGCCACAGAAAAAGCCGTGCTGCTCGCGCCCGATGAGCGTGAGCATCTGTACGAGCGTGTCGCAGCGGGTGTGGACGCCCTTGATGAGGGCCTGTGCTTCGGAGAGCTTTTCTTTCACGTAGCGCTGGACCTCGGGGTCGTCGCTCGTGTTCATCAGCGCGGCGTATTCGGCGTTGACGGACAGGCGCGGCAGAATGCGCTCGTTGAGCTCGATGACGAGCTGGCCCTGCTGCACGGAAAATTCCGCGTCGGGGGCGACATAGGCGATCTGCTCGCTGCCGGCAAAGCTGCACGAGGGGATCGGGTTGAGCGCGAGCACCTTGGAAGCGGCGGCCTTGGCTTCACCGACGCTGACGCCGAGCAGGGCGGCAAGCCCAGAAAAGTCGCGCTTGCCGAGCAGTTCGAGCCCATCGCGCGCGATCTTCAGCGCCAGCGGGTCGAGCGAGCGGCCCTGCGCAAGCTGGAGTGTCAGGCATTCCGACAGATTCCGCGCGCCGACGCCCGGCGAGTCGAGCATCTGCACGGCAAACAGCGCCTGCTCGAGCGAGAAGAGCGGGATGTCGAATTCGCGGGACAGCTCCTCAAGCGGGCAGTCAAGATAGCCGCGCTCGTCGAGGCAGTCGATCAAAAAGCGGCACAGGCGCAGAAGCTCGTCGTCGACGAGCTTCATCTGCCCGATCTGCTCGGTCAGGTGGTCGCGGAACGTTTTTTCGCGCGTCAAAAAGGCGGTGAAGTCCTGCACATCCTCCATACCGGAGGAGGTGACGCCGCGCCACGAGTCCGTCTCGCGAACCTCGAGCGGTTCACGCTCGGCGGGAGCGGCCTCGCTGGGGAGCTCGGTCTCGTAATAGGTGGGGGACTGTACGTCGAGCAGCGGGTTTGAGAGCGCGACTTCCTGCACGTATTCGGTAAGCTCCGGCGCGGAGAGCTGCAAACAGTCGAGCGACTGGCGCATCGTCTGCGTCAGCACGAGCTTTTGGCTCAGCGTCTGCCTCTGTTCAAGCTGCATGATAGATTCCCTCCCCAAATGATGCTCATTCAATAAATTAAAGTATAGCAGTTTTCGCCTTTTTTCGCAACACACAGATGCGCGGGAATGGCCCGAAAAAAGCAAGGGGGCATTCAGATCGCGCAAAAAAGCAGGGCGGCCCAAGGCCGACTCCGCATAAGAAAACATGCGGTTTTGCCTGCGCCTTTTTGGCTGAAATACAACCGAAAAAAACTCCCCATACGCCAGTATGGGGAGTTTTTTTCAGCTGATTTCATCTCAAAAATTCATTGGCAAAACTGCTTTGCACCGAAAAAGAGCAAATTTTGTGCGGAGCTGAGGCGCGACGGCGCAGGCATGATGACGCATGGCAAGACGGCGCAACGAAGGAGTCCGTGCAAAATTTGCCTTTTACGGCGCATGTTTTCTTATGCGGAGTCGGCCAAAGCCGCCCTGCTTGGTGCAAAGGGAATGTTGTGTTACGGCAGCGGGATCTCCTTGCTGTCGAAGAGCGTCTTGAGCTCGATCGAGGTGCGCGAGTCGCCGAACTTCTTGATGAGGGAGAGAAGCTGGTCGAGCTGCTGCGTGTCGCGCACGGCGAAGCGGAGCAGCGCGTTGAACTCACCCACCATGTGATAGTGGCTGATGATGGCGCTCTGCGAGGCGCAGAAATCGCAGAATTTGTCGTACTTGTCCGGCTCGAGCGCAACGGAGATAAAGCCTGTGATGTTACAGTCGAGCTTCGTGCGGTCGATGTCGATGTGATAGCCGCGGATCACGCCGCTTTCCTCCATCCGGCGAATGCGTTCCGACACGGCGGGCGGCGTCAGCCCCACAAGGTCTCCCATGCGGCGCAGCGTGCAACGGCTGTCGTCCTGGAGGAGGTTGAGGATTTGGTAGTCAGTCCGATCCATCATGTTCTCCCTCTACCGTTCTCTCACACGATCTCGCCGCGCTTGATGACGGTTTTTGCAAGATTGCTGCCAACGCGGTAGCAGATGTAGTCGAGGTCGGGCGCGTCCCAGATGACAAGGTCGCCCAGCTTGCCCTCTTCGACAGAGCCGACCTTGTCGGCAAGGTCGATCGCCGCGGCGCCGTTGAGCGTGACAGCCGTGAGGACCTCCTCCGGCGTCAGCTTGTACTTGAGGCAGCCGAGGTTGATGACAAACTGCATGTTCAGGCACGGGCAGGAGCCAGGGTTGAAGTCCGTCGCCATTGCAACGGGCACGCCAGCTTTGACCATGTCGCGCGCGGGCGCGAACACCGCGCCGAGGTTGAAACTCGTCGCGGGCAGCAGGCATGCGATGACGCCGCCCTTGGCCATGGAGGCAATGCCCTCCGGCGGGCAGACGATCAGGTGCTCAGCCGAGATCGCGCCGATCTCACCGGCGAGCTGGCTGCCGCCGATGGCCTCGATCTCGTCGGCGTGGATCTTGGGACGCAGGCCATACTTGAGACCCGCTTCGAGCACCTGACGGGACTCTTCGACGGTGAAGGTGTCGGCCTCGCAGAAGACGTCGCAGAACTTGGCGATGCCCTGCTCCTTGACCTTGGGCATCATCTCCTCGCACACAAGGCGGACGTACTCTTCGCGGTTGGACTTATATTCCGCGGGGACAAGGTGCGCGCCCATGAAGGTCGCGACGAGGTCCATGCGGTGGTGATCGTTGAGGTCCTTGATGACCTCGAGCGCCTTGAGCTCATGCTCGGTGGCAAGGCCGTAGCCGCTCTTGGCCTCGACCGTGGTGGTGCCGAAGCCCATCATCTCGTCGAGCGCCTTGGAGGCCTTGGCGGCGAGCTCCTGCTCGCTGGCCTGACGGGTGGCGTTCGTCGTGGACTGGATGCCGCCGCCCGCGTTCTGAATGTCGAGATAGCTTGCGCCGTGGAGCTTAAGACCCAGCTCGTTCTGGCGCCAGCCGCCGAAGATGAGGTGGGTGTGGGCGTCGACAAGGCCGGGGGGGACGAGGTGGCCCCCCGCGTCGACGACTTCCGCGCCCTCGACGGCGGGAACCGAGCCGGTACCGACGGAGTCGATGATGCCGCCCTCGATGAGCACCCACGCATCCTTTAAGAATTTGATCTTGCCCTGCTCCTCGCCGCGATGGGCGGATTTGCCCTCCGGCGTCGCCAGCAGGCCGATGTTTTTGACCAGTAACTTTTTCATAGTAAATGTTGTCCTTTCTCACTGTTGGAAAGAGCATTCTGTTCGATGGCTTGTCAAAAAAGCCTCGCAGAGTTTTACCCGCAAGGGGTACGCGGCATCCGCAAGGCGGCAGAGCCGCCAGCGGCTGCCCAGGCCGCCCGCAGGCGGCAAATAAATTGAGATCATCTTTCCGACGACATGTGCGTCGGAAAGATTCTTTGCGCTCCGCAAGTGTGCGAGCAAAGCGAGTGCGCGCAGCGGAGTGTATCCAGCTCAAAAAAGGGGCTTTGTAAAAAGCCCCTTTTTTGAAGTGTTTTCTTAGTGCATGTATTCCTTCACGGCCTTCTCGCAGAGCTCTTCGTCCGCGACGTAAGGCATGGTGATGTGATCCTGACCCTCGTACATCTTGTTGTACTCGGCGACAGTGGTCATGGCGTTCTCGTTGCGCGCCCAGCTGCGGCGGGCAACGCCGACCATGGTATCCCAAGGCATGGACATGCGCAGGATGGTGTCGACACGCTCGGAGCCGTCGAGAACCATACCGAAGCCGCCGTTGATGGCGCGGCCGATGCCCGTACCACCGCCGTTGTGCAGGGCGATGTAGCTCATGCCGCGGGCAGCGTTACCAGCGTAGCACTGGGTCGCCATCTCGGCCATGATGTTGGAGCCGTCCTTGATGTTGGAGGTCTCACGGAAGGGCGCATCGGTACCGCCGGTGTCGTGATGGTCACGGCCAAGGATGACGGGGCCGATCTCACCGTTGCGGACCATCTCGTTGAACTTGAGCGCGAGGTTCATACGGCCCATGGCATCCTGATAGAGGATACGGCACTGGGTGCCGACGACCAGCTTGTTCTTCTCGGCGTCGCGGACCCAGACATAGT
>UMLT01001121.1_pt1 | contig 14512 bp, 9 predicted proteins | sample 1966641 | NCBI WGS metagenome assembly UMLT01 (sample SAMEA4836208, study PRJEB28245) | human gut metagenome | biome: gut microbiome; material: fecal sample | place: Denmark | collected 2008 | reverse complement strand
GGGTAAATCCTCTTTGGTTTTTGACACTCTTTATGCCGAAGGCCAGCGCCGCTATGTCGAAACCTTCAGCCCCTACGTTCGCCAGTTCATGGACCGTATGGACCGCCCGAAGGTCGACAAAGTCGAGGGCGTGCCGCCCGCTATCGCGATTGACCAGACCAATCCGGTCAGAAACTCGCGCTCGACCGTGGGCACGATGACTGAGATCAACGATCATCTGAAGATGCTCTTTTCTCAGGCTTCTTCGCTTTACTGCCGCTGCTGCGGACGCCTGGTGCGTGAAGAAAGCCCTCAGGATATCTGGGAAGACATCGCCGAGCGCTTAGAAAACGTTTCTCCGGACGCACGCCTAAGCGTGTGCTTCCACGTGCACGTCCCTGCCTCGCTTCCACCCGAAACCGCCATTGCCGGCCTGGAGGCTCAGGGCTTTACACGCTGCACTGTCGTTTCTCAGGGCAAAACGAACGGCTCCGACATTGAGGTCATTGCCGACCGCTTTAAACCGTCCGTCACCCGCAGCCGTGCCGTGGAAGCCGTCGAAACGGCGCTCCGTCTCGGCAAGGGTTTGATGGAACTCAAAGTCCGCGTCCCCGGCGCCGATGAAGAAGTTTGGAAATTTTCCGCTGCGCTCACTTGTCCTGAGTGCGGAATTACCTACGCGCGCCCGCATGATTCGACCTTCAGCTTCAATTCTCCGCTAGGCGCCTGCGATACCTGCCGCGGCTTCGGAAGAATCATCGGCGTGGATTACGGCTTAGTCATCCCCGATGAAAGCCTTTCTATTAAAGAAGGTGCGATCAAACCTTGGAATACGGAAAGCTATTCCGAATGCAAGGATGACCTTCTGCGTTATGCCGCCGAACGCGGGCTCGATGTCAACAAGCCCTACCGTGATCTGACCCAGGAAGAAAAGGATTGGGTCTGCTTCGGCGATCCGAAATGGACAAGCTTCCGCTCCAAGAAATGGTACGGCGTTAAACATTTCTTCGAATGGCTCGAAACGAAAGCCTACAAGATGCACGTCCGCGTCATGCTCTCCCGCTATCGCAGCTACACTGCCTGCCCGGACTGCCACGGCGCTCGTCTTAAACCCGACGCGCTCCTTTGGCGCATCGGCACCAAAGAAAACGCCGATCATGCGTTAGGCTCTCATCCGCGCTGGCGCCCGGCCAACGCAACTTTCTCCGATGCCATGCTTCGCGATTTGCCCGGATTGAATATCCGTGACCTGATGCTGCTCCCGATCGAAAGACTCAGAATCTTCTTCGATGAGCTCAAACTTTCTCCGGCGCTCGAAGAAGGCTGCGGCATGCTGCTCGACGAAATCCGCTCCCGCCTGCGTTACCTCACGGAAGTCGGTCTCGGTTACCTCAATCTTGACCGTCAGAGCCGCACGCTCTCCGGCGGAGAAGTTCAGCGTATTAACCTGACCACCGCTCTCGGCACTTCGCTGGTCAATACATTGTTCGTTCTCGATGAGCCTTCTATCGGTCTGCATCCGCAAGATATGGACCGCGTGAACTCCGTCATGAAACGCCTGCGCCGCGCCGGCAATACTTTGGTTGTCGTCGAACACGACCCTCAGGTGATGCTCGCGGCCGACCGCATTATTGATATGGGTCCCGGACCCGGCGCCAACGGCGGCAGAATTGTTTTTGACGGCACGCCGGAAGAGCTCAAAAAAGCACGTACGCTGACGGGTTCTTACCTGCGCGGCGAAAGAACCTTCCCGCATTCTGCCCACAAACGCATCAACCCGGCTAACCCCGCACTGGTTCTTCTGGGTGCGTCCGAGCACAACCTTAAAAACTTAGACATCCGCATTCCGCTGCACTCGGTCGTATGTATTGCGGGCGTCTCGGGTTCCGGTAAGTCCACCCTGGTCCAAGACATCCTGGTTCCGGCCTTGATGAAAGCCAAGGGTAAGTCCACAGAGGCCCCGGGCAAATTCGAGAAACTCCTCGGCACCGAAAACATCAGCGATGTCTCCTTTGTCGATCAGTCCCCGATCGGTAAAACGACACGAAGCACGCCTGCGCTTTTCATGGGCGCGTTCGAAACCATCCGCCGTCTCTTTGCCGCTTCTCCGGAAGCCAAGAAGCGTAAATATGAAGCCGGAACGTTCTCCTTTAACTCCGGAACGGGCCGTTGCCCTGCCTGCTCCGGAAGCGGATTCGAACACATCGAAATGCAGTTCTTATCCGATGTGTATTTAAGCTGCCCGGAATGCAAAGGCAGCCGCTACCGCAGTGAGATCCTCGAGGTCAAACTGTCTCGCAACGGCAAAGAAGCCAACATTGCCGAAGTGCTCGATATGACGATTGCCGAAGCTCTCGACTTCTTCAAAGAAAACAAGGAAATCGTGCGCAATCTCGAGCCGCTCGTTAAAGTCGGCCTGGACTATCTCAAGCTCGGCCAGCCGATTCCGACCTTGTCCGGCGGCGAAGCTCAGCGTCTCAAACTCGCCAAGCACCTTGCCGATGCTCTCAAAGGCGAGAGCAAACACACGCTCTTCATCTTTGACGAACCCACGACCGGCCTGCACTTTGACGACGTTTTCAAACTGATGAAGTCGCTGCAGGAACTGGTTCAGTCCGGTCACTCCGTCCTTTTGGTTGAACACAACCTTGACGTGATCAACGCATCCGACTGGATTATCGAACTCGGACCCGAAGGCGGCGAGCGCGGCGGACGTGAACTCTTTGCGGGCACGCCCAAAGATTTCCGTATCAAGGACACACCGACCGGCTTGGCTTTGGCCGCTTACAACAAAGCCCTCAAGGAAAAAAATCCGAGCGCCTACTTCACGGACTTCAAGCCTCAGGAAGAGCCGAAGGCCCTGTCTTACCCCAAAGACGCCATCACGGTCGTCAACGCACGCGAACACAATTTGAAGAACCTTTCTCTTCAGATCCCGCGCAACAAGTTCACCGTAGTCACCGGCGTCTCGGGCTCGGGTAAGTCAACTTTGGCCTTCGATTTGATCTTTAACGAGGGTCAGCGCAGATATCTGGAATCACTCAACGCCTTTGCGCGCTCAATGGTGCAGCCTGCAGGCGCACCGGATGTCGACGCCATTTACGGTATCCCGCCGACGGTTGCCATTGAACAGCGCACCTCCCGCGGCGGCCAGAAATCCACCGTCGCAACCATGACGGAGATTTATCATTTCCTGCGTCTGCTCTACGTGAAGCTCGGAACACAGTACTGCCCGACCTGCAACGTGCCGGTCATCAAGCAGTCTAAGGAACAGATCTTCGCTTCGATTATGAAAGCTTATAAGGGTAAGGAAATTACTTTCCTTGCACCTCTGGTCAAAAACCGCAAGGGCTTCTACAAAGATTTGGCGGTTTGGGCGAGAAACAAAGGCTATGAGCACCTGATCGTGGACGGAGAAAAAGTCTCTACCCTCCGCTTTCCTTCTTTGTCTCGTTTCACGGAACACAACATCGACCTGCCCACCGGTACGGTCAAAGTAGTTTCCGAAAACGAAGGAGAAATCAAACAGCTCGTCGCCGTCACACTAGATTTCGGCAAGGGAATTCTGGATATCGAGCAAAAGGGCAAAAAACGCACTTTCTCTTCGACCTCCAACTGTCCGAACTGCCAGAAGAGCTTCCCCGAACTTGACCCGCGCTTGTTCTCTTACAACTCTAAGCACGGCTGGTGCCCGACCTGTATGGGCAACGGTTTTAAGCCGTTCCAAACCGCACTGGCGGTGGACGAGAATACCGGTGAATTGACCGCCGAAGCCATGTCTGAAGAGCTGATCATTTGCCCTGACTGTCACGGCCGGCGACTCAATCCGATCGCGCTCAATGTCCGTTTCAATGACAAGTCCATCGCAGATGTTGCCGCGATGACGATTGATCAGGCTGCGGACTATTTCAGCACTATCAAGCTTTCCGGCCGTGAAGCCGACATCGCTCGAGATGCGCTCCAGGAGATCCGCTCTCGCTTGTCCTTCCTGAAGGAAGTCGGTCTTTCTTACCTCAACCTGGATCGCTCTGCACCGACGCTCTCGGGCGGTGAAGCTCAGCGTATCCGCTTAGCCTCCCAGCTCGGCACTAACCTCCAGGGTGTCTGTTACGTCCTGGACGAGCCGACAATCGGTCTGCATCCGCGCGACAACAAGATTTTGCTTTCCGCACTTGAGCAGCTCACCTCCAAGGGCAACTCTCTGCTGGTGGTAGAACACGATGAGGAAACGATTCGCTGCGCCGACCACGTCATCGATATCGGTCCGGGCGCCGGCACCCGAGGCGGACGCCTGATTGCTCAAGGCTCCGTTGAAGATATTGAGGCCGCTGAGAATTCTCTGACCGGATACTATTTAAAGCATCCGCTGGTGCATACGTGCAAAGCAAAACGCCGCACATTGAAGTCCGATCCGATGATCACCGTCAACGGTGCTAATTCTCATAACCTCAAGGATGTCACCGCTTCCTTCCCGCTCAAACGTTTAACCGTTCTGACCGGGGTTTCGGGATCAGGTAAGTCGACCTTAGCCCGCGAGGTGTTCTTAAAGAACATGGTCGCCTTGATTCGAGAGAAAGGAAAATCCGTCCCGGCTCCGGAAGGCTGCAAAGGTATCTCCGGCTGGGAAACGGTTGACCGCATCCTTGAAGTAGACCAAACTCCGATCGGCAAGACACCGCGTTCGTGCCCTGCCACATACATCGGTTTCTGGGACGATATCCGTAAACTCTTTGCTCAGTCCGAAGAAGCAAAGGCTCGCGGCTACACCGCCTCCCGCTTCTCCTTCAATGTGAAGGGCGGCCGCTGTGAAGCTTGTGAAGGCCAGGGCGTTAAAACCTTGGAAATGAGCTTCCTGCCGGATGTGAAGGTTCACTGCGACGTATGCGATTCGATGCGCTTTAACGACGAGACCTTGGAAGTGAAGTGGAAAGGCAAAAGCATCGGTGAAGTTCTCAAGATGGAAGTCGATGAAGCCGTTGAGTTCTTCGCGTCGGTCCCGTCTATTCTTCACCCGCTGAAACTGATGCAGGACGTCGGTCTCGGTTACCTGACCTTGGGCCAGCCTTCTCCGACACTCTCCGGCGGCGAAGCCCAGCGCATCAAGCTCGTCACTGAGCTCTCTAAGGTAAAGGACGACATCCGCAAAGGCGGCCGTAAGCTGCCGGAGACGGTTTACGTTCTTGATGAGCCGACCGTCGGTCTCCACATGGCTGATGTCGATAAATTGATAAAAGTTTTGCATCGACTTGTCGATGCCGGCAACACCGTTATTGTCATTGAACACAACCTGGATGTGATCGCAGAAGCCGACTGGATTATCGATATGGGTCCCGAAGGGGGTAGCCAAGGAGGCAAAAATGTCTTTGCGGGCCCACCCCAGCGTTTACTCAAGGCTTCCACCCATACCGCCGAAGCTTTAAAGGAGTTCGTGGAAACGGCAAAACTGAAGAAAACTCAAACTGCGTAATTTAATTTCTTCATTCTCCCACTATAGGCGTCCTGCAAAGGACGCTTATTTTTTTTATTCATATAATTTGTTCGTTCATAAGGGTGAGTGAACGTAGTTTTCTCGCTCTAAAGGTGGGAGTTAAAAGTGAGTGATCAGTACGAGAAAGGCGTTTTGAAAGTCCTTCGTTACGTTTATAACCAGATGGAGCGATGCCGCAATGCGGATTTTGACGCATTGGGTATTACATCCTCTCAAGCAAGCGTCATGATGTTCCTTTTCAAAAACCGCAAACATGAGGTAACCCAGCAAAGCGTCCAAGCTGCGCTGCTGTTGTCTCACCCCACAATTACCGGTTTAATGAAGCGTCTTGAAGCGAAGGGATTCATTACGCGCAAAAACAGCCCTGCCGATTTTCGCTGCAAGTATGTCAAATTAACGAAAAAAGGCTGCGATATCGAACGAGGCCTCAAAACCAATATGAAGCGAATGCAGGACAGAGCACTCGTTGGTTTGAGTCCGGAAGAGCTGGATAACCTTGAAAAATCGCTTTGCGTGATCGCAGAGAACCTCCGTAAAGAAGAAGACATGCTCGCCGCTGAGCGCATTATTCAAGACATCAAAGAACGAACAAAAGAGGAAGAAAAGGAAGAAACAGACTGATTTTTTCCAGCCTCATGCAAGAGCAAAAGCGCCGAATCGGCGCTTTTGCTCTATCTATTGCTCAGGATCTTCGCTCCACATACCACATAGCAATAATGGCCGCGAGCGTCATCATGACCGAGGGCAGGATCGCCGAAATAATGGACGGCACACTATCCAATGCACTCATAAACGCAAAGAGATTGTTCAGGGCGTAATAGAAGATACCGATCATGATTCCGCAGAAAATCTTGATCGCCATACCGCCTGCTCGCGCATTTTGATAAGCAAAAGGCATCGAAAGCAGCAGCATGACTAAGATCGCCAGCGGGTAGAAGGCTTTAGACCAGAACGCCGTATCGAAGCGCTTATAAGTCTGGCCGTTCTCTTTCAGATATTCAATGTAATAGTGAAGTTCCTGCAGAGACATGTCCTCAGGCTTAATCATCAGCAGGCCGAAGATGTTGCCGTCTAAGCTCTTGCCCCAAACCATCGACTTCATGACTTTTCGTTCTACCCTCGCCTGGGTCTGCGCTCTGGACTCTTTAGGCAGCGTCGGTACGGTTTCTTCCACGACATCATGAAGCACCCAGCCGTCCTGCTCGGAATACGTACCGCTCTTAGCCGTCATAATCGACGTCAGATGATCGGGACGATCAAAGACGTAAATAACCCAGTCGTAAGCCGCCTCTCCGGGACGCAGCCTCTGAACGTTTACAAAACTGATTTTCTTCGGTTCGCCTGCTTCATTGCGCTGCACGTCGCGAACCCAGATGCCGGAGTCGAGCTCTTTGCCGGTAAAGGCTGAGCCGCTGATATCCAGTTTGAATTCCTTTGCCAGACGCTGAGCCGGAGGCGCAACCAAATTTCCGAGAAGATAAGCACAGATCACAAGGACGATACCCGGCATAAGGAGCATGCCGCAGAATCGCCACGGTCCGATGCCGGAGACGCGAAGGACCGTAAACTGACTCGTTGAAGCGAGCCGCGAGAGCGTAAAAATGGAGCCGAGCATCACGGCAATCGGCAGCACTTCATAGCATCGTGTCGGCAGAATCAGCGCCGTCAGCAGGAAAGCCTGCCCCATGGAATAAGATGTACCGATATTGCCGGACTGACCGATGAGGTCAAAGAAAGCAAACAAGGCAACCAGAGTCAGAAGAACAAAAAGAGAGTTCTTCATGATCTGGGCAAAGATCATTCGGGAGACGATTTTCATGGTGTCTCCTTCTTACGCTTAAACAACCCCGCCGCTGCTCTGAAAGGCTTCAGCAGCCAATAAATGAAAGCATCAAAACGCCCTTGATTTATCGTCATCAGGCGATAGAACAGGAAAGCGGTCAGAACTGCGACCGGAACATTCATGTACAAAGTCGCACTCAAAATGCCGACCTTTCCTTGCGTGATCCAGGTCTGGAAAATCGACAGCGCATTGAGATAAAGGATGAAGATCAGCACCGCTGCTGTCTGTCCGTAATATTTCATGGAGCGCGGATTGTTATAGGAAAGCGGAATGGCAAGCAGGGCCAAATTTAGCGCAACCAGCGGCCAGGATATTCTCCAAAACAGCTCAGACCTAGCACGATTGTCTGTTCTTTTGACCAGCTCCTCAATCGGCATCGCGTTTAGCTTTTTGTTCGCGCCGACTTCCGACGGAGAACTGTCCATTCTGACTTCGTATTCTCTAAAGTCGGACACTGAGGCTCCGAGCCCCGACGGCTTAGTGTCGTACTTGCGGCCGTCGTCTAAAACAATGTAGCGGTCACCGTTCGGTTTATTTTCTATATGACCGCGGTCGGAAACAAGCACGGAGCGGGAACCGTCTTTTTTGAGCTCCACCATCAGAAGCGTTTTGACTTTACCTTTTTCCTGATCGACCCCTTCTAAAAAGAAAACTTGACGACCGCTCTTTGCTTCAATAAATCGACCCGAAGAAAGTTTGCTGATGTCCTCTTTCTGAGCAAAACGATCGCGATAAGCCTGCACCTGCGCTCTAGACCAGGGAGAAACAGCAACCGAGCAAGCTGCGACAACGAGTATGACAGGCAGTGCAAAGCGCAAAACCGGCCGGATCCAGGATGTCAAACTCAAACCGCCCGCGGAAAACCAGACGAACATTTCGCTGTCGCGCCAATAGCGGTTCAGCGTCATGAAAACCGCTAAAAACAGGGCTAATGAGATAAGGGCCGGCAGATTAATCAAAGAAGTGTAAGCGACCACTTCCAAGATAGAGCCTGTGTCGTATCGGCCGCCTGCGGTTTGATTCAGAATTCGTACAAGCCCGATAGTAACGACAATGGAGAAGAGCACAGTGAATGCTCCTCCCGCGGTATTGGATAACTCGGATGTGAGTGCTTTACGATAAATCATTCCAGGCTTACACGACGATAAAAATCTGCACAGACGCAAATTTGAAACTTTAAGTGTAGCAAGTTTGAAAAACTGTGGATTTTTCTTTTTTACGTCTGAGCAGCCGACCGCAATGAAAAATTACAACCTGCCTTCTTCTGCTGCGTGACAAGCCACCTCAGAGAAGGATCCGTGTGAATCAATCATTTGTCGAAGCGGCATTTCTTTGCGGCAGCGTTCGTTGGCAAGCGGACAGCGGGGATGGAACGGGCAGCCTGTGGGCGGTGAGAGCGGATTGGGCACTTCGCCCGAAATCGGCGTGCGTCTCCGATGGATCTGGCTTAAATCCGGGATAGCATCCAAAAGCATCCGTGTATAAGGATGGCGCGGCTCGTTAAAGAGCGTCCGCTTATCTGCAAGTTCGACCAGGCGTCCCGCATACATCACAGCCACGCGATCCGCTGCCTCGGCAATGACACCCATATCGTGCGTCACCAAAATAACTGCCGTACCGTTTTCTTCACAAAGCTTTTTAAGAAGTTCAATGATCTGAGCCTGTACCGATACATCGAGCGCCGTTGTGGGCTCATCAGCAATGATGAGTTTCGGATCTGCACTGAGCGCCAATGCAATAACCACACGCTGACGCATACCTCCGGAGAACTGATGAGGATAGTTGTCCATTCGCTTGTCTGCGGCCGGCACCCCGGTCGCTACCAAAAGACGAATGGCCCTTTCACGTGCCTCTTTCTCACTCAGATCGGAATGAATGCGGATCGTTTCGATTAACTGGTCCCCGATCGTAAAGAGAGGATTCAGACTGGTTAACGGATCCTGGAAAATCGCACCGATATTCTTGCCTCGGATCTTTTCCATTTCATCGTCCGACAAGTTATCAATACGCTTCCCTTCCAATAGGATCTCGCCGTGCGTGATATGGGCAGGTTTTCCGAGAAGACCGATGATGGAGTTCCCGACCATAGACTTACCGGCTCCGGACTCTCCGACCACGCCCAATATTTCTCCGGCCTTCAAGTTAAAAGAAACATCTTCTAATGCAATCAGAGTTCCTTTCCTTGTCGGAATTTCTACTTTGAGGTTCCGAACCTCTAAAAGCGGCTGATTATTCATAATCATCATTGAAGTTTCGGGTTAAGTGCGTCGCGCAGCCAGTCGCCCAGCATATTGACGGACAGCACAAAGAGAATAAGTGCAACACCGGGGAAAATCGTGATCCACCATTCGCCTGAGAATAAGAACTCATTACCGATGCGAATCAAGGTTCCCAAAGACGGCGTCGTCGGAGGAACACCGACACCCAAAAACGACAAGGTCGCTTCCGTAATAATCGCCAAGGCCACTTGGACTGTCGCAAGCACTAAGACCGGACCCAAAACGTTGGGCAGGATGTGCGTAAACATGATTCTTGTCGGACTCACACCGAAAAGTTTTGCGGCCTGAACATAATCGCGCTTCTTCTCACTCAACGTCGCACCTCTGACCGTACGGGCATAACGCACCCAGCCGGAAAGAGAGATTGCAAAGATAAGAACACCGTAGGCTGCCTGATCATGCATGCTCTCGGGCAGAATCACGCGAATAATGCCATCAATCAGCAGAGCTAGAAGAATCGCTGGGAAACTCAGCATCACATCGCAAAAGCGCATGATGACTGCATCCGTAACTCCGCCCGCATATCCGGAAATCAAACCGAGAGACACACCCAGCGCGACAGAAATAAAGACTGAAGATAACCCGATCTCTAAGGAAACCCGAAGCCCGTACAAAATGGCTGAAAGCAGATCTCTTCCTTGATCGTCGGTTCCCAGCAAAAACTGCCACTTGCCTCCTTCCATCCAAGCCGGAGGCAAAAAGGCATCCGACAAGTCAAAAGAAGTCAGGTCAAAAGGATCGTAAGGTGCGATCCAGCTCGCAAAAAAAGCAGAGAGCAAGAGTCCGGCGCAAATGACAAAGCTGATGATCGCAGCCGGAGAGTGCAGAAACTTCCACATCAAGTCGCTTTCTAAAAAACGCTTGAATGCAGAAGGCTGCCCGCTGTTTTTAGTTAACACCGTCGCCTCCGCCGTTTAATTTTCGAAGCCTCTTTTCGGCTGTTGCCGCCATAACGCTGGCTGCCAGAGGAAGAATCTCGTCGTTAAAGTCAAAGTACGGATTATGCGCAGATGCGCCGCCCTGACCAATTCGGATGTAAGCACCGGGAACCTTTTCCAGCATGAAGGCAAAATCTTCCCCGCCGGCCATTCTGGGATAGTTGCGATCCACATTTTCTTCACCGACAAACCCGGCGGCGACATCGGCCATAAAGGCTGCTTGTTCCGGCGTATTGATGCAGGGCGGATAAAAACGGCCGTAATCGGTTTCTGCCGTGCAGCCTAAGCCTGCGGCGATAGATGCACTGATCTCTCCGATTCTTTTTTCCACTAAATCCCTAACATCTGGAGAGAAAGTACGGGCGGTACCGACAATTTGACAGGAATCAGGACAAACGCTCTGCGCACGAGGGTCGCCTGCCTGAAGAGAGCAGCACGAAACCACCGCAGTCTCCAACGGATCAACTTCTCGAGACACAATCGTTTGGAGTGCCAAGATAATGTGTGCGGCTGCAATCACAGGGTCGTGATTTAAATTGGGACGAGATGCATGGCCGCCTTTGCCTTTCACGACGATTGTGAAAGCATCCGCAGCTGCCTGCATCGCGCCGTAATTCAAAGCGATTCGTCCCGGTTCAATCGCAGAAGAATTATGGAGGGCATAAATTTCCTGCATCGGAAAACGTTCAAAAAGCCCGTCTTCCATCATGTGCTTAGCACCGGACCATCCCTCTTCTCCGGGTTGGAAAACTAAAACAACTTTACCTCCGAAATTTCTCTCGCAAGCGAGTTTCTTAGCCGCACCCAATAATGCTGCCGCATGACCGTCGTGGCCGCAGGCATGCATTGCGCCTTCGACTTGAGATACGTGGTCATGATCGGACAATTCCTTTAAGGGCAGTGCATCTATATCCGCTCTCAGGCCGACGGAAGCCTCTCCTGGAAGCCTTCCGTAAATGACGCCTACCACGCCGTCACCTCCGATGCCTTCGTGAACTTCATCGACCCCGTACTTTCTCAGTAAATCAGCAATGATGCGGGAAGTTCTCGGCGTTATCAGGCCGATTTCGGGATGAATGTGAAAATCCTGACGAATACGACGCAGTTCTTCCTTCGTTTCTCCAAGGAAAAAAGGATCTGCAAAATTATCTAAGTTAACACTGTTCATTTTTATTCCTTGCTTGCTGCATCTGATTTCAGCCTCGGATCCACTGCCAAGTAGAGCAAGTCAACAATGAGGTTGATGACGACAAAAATTAGAGAAATTAGACAGAGGTAGGCTGCCATGACCGGAATATCTGCAAACTGAACCGCCTGTATAAACAGCAGACCCATACCCGGCCACTGGAAAACGGTTTCGGTCACGATCGAAAAGGCGATGATGCCTCCGATCTGGAGTCCCGTGATCGTAATCACCGGCAGCAGCGTATTTTTCAACGCATGTCTAAAGAAGATTTTTCGTTTCGGTACGCCCCTGGCCCGTGCAAAACGAATGTAATCCGTGCGCATGACTTCAAGCATTTCACTGCGTACCAATCGCATGACTAACGCAATTTGAAAGATTGCTAATGTCACGGCAGGAAGGATGATATGTTTCAGACCGTCGCCGGTAAGAAGACCGGTTGTCCACCAGCCGAACGCAACCGTCTCTCCTCGTCCGTAAGACGGCAGCCAGCCGAGCCAAACGGAGAAAACAAGGATCAGCAAAATACCGATAAAAAAGGTCGGCAGCGAGATCCCCACGAGTGAAAGTCCCATCAGCCAGCTTGCCCAGATCGAATTTTTCTTCAAAGCGACGAACACGCCCAGAGGAATCCCCATGAACGTAGCCACCATGGCAGAGAAAAATGCGAGCTCGAGCGTAGCCGGCATTTTTTCCTTAAATAAGTCAACCACCGGTGTACCTTGGCGTAATGACATTCCAAAGTCACCGTGGAGAGTATTAGCAATAAACGCTCCGAACTGTTTCCAAATAGGCTGATCCAGCCCCAGCTCATGCGTGAGCGCAAGCCGATCAGCCTCAGTGGCTTCCTGGCCCAGCATTTGCGTCACAGGGTCACCTACGAATTGGAACAACAGAAATGCAATCATGGTCACGATTAACATGACCAATATTGCCTGGAGCAGACGTTTTATAACAAACGAGAACATCTGTCGGCATCCTTTCGGGAGTCGAATGGCCGAGAAAGGTAATTCTCGGCCATGTAGAGAATTACTTCACGATTACTTTATCGAGCTCCAAGCGGTCGTCCGCACGTAAGGGAGCTTCTATATTTTTCTTCAGAGCCCAATTAATAACTTGAGTGTGAAGAGGAAGTACATAGATGTTCTTATTGACGCGAAGCAGTGCCTGTTCAATCAGTTCATTGCGTTTGTCAAAGTTTTCCTCTTGCTTGATTTTTTCAATCAAAGCATCCAGCTCAGGATCTGAAACTCGGCCGATATTCGAGAGGCCATTGCCTTTTTTAACGTCCACTGTTTCGACGAGAGACTGAAGCGGGAATAAAGCATCCGGAGTAGAAGCACCCCAGCCGACCATTCCGACAGAGGAGTCATAGCGCAGAACTTTCGGGAAATAATTTGCGCGTGGGATTGCGTTTACCTTTACCTTCACGCCGATTTTTGCCCACATTCCGGCCAGAGCCTTACCGATGGCCTCATCGTTGATATAGCGGTTATTCGGGCAGTCAAGGGTGAATTCAAAACCGTTGGGATAGCCGGCTTCGGCAAGGAGCTTTTTAGCTGCCTGAGGATCATACGGAAGGCGTTCGGCTGCTTTAGCACTCCAACCGTTCGTCTCGGAGGAAATAATTGATCCGTTCGGGAGTGAAAAGCCTCTCATCACCGCACGCTGGAGCGTTTTAATGTCAATGGCCTGGTACAAAGCCTGACGAACGCGGATGTCTTTAAACGGGTTTTTATCCGTTTTCTTGCCGTCAACGAAGACGTAAGGAGATTCATCGCGCATCTGGTCCAAAGAGATCATAAGCACTCGCAGTTCAGGGCCGGACTGAAGCTTGACCTTAGGATTGTTCTTCAGACGCTGAATATCTTGCGTTGCGGGGTCAGGGACAAAGTCCACTTCTCCGGACAACAAGGCAGCCATGCGCGTCGCCGCCGATTTAATCGGGGTATAGATGCCTTCTGTGACATTTACGACTTTGTTGGCTTTATTCCACCAATCAGGATTTTCAACAAAAACTGTTTTGATATCGACTTCACGAGACTGAAGTTTGAAAGGGCCGGTGCCGTTTGCGTGTTTTGCTGCGTAGGCTTCTTCCTTGGCAACAAAATTCTGCGGCGCAGCTGCACCATGCTTTTCAGCCCAGGCTTTATTCAAAATTCTGAGGTAGGCAAGCTGATTGAGAAGTACGGGAGAATGATTAATAGTTCTGATCAAAACATCGCCGTTAGGCAGTGCCTCGGCGCCGAGAATACCTGCGGTAAATGTTTTGAACTGAGAAATCGGATGGAGGGCTCGATTGATCGAGAAGGCGACGTCTTCAGCCGTCAGAGGTTCTTCCTCATGAAATTTCACACCTTTGCGCAGCTTGAAAACAAAACCTTCCGGGACGGAAGTCCAGCTTTCAGCCAGGCATGGCTGTACTTTTCCTTTATTGAGATTTAATAATGCTTCGTAGACATATGAATTAGCGGTATTGTTAAATGCTTCGTTTTGCGCGTGGGGATCAAAAGTTAATATGTCCCCCCTGGCTAGCCCATTTGAAAGTAGCGGCGTAAGCACCGGAAGAAATGCCGACCCCCATTGCGGCACAAGTCATTGCAATTGCTACGAGTCGTCTCATGGTAAATCTCCTATGAAAAGTAGAGAACAATAGAAAATTTATATCATGAGGCAGGCGCAAAAACCGCTTTAAAGAAATAAATTTAAGGGTATTTTCCAGCGCCGGAAAAAACAAAACCTCTTGAACGGTTAAGTCCAAGAGGTTTGTTTTTTATGGAGAGCCCGGAGACTACCTACTTT
>UMLT01025186.1_pt1 | contig 14622 bp, 13 predicted proteins | sample 1966641 | NCBI WGS metagenome assembly UMLT01 (sample SAMEA4836208, study PRJEB28245) | human gut metagenome | biome: gut microbiome; material: fecal sample | place: Denmark | collected 2008 | reverse complement strand
TAAGCTCGCTTCTGCTGACAATACTTGGCTGGAGACGGCCCGGAAAGATAGGTAGCGCCAACACAAAGAACCACGACACCCGTCGTGGTTCTTTGCTTTTCTTCGACGAGGTCCCGCCGGTGGGAATGCTGCTGGCGGGGGCTTTTCTTGTGTGGGGGCGTTCGGCGTTTTGGATATTCAACGAAGTGAGCAATATCTATTTCTTTACAGTGCATATTTGGGTGTAGTATACTCTTTGTGGGCAATTCGTCCCTATACTTCACCTACGAAAGGGCGGGCATGTATACTATTTATTCCCGTGATTGATCTTATGAATATAATCCTTGCGTTTGATTATTCCTCCACTACTATTTTTGTCCCGGATGGATACGTCTCAGATGTTGAGCATCTTCGCGCATGTTTTTTTGATTGGCTATATGATAACCCTCAATACATGACATGCGATGAAAAGGGGCACGCTGTATGCGCCTATGACGCAATGGCATTTTTAGCTTATATCAATCAGGTCATCCTTCGCTCAAGTAATGAAAAGGCGTATGTGATTCCAGCGACACAAACGGTTTGCGGTAAACTCTATCGTCTGGAATTCTGACATCGAAAATCCGAGCTATAGTCTTGTCCAGCTTCCCTCCGCCAGCGCGCCGTATATCGCCGGGCAGGGGAGGGTATACACAAGGGGCTGAAGCGCTGCGGCGGGATCCTCCAGCACATCTGCCTGGTTGATGAACAGCACATCGAAGTTACCCTCTTTCGCCAGCACCCGGGCGGCGATGGCCGGGGTGATGACCGCCTCCGGGGAGACCTCCGCCAATGATGCGTACAGCTCCGGGCGGTGGGCGGCGTCCTGTATGGGCTGTCCCAGTGCGGAGGCACCGAATACGCAGACGGTGCGGTTTCGTTCCGGTGGCAGTACTGGTTCCCAGGCGGCGTGGGCCTTGGCGGGCAGGCGCTTGGAGCCGTCGGCCTCCACCAGCACAAAGTCCGCGGCGTACTGCCAGCCGGGGAAGTCCGGGGCGGTCAGTTTGCCCTCCGGGTTATAGGACCCGGCGCAGACGATGGGGCTGTGGGCAAAGCCATCACACAGCTCCGCTGCGGTGGCGGTGAAGGGACACCAGTTCGGGCGCATGATGCGGGTGGTGGTGGCCAGCAGCACCGTGCCGCGGTGGGACAGTTCCTGTGCCAGCACGCGCAGCAGGGAGGTTTTGCCGCCGCTGCCGATCACCGCGGTCAGGCCGGGACGAATCCCCAGCAGTTCCCATAATTCCATGCCTGTCACCACCTTTCATACCCATTGTACCACAGAAATTTCCCGCCGTAAACCTCTTGACAGGGATGACTTGTAGTGCTAAACTGTGAAAAGTAAGAAAAGTTATACCAATCCAACCGAAAGGAATGAGGATATGAGCAGAGAGGATCGCTACTTTATGAGCAGCGTCAAGATCGGCCCTAAGGGACAGATCGTTATCCCCAAGGAGGCGCGGGATATGTTCGGCCTGCAGCCGGGAGATACGCTGGTGCTGATGGCGGACAAGAAAAAGGGCCTGGCACTGCAGACCGTGGATAAGCTGAACCCGCTGATGAAGACGGTATTTAACAGTCTGCCCAGCGGGGAAGAGGAGGCGGAGGACGCATGAACGTACTGGAGGTACAGGGCCTGACCAAGCGCTACCCGGCGTTTACGCTGAATGGGGTGTCCTTTGACGTGCCGCAGGGCGCGGTGATGGGGTTTATCGGCCGTAACGGCGCAGGCAAGAGCACCACGCTGAAGTCCATTCTGGGTATGGTACACCCGGACGTGGGTGCGGTCAGGGTATTCGGCATGGACTACGCGGAGAATGAGCGCGCTATCCGGCGTGAGCTGGGCGTGGTGCTGGGGGGGATCGATTTCTATCCCAAAAAGAAGATCAAGACCATCACAGACGTGACCCGCAGGTTTTATAACAACTGGGACGAGGAAAAATACCGCCACTATTTGGAGCTGTTCCATATTGATGAGAGCAAGCGGGTGGATCAGCTTTCCAGCGGCATGAAGGTCAAGTACATGATCGCCTTGGCGCTGAGCCACAATGCCCGGCTGCTGATACTGGACGAACCCACCAGCGGCCTTGACCCGGTGAGCCGCGACGAGCTGACGGAGCTGCTGCGCCGGGTGGTGGCGGATGGTACGCGCAGCGTGCTGTTTTCCACCCACATCACCTCCGATCTGGAGAAGTGTGCCACCCACATTGCCTTTATCAAGGACGGCGAGCTGCAATATACCGGTTCTCTGGACGATTTCCGCACCCACTACAAGGACGTGGGCGCTACGCTGGAGGACATCATCGTGCACGTGGAAAGGAGGCCGCTGGATGAAGACGCTATTATATAAGCAGCTGCGGCTGGTGTGCCATCCCATGACGCCGGTATTCTGCCTGTTCGGCTTCATGGTCATCATTCCAAACTACCCCTACACTGTCATCTTTTTCTATGTGATGCTGGGGCTGTTTTTCACCTTTCTGAATATGCGGGAGCAGAAGGATTTGTACTACACGGCGCTGCTGCCTGTTCCCAAACGGGACGCGGTGAAGGCCGGCTGTCTGTTCACGGCGCTGATCGAGCTGCTGTCGCTGGCGGTGCTGGTGCCCTGCGCCCTGCTGGCGGTCCGCTTGCAGCCGGGGAAGGACAACCTGGTGGGGCTGGATCCCAATCTGGCGCTGTTTGCCGCCGGGTTCCTGCTGTATGCGGTGTTCAATGCCGTTTTTCTGCCGTCGTTTTACGCGAACGGCTACAAGGTGGGCGTGGCATTTGTTAAGGCGATCATTCCCACCACGCTGGCGATGATCGTGTTTGAGGCGCTGCCCCATGTTCCCGGCCTCATGTGGCTGGACGATATGGACGCGGCCACGCAGGTGCGTCTGCTGCCTGTTCTGATCGGGAGTATCCTGATCTACGTGGGATGCATGGCGCTTACGTTCCAGGCATCGGCAAGGGCCTACGAAAAAGTGGATATGTGACATGAAAACGACCGTCCAGGGGACGGTCGTTGCTTTATTAGATCATCCAGTAGGGAGACTGAGGAGTTTGCCCCTCGGGTAGGGGAATGACCACGTCTGTCCGCACGTCGCCGTACAACGTCTTGTGCTGCGCCATGATATTTTCCAACGGTTCGACAGTGCCACACAGCAGCGCCTGCCAGACCATGCCGCAGGTGGACATGATATAGGCGGGAGTGAACCCATTGCGAATATAAAACTGGATACGCCGCAGACGCAGTGCGTTTTCCGCGTCACTGCCTCCTGGCACAGGAAGCTCCGCCTCCGCTACCAGAGGCCGTCCCTGCTGCTCCAGCCGCGAAAGCATATCACTGCCCAGCCCTTCATTACGACGAGCGCGTGTGGTTCCCAGATAGTCCAGCAGTACCAGTGGTATTGTCGTATTTTTCCACAGGGCGGCGTAACTCAGCAGCTCATCTTCGTCAAACAGTCCCCATACCTCGTAACGTCCTTCCTCCAGCAGACGGAGAATATCGGGCAGAGGCTTGCGTTCCTGCGGGACAAAAGCCTCGGATAGCTGGTCGTGATACCAGCGGGGGTATTCCTTTGCGGTTAACAGGCGAAAATTCATAGACGTTCCTCCTTCAGAAAATTCATAGACGCTCCTCCTTCAACAGCCGCTGCATATCCTCCGGCAGGGGCGCGGTCACATCGATGACCGCGCCGGTGAGGGGATGCATCATCCGCAGGTGATAGCTGTGCAGCGCCGGGCGGGCGATCAGGGCCCGGTCCTCTGTACCGTAGAGCCAGTCACCGGTCAGCGGGTGACCGATGGCGGCCATGTGGACCCGCAGCTGATGCGTGCGTCCGGTGGTAGGCGTCAGGCGCAGCAGCGCACGGCCATGAGAGGCCGCCAGCACCTCGTAGTGGGTGTGGGCGGGTTGACCCAGGGGGTCGGCCTGCCGCTTCAGCAGCGAGCTCTCAGCGCGTCCTATGGGCAGATCAATGTCGCCCTCTGCCGGGGAGGGGACGCCCTCGCACACGGCCCGGTACTCCCGCCGGAAATCGTCCGTGTGCAGCATGGCCATACATCGGGCATGGATGAAGCCGGTCTTTGCCACGGCCATAACGCCGGTAGTGCCGCGGTCCAGCCGGTTCACCGCATGGAAGCTCTCACTATGCAGATAGTGTGCCGCAGCGCCGGCAATGGTGGCTGTTTCCTCTGTCAGCGCCGCCGGATGCACGGCAATGCCGGCGGGCTTGTTGATAAGCAGCAGGTCCTCATCCTCGTACAGGATATCCAGAGGGAAGTCCACCGGCCGGATGTGTGGGTGTTCTCCCGGCAGATCGGATACGTCCGCCGCCAGCACATCTCCGGGGCACGGCACGAAGCGTACGGTGACGGGCGCACCATTGACGGTGATGGCCTGCCGGAATTTCAACCGGCTGAGAAAGCTGCCGGAGATGCCCCACAGGTGCAGCAGCAGCTGTTTTACAGGCTGACCAGCCTCCGCGGCGGTGACGGTATGGGTCAGAACACGCATGGACGGCACCTCCTGTTGCTCTTGAATGAAATTAGTATAGCAGAATTTATGGGAATATGGTATACTAACTTCACAAAACGTGAAAGCGAGGGCTTTTTATGGCATCCAAGGTATACTTCGCCGACTTGCGGGCCGACGTGCATGAAAATCTCCAGCAGAAGCTGACCCGCCTGATGAAGACCGCCGGTATGGGCGATATCGACTTTCAGGATAAGTTCGTGGCCATCAAGCTGCACTTCGGCGAGCCGGGAAACCTGGCGTTCCTGCGTCCCAACTGGGCGCGGACCGTGGCGGATTTTGTAAAGGAAAGGGGCGGTAAGCCGTTCCTCACCGACTGCAACACCCTGTACGTGGGCGGGCGCAAGAACGCCCTGGACCACATGGACAGCGCCATGCTCAACGGCTTCAACCCCATGACCACCGGCTGCCAGATCATCATCGGCGACGGGCTGAAGGGCAGCGATGAGGTGGAGGTGCCCGTGGTCGGCGGCGAGTATGTGAAGAACGCCAAGATCGGCCGCGCCGTTATGGACGCCGATGTGTTTATCTCTCTGACTCATTTTAAGGGACATGAAGAGGCCGGCTTCGGCGGCTGCCTGAAAAATATCGGCATGGGCTGCGGCAGCCGCGCCGGTAAGATGGAACAGCACAATGCCGGCAAGCCCCATGTGGCGCAGAAGCACTGTATCGGCTGTGGTCAGTGCCGGAAGATATGCGCCCACGGCGCGCCGATCATCACCGACGGCAAGGCCGTCATCGACCACGACAGATGCGTGGGCTGCGGCCGCTGCATTGCCGTCTGCCCCAAGAACGCGGTGCAGATCAACTGGGACGAGACCACCATTAACCTGAACCGGAAGATTGCCGAGTACACCAAGGCGGTGGTGGACGGCCGCCCCTGCTTCCACATCTCGCTGGTCATCGACGTGTCCCCCAACTGCGACTGCCGTCCCGAGAACGACATGGCCATCGTGCCCAACGTGGGCATGTTTGCCTCCTTCGACCCGGTGGCGCTGGACATGGCCTGCGTGGACGCGGTGAACGCCCAGACGCCCCTGCGGGGCTCCGCCGCCGATGACGCGCACGCCAAGGCCCATGTGCATGACCACTTTCAGCGACTGCACCCGGACACCAACTGGCGCAGCTGTCTGGAGCACGGCGAGAAGATCGGCATCGGCAGCCGGGAGTATGAGTTGATCAAGATATAAAAAGCGGAAAGCCACCCGTCAGGGTGGCTTTCCTTATGTATTTATTCCGCATCATCTGCGGACGTTTCCTCTGAGGCGTCCTCGTCCTCCGGGTCATCGATGTGGGCGAACCACTCCCGGTAGCGGTGCATATCCTTGGCGAACAGCTGCCCGTTGCTGGGCGGTGTGTAGGTGATGGCGTTGGCCCCGGCGGCAATGGTGGACAGGATCGTCTCCTCCGTGGGACCGCCGGTGGCGATAACGGGCAGCTCCGGATAGCGGGCCCGAATTTCCGCCACGATGGCGGGCGTCCTGTCCGCACCAGAGACGTTCACAAAATCGATGCCCGCCGCCAGCTTGCTCTCCAGGTCCACTTTTTCCGACACCACCGTATAGACCACCGGGATCTCCACGGTGGCCTTGATGGCCCGGATGGTATCGTCGTCAATGAACGTGTTGCACACCACGCCGAAGGCACCCTGGTGCTCAGCAAAAGCGGCGATATGGGCCGAACGCTGGCCCTTGGTCAGACCGCCGCCTACGCCAACGAACACCGGCACATCGGACACGCCGATAATGGCCTGGGTAATGCCTGCCTGGGGCGTAAAGGGATATACGGCGATGACCGCATCGGCGTTGATATTCTTAATGATGGCCACGTCGGTGCTGAATACAAGCGACTTGATGCGCCGGCCGAATACGCGGATGCCGCTGCATTTGCTGATACAGTGGGGCACGGTCAATGCGTGCTTACGCAGGGTGCCTTCGTAAGTGGGAACGTACTTCTTCACATTGCCTTCCTTTCCAGTGGGTTGATTTTTCCTTATTGAAAACATTATAGCAGAAAAAGCAACTCATGTAAATAAAAGTGGGCGCATTTTTAACAGTTCGTTAACATTGACTATCGCGGAGAAAAGTGCCGGATAACGACGCTCCGGGACGAAACGGCGGGCCATCCGTCGGATGGCCCGCTGCGCTTATACGTTTGCCAGATAGTCCCGGCACTTGTTGTTGGCTTTCCGGGCCACCAGTTCCTCATCCACAGTGACAAGATGCCCCTGCCGCACGGTGACGCGTCCCTGCACCACGGTGTAGTCCACCGGCCCCCGGACACCCACAGTACCCAGCACAGAGCCTGCGTCCTGGTCGCAGCCTACCAACTCCAGCCGGCGGCTGTCGATCATGAACAGATCGGCGCACTTGCCCACGGACAGCTGCCCGATGTCGTCCCGGCCCAGCAGCCGCGCACTGCCCCGGGTGGCCATTTTGAGGATGTCATAGCCGGTGGGAGCCTGACGGCTGGCGTGCAGCCGGTGCAGCAAGAAGGCTACCCGCAGTTCCTCCAGCAGGCTTGAGCCGTCGTTGCTGGCGCTGCCGTCCACCGCCAGTCCTACCGGCACACCCAGGGCCAGCATTTCCGGGATGCGGGCCACGCCGCTGGCGAGCTTCATGTTGCTGATGGGGCAGTGCGCCACGCCGGTGCCTGTCCGGGCCAGCAGCCGCAGCTCCTCGTCGTTGAAGTGTATGCCGTGGGCAAACCACACATCGTCGCCCAGCCAGCCCAGCCGCGCCATGTATTCCAAAGGCCGGATGCCCTCACGCTGCAGCATGAAGTTCTCCTCGTCCTTCGTCTCACACAGGTGGGTGTGCAGCCGAACGTGGTACTGCCGGGCCAGGATGGCGCTCTGACGCAGCAGCTCTGCCGACACGGAGAAAGGAGAGCAGGGGGCCAGTGCCACACGGCACATGGCACCGTAGCTGTCATCGTGGTATTTCTCGATACAGCGGACGCTGTCTGCCATGATCTCGTCCACCGTCTGCACAACGCTATCCGGCGGCAGGCCGCCGTCCTTGACGCTCAGGTCCATGCTGCCGCGGCTCATGTAGAGGCGAACGCCCAGCTCCCGTGCGGCGCTGCGCTGTGCGCCCAGCAGGTCACCGCTATGGGAGGGGAACACATAGTGGTGGTCAAAGCAGGTGGTGCAGCCGTGCTTCATCAGCTCGCCCATGCCGGTCAGGCTGGACAGGCGGATCACATCCTCGTCCAGGTTTTTCCAGATCTCATACAGGGTCTTCAGCCAGTCGAACAGCTCCATGTTCTGCACCTGCGGCAGATTGCGGGAGAATACCTGGTACAGGTGGTGGTGGGTGTTGACCAGACCGGGGTAGCACAGCATATGGCTGCCGTCGATGACCTCGTCGGCGCTGATGTCCAGCGCCGTACCGATAGCCTTGATAAAGCCATCCTCACAGTAAAGGTCCGCGTTATGCAGGACGCGGTCTTCGTCGTCGCAGGTGACCAGCTGGTGAATGTTCTTAATGAGCAGGGTAGACACGGTAATTCCTCCTTATGGTGATAGATGGGTAGGAAAAAAGAGCAGGCCGCAAAGCGGCCTACTCTTTTCATTATCAGGTCAGCGTTCCTCGCGGAAGTAGGAGAGACCGAGGGACGCAGGGGGCTGATCCTCCCGCTTTTTACGCAGGGACACGATGATCAGCACGATCAGAGTGATGACGTAGGGCAGCATCTTGTACAGCTCCTTGACAGCCATCTGTGCGCCGGTTGGCAGATAGATGTTCAGAATGTACAGACCACCAAACAGGATGGAGGCCAGAATACTGACATTGGGACGCCAGATGGTGAAGATGACCAGCGCGATGGCCAGCCAGCCGCGGTCACCGAAGGCGTTGTTGGACCAGACGCCGTTGGCGTAGTCCATGACGTAGTACAGTCCGCCCAGGCCCGCGATCATGGAGCCGATGCAGGTGGCCAGGTACTTGTACTTGGTGACGTTGATGCCGGCGGCGTCGGCGGTAGAGGCGCTCTCGCCCACGGCGCGCAGGTGCAGGCCGGGACGGGTGTGGTTCAGGAAGTAGGACGCGCCCAGGGCGATGATGATGGCCACATAGGCCAAAAAGCCGTAGGACAGGAACAGCTCTCCGAACCAGCCGGTGCTGTCGGCGCCGGGCAACGTGGTCTTGAAGTACAGACTGGTGTTGGCCAGGGCGATGGAGGGAACCTCACTGTTGGTCAGCTTGATGAGGGAGCCACCGAAGAAGTTGCCTACGCCCACGCCGAAGGTGGTCATAGCCAGACCGGTGACGTTCTGGTTGGCGCGCAGGGTGACGGTCAGGAAGCAGTAGAGCAGACCCATCAGCAGGGAGCCCAGCAGGGAGCACAGAATGGGGATCATGATGGCCAGAAAGCCGTTCAGCTGACCGCCGGCGGCTTGCTCATAGAAGAACGAGCCGATAACGCCGCTGATGCCGCCCACGTACATGATGCCGGGAATACCCAGGTTCAGGTTACCGGACTTCTCCGTGAGGATCTCGCCGGTGCTGCCGAACAGCAGGGGGATACCCTGCATGACCGCGCGGGGGAAGAAGGATACAAAGTCGAAGCCCATCCGTTACGCCTCCTTTTTGCTGCTCTTGCGCAGAGTGACCTTATAGGTGATGAAGAACTCGGTAGCAATGATGAAGAACAGAATGATACCGGTCAGAATATCCGCGAAGGACTGGTTCAGGCTGAAGGCGGTGGAGATCTCGCCGGCACCGCGATCCATGGTCACCAGCAGCAGGGAGGCGGCGATCATGATGAAGGGGTTGAACTTGGACATCCAGGACACCATGACGGCGGTAAAGCCGCGGCTGTCCACGATGGTGGTGGTCAGGGTGTGGCTGATCCCGGCGGTCAGGATATATCCCATCAGGCCGCAGATCGCGCCGGAGAGTACCATGGTGCGGATGATCACGCGATCCACCTTGATACCGGCATAGCTGGCGGTGCGCTGGCTCTCGCCAACGACGGCGATCTCATAACCGTGCTTGCTGTATGTGAGATAGATATACATCATGCCGGTCAGCAGTGCGACCACCAGAATGGGGAGCAGCTGTGCCTGTCCGCCGATGCGGGGCAGCCAGCCGGCCTCGGAAGCCTGGTTGATGATGCCGATCTTACCGGCGCCCTTGGGCACCTCCCATATGATGATAAAGTAGGAGGCCAGCTGCATGGCGATGTAGTTCATCATCAGGGTGAACAGCGTCTCGTTGGTGTTCCATCTGGCCTTGAAGAAGGCGGGCAGGAAGCCCCATACGGCGCCGGCCAGCAGCGCGGCCGCCAGAGAGATGACGATCAGCAGGAAATTGGAGACCTTGCCGCCCAACAGGATCATGCAGGTGGTGGTGGCCAGGCAGCCGATCAGGGTCTGCCCCTCGGCGCCGATGTTCCAGAAGCGCATCTTGAATGCGGGCGTTACCGCTAAGGAGATACCCAGCAAGACGGCAACATTCTGTCCGGTGACCCAGATTTTACGGGAGGTGCCGAAGGCACCCTTGAGGATCGTGCCATAGACGGCGATGGGATCCTGACCGGTCAGCAGGGTGGTGATCAGTCCGCAGAACACCAGTGCCAGCAGCAGGATACCGCCGCGGATCAGCAGTGCCTTGGGCAGAGGCAGCGCATCGCGCTTGGAAATATGAAAGAGCGAACCTTTTTTATTCATCTGCCTTGCCTCCTTCCACGCGGGTCATCAGCGCGCCCACTTCCAGCTTGTTGGTTTTGCGGCCGTCCACCACGCCGGAGACCTGACCGCCGCACAGCACCACGATCCGGTCGCACAGCTCCAGCAGCACGTCCAGGTCCTCGCCTACATACACGACGGCGACGCCCTTCATTTTCTGCTCGGTCAGCAGGTTGTAGATGGTGTAAGATGTATTGATGTCCAGACCACGGACAGCGTAGGCGGTCATCAGCACGGAGGGTTGCTGGGCGATCTCGCGGCCCACCAGGACCTTCTGCACGTTACCGCCGGACATACGGCGTACCGGGAAATTCGTGCTGGGGGTGACGACCTCCAGCTCCTGCCAGATGCGCTGTGCCAGCGCCTCAGGATTTTTGCGGTCCAGGAAAATGCTAGCACCCTTGCGCCAGGAGCGGAGCATCATGTTGCCGGTCATGCCCATGGAGCCTACCAGACCCATACCCAGACGATCCTCGGGGACAAAGCTCATGGCCACGCCGCTCTTGCGGATGTCCATGGGATCCATGCCCACCAGATTTTTCTCCTCGTTGGTCTCCGGGGAGATATAGGTCACGGTGCCGGAGCTGACGGGATACAGGCCCGCGATGGACTCCAGCAGTTCACGCTGGCCGGAACCGGCGATACCCGCTACGCCCAGCACCTCGCCGGCGTTAACAGTAAAGCTCACGTTGTCCAAACGCTTGACGCCCAGCTCGTCGAACACGGTCAGCCCCTCGATCTTCAGCCGGGGCTCCACATTCACGGGGGTGGGGCGGTTGATATTCAACGACACGCTGTGGCCCACCATCATGTCGGTCAGGGACTGCTGGTCGGCGTCCTTGGTCAGCACGTCGCCTATGTATTCGCCCTTGCGGAGCACGGCCACCCGGTCGGACACATCCAGCACCTCGTGGAGCTTGTGGGTGATGATGATGAGAGACTTGCCGTCGGCCTTCATGTTGCGCATGACGGCGAACAGCCTGTCCGTCTCCTGCGGGGTCAGCACGGCGGTGGGCTCGTCCAGGATCAGAATATCGGCACCGCGGTACAGCACCTTGACGATCTCCACGGTCTGCTTCTGGGAAACAGACATATCATAGATCTTCATGTCCGGGTCGATATCAAAGCCGTACTTGTCACAGATGTCCTTGACCTTTTGACGTGCATTGTTCAGGTCAAGCTTGCCCTCCAGGCCGAGGATGATATTCTCGGTGGCGGTGAACAGGTCGACCAGCTTGAAGTGCTGGTGGATCATGCCGATACCCAGATCGAAGGCATCCTTGGGAGATGCGATGGTCACAGGCTTGTCGTGGACGTAGATCTGCCCCTCGTCGGGGAAGTAGATGCCGGAGAGCATATTCATCAGCGTGGTCTTGCCGCTGCCGTTCTCGCCCAGCAGGGACAGGATCTCGCCTTCGTACAGTTCAAGGTTTACATCTTTGTTTGCAATGACCTTGCTGCCGAACCGCTTGGTGATGTTCTCCATTCTGATCGCGCATTTCTTTTCCAAGGCTGTCATCCTTTCTTTCGGCGCAGATGGCTGCAACACCTCGAATACGCCGGGGATAAATTCCATACGATTTATTCTACCATACATGGTGAGCGTTGTAAATCAAAATCAGCAAAAAATTTGTCAGGTATATACAAAGAATGTGAGGTTACACAAGAAAGAGTCATTCTCTTTGTGTAAATCGTCAAAGCCGCGTGTAGGAGGGAAAAAGCAAGAGGTGGGCTGCCTGTGCAGCCCACCTCGTTGTGGTGCAATATGCTGTTGGAAAACCTGGCTATTAGCCGCCGTAGTTGACATCCAGACGGTTGATGCCGTCGATCTCCAGATCGAAGTAAGGAGCGGAACGCTTCTCGGACTCAGCGAAGTAACCGTCATGCACGACCTCGGTGTCGGGGGTGTTATCGCTGTCGGCGTTGACGTCAGCCTGGTAGGAGGTCAGAGTCTCACCCTTCACAGTGAAGGTGGAGCAATCGAACACGTGGATCTCGCCCTTCTCCAGCTTCTCGGTAGCAGCGGCAATGGCCTCGGCAGTGCCTTCGGCGGCCACGGTGGTATTCAGGTCAGTCAGGACCACAGAGTTGGTGGCCAGAGTGCCGGTCCAGTCAACATCGATGGCGGTGCCGTCCATGACAGCCTTGATGGCATACTCATAGTAGGGCGCCCAGTTGATGCGGGAGGAGATGATGTAGGTGTTGGGGCAGGCAGCCTGAGTGGAGCCGTTGTAGGAAACGTTGGGAACACCGGCGTTCTCGCAGGCGGTAGGAGCACCCAGAGAGTCGGCGTGCTGGCTGATCAGCTTGCAGCCGCCCTGGATCAGCTTCTCGGCGCCTTCCTTCTCCAGAGTCTCATCGTACCAGCTGCCGGTGAAGGTCACATCCATGGTGACGGTGGGGCAGACGGACTTGGCACCCAGATAGAAGGAGGTGTAACCGGAAACCACTTCGGCGTAGGTGAAGGCACCCACATAGCCCATCTTGGCCTCTTCAGCCTTGATGTCGCCGGCCTCAATCATCGCGTTCAGCTTCAGACCGGCAGCGATACCGGCCAGATAGCGGCCCTCATAGATGGAGGCGAAGGCGTTGTGGTAGTTGGCCAGACCCTCGGTGTGAGCGCGGGTACCGGTGCTGTGGCAGAACTGCACCTCGGGGTTCGCCTTGGCGACCTCGATCATGTAAGGCTCATGACCGAAGCTGTCGGCAAAGATGATGTTGCAGCCGGCATCCACCAGATCAGCGGCGACCTCGGCGCACTGCTCGGTCTCACCCACGTTGGTCTTGATGAAGTAATCCTCATTCTCGACCAGACCCAGGTTGGCGCAGGCTTCCTTGGCGGCATCGATGAAGTTCTTGTCATAGGTGGAGTTTTCATCATGCAGGGTGATGAAGCCGACCTTGACCTTGGCAGCGGTGGCATCACCGTCGCCGTTGCCCTGAGTGTCGTCCTTCTTCTCACCGCAGGCCACCAGGCTCAGAGCCATGACCAGGGCGAGGAGCATTGCAAGGAACTTTTTCATTCTTGTTTTCCTCCTTAAAATATGTGACGCACGCCTGAAAGTAAGGCAAATTTTGACGTGCGTTTGAACAACGGGCGTCCGGCCCGGTATTCACGCGACTTATAAGAACGTGAGTATTATACAGGATTTCACCGCCGATTTCAACAGAAAATGTGAATTACGGCAAAATTTATTTCTGACGCACAAAAAATCTTTGTAAATCTTGTGCAGTATGCGGCATTTGATAGAAATTTCCCGTTCCGAAATACCCGTTCCATATGGCAGGGATAAGCGCGTTACTGATGAATACGGGTGCCGGTCTTGCCCTCGATACCGTCCTTGGCCTTTTCGAGCAGGGTGATAAGGGCGGTACGGCCGGCCTTGGACTCGGCGAACTTCACCGCGGCCTGGACCTTGGGCAGCATGGAGCCCTTGGCAAACTGGTTCTCCTCCATGTACTTGTAGGCTTCGGCAGGGGTCAGATCGTCCAGACCCTTCTGATCGGGCTTGTTGTAGTTGATGGCCACCTTCTCCACGGCAGTCAGGATGATGAGCATATCGGCGTCCAGCAGCTCGGCCAGCAGCTCGCTGCCGAAGTCCTTGTCGATGACGGCAGGGGTGCCGGAGAGCTTGCTGCCCTCGCGGATAACGGGGATGCCGCCGCCGCCCACGGCGATGACCACGTGACCGGCGTCTACCAGCGCCTTGATGCTGGCCTTTTCCACGATGTCAAAGGGCTTGGGGGAGGGAACGACCTGGCGATAGCCACGGCCGGCGTCCTCTACCATGGTGTAACCCTTCTCGGCGGCGATGCGGTCCGCCGTCTCCTTGTCATAAAAAGCGCCCACGGGCTTGGTGGGGTTCTGGAAGGCGGGGTCGTCCTTGGACACCACGGTCTGGGTCACGATGGTGGCCACGGGCTTGTCCATGCCGCGGCTGGCCAGCTCATTGCCGATGGCCTGCTGCAGGTGATAGCCGATGTAGCCCTCGGACATGGCGCCGCACTCAGGGAAGGGCATATCGGCCTTGATGGCCTTGGCCTCGGCAGCGGTGGACAGGCCCAGATTGATCATACCCACCTGGGGGCCGTTGCCGTGAGCGACCACGACTTCATTGCCTGCGGCGATCAGGTCCACGATGGACTTGGCGGTCTCGGTGACCAGTTGGAGCTGCTCAGCGGCGGTATTGCCCAGTGCGTTGCCGCCCAGCGCGATAACGATTCTCTTAGACATAATGCTCTACCTCACTGTTTTCGTTTTTTCGTCTCCGTGTGCCCGCTCTGAAGCGCAGGGGGAAAGGGCGTTTTCGGGGCGAGGAGGAGACGGGCTTAGATAGTATAACACAGATTGTATACAGTACACAATATCTATCACCCACAACATTTACACAAAAAT
>UMLT01062046.1_pt1 | contig 14838 bp, 9 predicted proteins | sample 1966641 | NCBI WGS metagenome assembly UMLT01 (sample SAMEA4836208, study PRJEB28245) | human gut metagenome | biome: gut microbiome; material: fecal sample | place: Denmark | collected 2008 | reverse complement strand
CTTTCCGCAAAACTTCGATCTGCACTGGACTACCACTATTCCAGCGCTGCTGATCATCATTCTTTCATTGTGCAAGGTCAAGGTCAGGCTGACGATGGCAGCCAGCATCATTACCGGCAGTCTGCTCTGCCTTTTCCTGCAGGATATCACTCCCGCCCAACTGGGCTCGATCATGTTCTACGGCTTTTACCCTGCTGATCAGCAGCTGGCCCAGATCCTCAGCGGCGGCGGTATCATTTCAATGTTCACCGTCAGCGTCATAATTATCCTTTCCTCCGCTTACGCCGGGATTTTTGAAGCAACAGGCTTTTTGAATACTACGCAGGCCCGCCTTGCACAGCTTGGAGAAAAAATAACGCCGTACGGCAGCATTTTGCTGACAGCCACCATCACAAGTATGGCAACCTGCAACCAGACCCTCAGCAGCATCCTCACCTATCAGCTGCACAAGGACAGCGCTGACAATATGCAGCAGCTGGCCCTGGACCTGGAAAACAGCACTATCGTAGTAGCGGCGCTCATCCCCTGGTCGATCGCCTGCGCTGTACCGCTCGCCACCGTAGGCGCCGGCAACGCTTCGATCCTGTTTGCCTTTTATCTCTATCTGCTGCCCCTGTATAATTTATGGCGGCCATACAAAGTAACCCCAGTCTAATAAATAAACCACCTGACTGCAAGAGCGATCAGGTGGTTTATTTTTATTGTCATCTTTTTTGCGCCTTCTGCAGCAAACTGCTGTCAGCCAGGTCAACGACCAGCGGCTCCAGCCCCTGGCTGCGTACATAGTCCGCCCCTGCGGCAGTAGTAATGATCCTGCCGCCGCGCCCTAAAACCTTACCGTCCATATAACAGACCTGCCCGCCGATGATCGTGGCAAACGCGCTGCGCTGCAGCCTGTCGACGATCGTAATATCGGCATCCCGCCCTGCTGTCAGGCTGCCCTTATTTGCAAGACCAAGCAGCCGCGCCGGCTGATAGCTGATCTTCGCCACCAGCTCCTGCAGCGACAGCCCGCCCAGATCGACCAAAGCCAGACCAGCAGGCAGCAGTACATTGCGTGGAATACCGCCGCCGTCAGTACTGACAGCGTCTACAGCAAAACTGCCGTCAGCCTTTTTCGCCGTTGCCAGCCGCACCCGCGGCCCAACAGGATTGACCGCAAAACTGACGGAAACCAGCGTTTGCTGCCCGCGCCAATAATCCCTGGCCGCCTCACCTGTCAGCAAAGTCATTTCCTGTCCCTGCGGATAATTGACATGTGCCCAGCCAGACAAAAGCGCCGCCTCCATGCCCGCCTCATCCTCCGTAAAGCCGCCGGTTTTCAGGCAGCGGCGGGGAACCATACTACCCGGCAGACCGTCAATGATTTCAGCGCTTGTACCGTTGAGCGGTGATAAATAAGACTCGCAGGAAATATTAGGATTGGCCGCCAAAGCTTTAAGGGCCAGCTCCGTTTCTTCCGCCTCCAGCAGTACCGTACCACGGCAGTAAGCATTGATATGCGCTAAATGCAGAGGGTTGCCGTCGGCCAGCTCCACCGCCTCCAGCAGGCCTTCGATATTGGAACCATGAGCGGCTGTCCCGGCGTGAAAAGCCGTATAAGCTCCCAGCTCTGCCGCAGCCCTGATCGCTCTGGCCGTTGCTGCCACCGTCAGCGGATAATGCCCGCCCAGCAGCTTGATGCCTAACGACCCCTGCCTCTGCACTTTCGTTATCAGCTGATGCAGCTCTGCTGACGAAGGATCGTCACCGCTGACCGTATGTCCCGGCCGCACATATTCGATCGTAGCCAGATTGAGACCGGTCCCATATTCACGCGCCAACTCCAGTACACTGGTCCCCGGCCCCGACATATCCAAAGCACTGGTCACACCAGCCTTGACCAGCATCGTGTGGGCGTAGCTGCCTCCCAGCCAGGCCGAAGCATGTACATGCGAATCGACCAAGCCAGGCAGTACCAGCTTGCCGGACGCATCCAGCTCCTGCACGGCGCTGCCGCCGATACTGCTTTCCACCGCCGCAATCATACCGTTCTGCACAGCGACATCAAAATATCCTTCCCGTGCCGACGCATAATCGACCACATACCCGTTTTTGATCAGTAAATCATATTGCATTTGCTGCCCCTCCCTCAAACCAGTTCAGGTAAAAAGCAACGCTGCCTGTTTTTGCGCAAGCAGCGTCAGCTATTTCCCGGTCAATATTATTTATGCATTTTATAAAAAGCTTCCATAAACTCAGCCAGCTTCTCGCAGCCTGCCAGCGGCATCGCATTGTAAATCGAGGCCCGCAGTCCGCCAACACTGCGGTGTCCCTTCAGTCCACCCATCCCCAGCTCCTCTGCCTCGGCCGCAAAACGCTTCTCCAGCGTTTCAGTCGGCAGTCCAAAAGTCACGTTCATCAGCGAACGGCTGTCAGTTTTGGCAAAGCCGCGGAAAAAATCAGGATACATATCGATCACATCATAAACTATCTTGGCCTTAGCCGCATTGCGCTGCTCCATCATCACCAGTCCGCCCTGCGCCTTCAGCCACTTGGCAACCTTGCCAACGATATAGACCGCAAAAGCCGGCGGCGTATTATACAGCGAACCGTTATCAAGATGAGTTTCGTAATTCAGCATACTGTGCAGAGCTTTAGAACGCCCCTCAATAAATTTTTTACGGGCAATGACTGCTACCGCGCCGGCAGGACCGATATTCTTCTGTACCCCGGCATAAATCAGCGAAAACTTCTCCGCCGGGATCGGTTTACTCAAAATATCCGAAGACATATCCGCGATCAGCGGTACAGCACCGGTTTCAGGATAAACGCTGTACTCTGTGCCTTCGATCGTATTATTAGCCGTGATATGCAGATAAGCGCAGTTTTCCGGCAGCCTGATCTCGCCCGGCTGCGGCACCCGGTCATACTTTTCAGCCTTACTGCTGAAAGGGATAACGACCTTACCTACCTTTTCCGCCTCTTTTACAGCTTTATCCGAAAAATTACTGGTCACGGCATAAGCCGCCGTTTGTCCAGCCCCCAAAAAATTCATCGGCACCATCGAAAACTGCAGGCTGGCGCCGCCTCCCATAAAGAGTACGCAATAATCGTCGCCCAGACCCAAAAGCTCCTTGATGTCGGCTTCCGCCTCAGCATTGATTTTTTCATAAATCGGCGCGCGGTGACTCATTTCCAAAATCGACATACCGCTGCCCTGCAGGTCCAGCAGCTCGGACTGTACCTCCTGCAGCACTTCCAGCGGCAGCATGGCCGGACCGGCATTAAAATTATAGATACGTTTCATTATTCATCTTCTCCGATCAAATGCACGACCATCGCATCGCGCAGCTTAGGTTCAAACCAGGTCGATTTCGGCGGCATGATCTTACCGGCATCAGCTACCTTGATCAGCTCCTCCATCGACGTCGGATACATGGCAAAAGCCACACTGTAGGCCCCTGCGTCTACTTTAGCCGCCAAAGCATCCAACCCGCGGATACCGCCCATAAAATTGATGCGCTCATCCGTACGCGGGTCTTTGATACCCAGGATCGGTGCCAGCAGATTATCCTGCAAGATCGAAACGTCCAGCGACCCGATCACATCATCCGCGGCAAAGGTACCTTCCTTCGCTGTCAGGCGGCGCCATTTTCCGGTCAGATACATACTGAACTGATGCCGTGCTTCCGGCTTCGGGCCATTTTCCAGCTCGCTGATCTCAAACTTTTCTCCGACTCTGCTTAAAAATTCTTCCATCGACAAACCGTTCAGGTCTTTGACCAAACGGTTATAATCCATGATCTGCATCATATTATCGGGAAAAATGACCGCTAAAAAAGTGTTATATTCTTCGTTAGAACCATGCCTCGGCGTTTTGCCAAGCTCGTCAGCCACACGCATAGCCGCAGCACTGCGGTGATGGCCGTCGGCAATATACATTACAGGCACGTCCTCAAACAGACGGGTCAGCTCGGCGATCTCCATCAGGTTCTCCACCACATACAGTGTGTGCTGCACGCCGTCCTCCGACGTAAAATCATATACCGGCTTTTTGGCTCCCATCAGGCTCAAAACATAAGTATTGATCTCGGGCTTGCCCTTATAAGTTAAAAAAACAGCGCCGGTCTGTGCTTCTGTCGCCAGAATATGATTGACCCGGTCCTGCTCTTTATCATGCCTGGTCAGCTCGTGCTTCTTGATAATGTTCTCGCGGTATTCCTCCACCGAAGCAGCGGCCACAAGGCCGATCTGGATATGCTGCCCCATCTGCTGACGGTAAATATAGTAGCAGGGCGTCGTATCTTTTTTCATCTGCCCGTCGGACAGATACCTGTCGAGATTTGTTTTCGCCATCTTATAAACTGCCTGGCTGTGCGGATCGATACAATCCGACATCGTCGCTTCCGATTTTGTCACCCGCAAAAAGCTCAGCGGGTTCTTATTAAGTATCTGCCGCGCCTCTTCGGTATCCATCACGTCATAAGGCAAAGCAGCGATCTCTGCCGCATATTCCGGCACCGGACGCAGCCCGCAGAACGGTCTGATCTGTGTCATCTAAAAAACCTCCTCCAGCGTCGTATGTATATACAAACACATGCTAAAATCAAATTAGTCCTTATCTATATTATTTTACTCAGTTCTCTGCTAAAACGCAAGCGTCGCCGCAGCAAACACCAGCGCTGTAAAAAATATTTTCCTGCGGCGTAATAAATATAACACTTTTCCCGGTTTCTTATCCATCCAAAATAAGTTATAATAGAGGAAGTCGTTTTAAATAAGGGGAGTGTCCATCCGTGTCATCTATAACAGTCAACCGACGTGTCCTGCAAAAGCTTATTCCCATCGCCATCGGCTATCTGGCCCTTGGCATCGCCTGCGGTATTCTGGCACAGCAGGCCGGTCTCACACCGCTTGAAGCCTTAGGGATGAGCGTGCTCGTTTTCGCCGGCTCCGGTCAGTTCATCGGCATCGCCATGATGGCCCAGGGTGCGGCCCTCGTTTCTATCGGACTCACTATTTTTATCGTCAACCTGCGTCATCTTTTATTCAGCTCCACGCTGATGAATTTTTTTAACGGCCGCAGCAAAAACTTTCTTATCGGCTATGCCCACGGCATCACCGACGAAACCTTTGCCGTCAACCTGAACGCCTTTGAAACAGAAACAGATCCCCGCTGGACGTGCGAAGAAGCCCTGGGGCTCAACATCACCTCCTGCGCCGTCTGGTCGCTCAGCAATGCCCTCGGCTGCTATGCCGCCGCTTATCTCAACCCGCCTACCGAGCTGGTCTCCTATCTGCTGATCGCCATGTTCCTCGGCATCTGGGTCAACTATCTCACCGACCGGAAAATGATCATCACCGGGCTGGTATCAGGGCTTCTGGCGATCCTGCTTTCGCAGATCGTTCCCTATAAGCTGCATATCGTGCTGGCAACTCTGGCCGCCTCCGGCGCCGCCTGCTATATCACCGAACGCCATGCGGGAGGTGCTGATAATGTCCGCTGAATACGTTTGGGGCGCCATTTTCATTATGATGGGCGTCACCTATATTTCCCGTATCATCCCTTTTTTGCTGCTGGCCGGCAAACCTGTACCACGCTGGTTCAAAACCTGGCTCACCTATGTGCCGACAGCTATTTTCGGCGCGCTGGTCCTGCCCGACGTCTTTCTGTCCGCAGGCAGCCTGGATCTGGGACTGAACAACCTGTACCTGTGGTCGACCGTCATCATCTTCCCGCTGGTCTATAAAACAAAATCACTGGGGCTGGCGATAGTCAGCGGCGCCGCCGTCTTTGCACTGCTGCAGGCCGTACTCTGATCAATCGGCACAGCCTTCAGCATCGAGAGGAATCTGCTTTGGAAATTTTTTTACAGGGTCTTACCATGGGGCTGGCCTATCTTGCCCCCATCGGCGCCCAAAATCTTTTTGTCATCAATACGGCGCTCACCGCGCCTTTAGGCATTGCCCTCGTCACTGCAGGCATCGTCGCCTTCTTTGACATCAGCCTGGCGCTGGCCTGCTTTTGGGGCATCGGCCTTGTGATCGAACACAGTCTGCTACTGCAAAAAGCACTGCTCGGCGGCGGCGGACTGATCTTGATCTATCTGGCCTGGCAGCTGCTGCATGCGCAGGTGCAGACAGACACCTCTGCTTACAGCCAGCCGACGCTGTGGCAAACGGCCACGCTGGCCTTTACCGTTACCTGGTTCAACCCGCAGGCCGTTATCGACGGTACGCTGATGCTGGGCGCCTTTCGCTCATCACTGCCTGCCGATACTGCCTCACTCTTTATCAGCGGCGTAGCAGCTGCCTCCTGCCTGTGGTTCTTCGGGCTTACAGGCATCTTCAAAACCTGCTGCCAAAATCTGCGCCCCAGCCATATGCAATGGATCAACCGCATCTGCGGCGCCGTTATTTTTGTTTACGCCCTCAAACTGCTTTATACCTTTGGGCAGATGCTGTAAAAACAATGAATACACATATAAAAAAGCAACAGCTGTTTAAGCTGTTGCTTTTATTTTGTTCTGACCCTTTTAATTTACTGCTTTAACTTTTTCCTGACTGCACAATAGAATATCTTCTACCGAACAATCAAACACGTCAGCCAGTTTGACAAGTATCTCCAGACTGATCAACGTCCTGCCGCACTCCAGATTACTTAGATGCGGCTGCGACATCTGCAGGGCTTCCGATAATTTCACCTGCGAAATTTTTCTTGCCTTCCGCATCATCTTCACATTACTACCTAAATCATTTAGATCATAACGCTGTTTTTTCATTTTACCCTCTACACCACTCTTACCCATATAATCGTTTCAACTACCGGACCAACTACTTTTGTTTTACTTATTTTTTCTGATTTGATTATTATATATTATTCTATTTTATAAAATAATACTACAAACAATTAGTTTTTGCAACAACTTCTTTTGCCCACAAACGAATTTATATCATCAAATACAACATTAATCTGCCATATTTTTATTTTATATTCTTCTAGACAATATTTTTATAAGATTCTGCAGACGTTTTTTATTAGCTTCATGATCCACCAGCTGGCCTGAAACGGACTTCTCTGCATGTTTTGCCGCTCGTCGTGCAAGTATTTATGGCAGTATTCAGTACTTACTAAATAAGTATTGCTTTACTTTGCTGTAAGTATTTCTTTGTTAGATTCAAGGTCAAAGTCATAAGTAGTAAAACCCTATAAGTCTTAAAAACTCTGCTAACAAATTCAGTACTGAATACTGTCACTATATATAGGGCAGCGAACACCGGAAAAGTTTACATGCCAAAATGCAATTTCACATATTGTTCACAAATATCACTAAAATGTTATGAGCTGCTGTTAAAAACCACCTTGCAAAAAAAATTTCAAACCGATGTAAACTTTTATCCCTCTCGCTGCCCTATATATAGCGTGAGGGTTTTACCCCCTTGCCAATCAAATCTAAAAGGAGCATCTCTATTATGCAAATATCATCAGCACCGCTGCTGACGGACCGTACAGTGGCGATGCCGAAACCCGCTGGGACTTATGGTATCTGCGCTATTCACCCGGCGACGAGGCTATGAAACCCGGCGGGCAGGTCATCAGGGGCAAGGCCCTGTGGTATGCAAAAAGCAGCCCCCTTGTTTAAAAGGGCTGCTTTTTAAAGAACACGATGTTTTCTTTTAATGTTTTCTTCAATCTTTTTTAGCTTTTTTAGACTTTCTTGAAAGAAAGTCAACAAAGAACTTTCAGCGCTGTTAAGATTTGGATTGCGCTGCACTCGCTGCCCGCGTGAAGACGTTACCTTAGCCGAAGCACAGGCAGCAGCAGCCAAGATCATCAAAGCAGGCGTGCTGACCAGTTGCCTGAACGAACTGAGCCGGGCCATCATCAGTAAACACAGAAAACTGTAAAACAAACAGAGAAACGAGGTATGACATCAATAGCAAATACACAAAGCTCCTGCACTGGTTACGCCTTTTGGCCTGCATCATAAGCAGAAAATAACAAACATACTCAATATCCGCCCTGAAACAACATTCATGGCGGGCATTTGCTTATCATTAATCCCTCAAATATACCTTGCTATTGTTTTATACAAAACCTCCACATCTATGGGTTTTGCCAGATGTCCATTCATCCCGGCATCAAACGCAGCCTGAACATCATCATTGAAAGCATTGGCTGTCATGGCAATGATCGGTATCGTCCCGGCAGCAGGATGCTCTGACGACCTTATGCACCTGGCAGCGTCATAGCCATTCATCAGCGGCATTTGAATATCCATGAAAATCAAGGCATATTCCTTTTCTTTCGAGTTTCTAAAAATATCTACCGCAACTTTACCATTCTCAGCATGTTCAACTTGTAAATTCACAAACTTCAACAGCTCTGAAGCAATCTCCATATTTAACTCATTATCTTCCACCAGCAATACCTTTTTGCCGCCAAAATCATACGTTTCCTTATTGCCTACTGCAGAAAATCCCAGCTCCGGCTTCCGCGAAACAGTTAACAACGTATTGTATAAATTTGAAGCAAAAAACGGTTTAGCTATAAAAGCATTAACACCTGCTGCCTTTGCCTGTTCTTCGATACCAGACCAGTCATAAGCACTGATAATAATGATCAAAACATCAGGACCGACATAGCGCCGCATCCTACGGGCCGTTTCTATTCCATCCAGTTCCGGCATACACCAGTCAATGAAACAAACATCATAGCAACGCCCGTCATCTTCACAGGCACTTCTTACCTTTTCAATAGCCTCAAAACCATTCAGAGCCCAGTCAACATTGACTCCCATGCCTTTCAGCAATACTGCTGCATGTTCACAGGTATCGTTATCGTCATCGACAACCAGTACCCGCATCTCCTCCATCTCAGCCGCAGTTTTTTTATCAACTTTACTTACTCCAAAAGGCAAGTCTACCATAAACGTAGTTCCTGCACCTTCCTGACTTTCAACCTCAATAGTTCCATCCATGATCGCAACAAGGTTTTTGGTTATCGCCATCCCCAAGCCCGTACCGCCATATTTTCTGGCAATTCCATTATCCGCCTGCTCAAACGGTTCGTATAAATGTTCCAAAAACTCCTTTTTCATCCCGATGCCGCTGTCTTTCACGATAAACCTCAGCCATATCTTGTCACTTGCTGAACGCAGCATTCTGATTTCCAGCCTGACACTGCCGCCTTTAGGCGTAAATTTAATTGCATTGGACAATAAATTGAGCAGGATTTGGTTGACACGCATCGAATCTCCGAGCAACAGCTCATCTTTAAATCCTGAAATAACAATTTCAAAGGCCAAACCTTTGGCTGTAGCAAGTCCATAATTGATATCAGCTAAAGAAGTAACCAGATTTTTTAAATCAAACAGTTCTTGGCGAATATTCAACTTTCCATTTTCGATTTTTGACATATCTAAAACATCGTTGAGCAGCATCAATAAATGTTTCGACGAAAAAGTTATCTTACTCAGACAATCAGCAGTACGCTTTTTATCATCCAAATAATTAAAGGCAACCGCCGACATTCCAATAATTGCATTCATCGGCGTTCTGATCTCATGCGACATCCGCGACAGAAAATCACGTTTGGCGTCATTCGCCTTCTGCGCTACCAGCAGAGCATCCTGTAAAATCTTCTGCTGTCGTTTAAGCTCGTCATTAATAAGATACTCATTACGTAATTTATAAGCATAAATAACAATAACGATCATCAACAGACCTATCACAACAGCATAAAAAATGGCGGCTTCAGCTTTTTCGTCCGTGCTTTGCGGTATTATCAGCGCACGTCTGTCTGCCGAATCAATGACCTTTTGAATGGCAATATCCGTTTTTACCCTTATCGGCTCTATTTCTTTATCAAAGTACTTTTGGACTGCCTGTCTGTCCATATTACTATTTTCAGAATTTTCCACACTTTGTATAAGCGCCTTTTTCAGTTCGTCTAAGGCACCGTTCAATTCTGACAGATCTTCCTTATTGCCTAAATATATTTCATCTAATATTTTCAGTGATTTTTCATTTTCTTGGCAACTGGTTCTCAGGACACTTCTGATACCATCAAGATTATTTTCATTTTCGCTAATGAAAATCGGCAGGTATGTATTCATTTCCAAAACCCTGGCACGGATTTTATTTATTTCCGACATGGCTTTATACGGATGTTCTGCTACATAATTGATTTGTCTGCTGATTGTAAAAATAGAATGTGTAGTAAAAACAACATATACCACTACACAAAAACAAATGGCTATCACCCCGGATACCATGCCATATCTTTTTATAAAATTCATATTTTCCAATCCTTTACAATTTTATTAAATTATTACAATTATTTTTGTTATAAATATAGCACATCAACAGCAGACAAACAAGTAGAATATTAACTTTTTATAATACAATATAATTGCTTCATTGCCCTGCCCAAACGTACGTATCGTTAAATTTATATTTATATGGCCAATGAGTTTTCCACAACGCTAAAATAAAGCTGCCTGTATCAGCAATCTCTGTAAGTAAAATTTCACCTTCAGCATAATACCAAATAACAAACTAAATCAGCGATATGAAACTTACTTCATATCGCTGATTTTTTATTTTGCTGAACTTATTGTTGCAACTTAGCAGTGTCTCAAACCCTCACTTAGAACGTGAATCTCAACCCGGCGTTAAACTGCCAGTCGGTACGCAGATCGCCGCCAAAGGTTTTTAAGGCGTCAAAATACAAATTGCTGTTTTTAGCGATGCCCAGGTTAGCTCCCAGTCCGATCTCGTACCAGGTGCCGTTCATATCGGCGCTTTCTACAACGGTACTTCTGCCTTTATAATATGCAGTTCCGCCGCCGTTGCCGCCGAAGTCGTGCAATGCCGATGCTTTGACATAGGCATTGCTGGTGCGCCCGCCAATGGTAAACTCTTTGCCGCCCAAGAAGCCCAGGCGCACTACGGCGCTGTTGACGCTGTCCTGTTTGACACTGACTTTGTTGCTGGTTGTGTAATCGACGCTGCCGATATGGCCCAGGCTCAGTTCGGCCTGCGGTTCTACGAACCAGCCTGCGTTCAGGTCCTGTCTATAGCCGTATTCGGTGCTGATGCCGTAAGCCCAGGTATCGTAATCGGCTTTGGCAGCGATGTTGTTTGGATCTACCAGTTTAAAGTCATTGGTCAGCTTGCTGCCGCGGGCGATAACGTCGATGTAAAGCCCCTTGCTGCCCAGCCAGCTGGCGTATACGCCTACACCGGTACTGCTCAGGTCGCCGCTGCCTGCCGTATAGCCGGCGTTGCTGTCGATGCGGTTGACGGCGATGCCTGTATAGAGCTTGCCGCCTTTGTAGTCCTGCACTTTGTCGATGCCGCCCTGGAAGGCTGTATAATCCTGGCTGAACTCACGGTCATAAGCGCTGTCGGCGCTCAGCTCGCCCCGGTAGTAACGGGCCCAGACGCCGCCCTTTGCCGCTTCTTTATCACTGCGCAGCTCGCCCATGCGTTTCATCAGGTTGTTGCCTTCGATGCGCCACATACTGCCCAGCGCCATCTGCGCGTCAGCGGCCGTCATCACTGTTTCGGAAGCGCCTGCTTCCTCAAAATCTATTTGCGTGATCTTGACATCATTGCCGTCCACTGTTACGGTCGGCGTTGCCAAAAATCTGGTCAGCGGGTCGTCCATTACGCTTTCCTTACCAATAAAATTATTTAAGTTCTGCCCATGCTCCAAATCAGTTACTGTCAGTACCGTCACCTCGCCGATAAAGCTGTTCAGCCTGCTGCCGTCAAAGGCTTTGTCGTAACCGACAGTGATGTATTGTGTTGCCGTGCTGCTGTCGGCTGCCAGTTTCGCAAAAGTAAACTTATCGGCATTAGGAGTAACATTCGACAGGTCAGCTGCAACTTTAAAGGTATTGCTGCCCGCCAGCCGCAGGGTGCCGCCGTTAATGGTGCGGCCCACGTTTTGGCCTGCTTCCGGACTGCCAAAGCCCAAAGTCGCATTGTTCAGGTAAGTGATGACATCATTATCAGTAGATGAGCCATCGCTGTTTAAAACAGCTTTATCGTTAAACAGCACTGTAGCGTTATCGGCATACACTGCGTAGGCTTTACTGCCTTTCTGGGTCTCAGTATTACTGGCTTTGGCGCCGATAGTGATCGTGCCGCCGTTGGTTTTGGCACTCAAAGTAATCACAGAGCCACTATCAGCATACACACCATAAGCCTCGGCCTGCGCTCCCTGTCCGCCGGCACTGCCGTCAACACCGGAAGAACCACCATAAGATCCTTTGCTGCCGCCAGCGCCGCCTGTCCCGGCAGCAGCCTCAGCCGCGATACTGTCTACTGTCAACGTAAGCAACGCCTGTTCGCTGCCCCTGACGCCATAAGCAAAAGCGTTACCGCCAGTACCTCCATTGCCGCCATTTGAAGCAGCATAACTAACGCCTTTAGCACCTGTACCACCGCTGCCGCCAACCGCCGCAGCCTTGATGCTGCCCGCAGCCACTGCCATAGTGCCACTGCTCCACACACTATAAGCAAAAGCATTACCGCCAATACCGCCAATGCCGCCGACTTCAGCCCCCATGCGATCTGCATAGCTGCCATTAGCACCACTGCCACCGTCACCACCAGTAGCCGTGGCTGTTATGACCCCTACCGCCAGCTCATTCGACAGGAGGCTTTGAACAGCGATGCCTGTTGCAGTGGCTTCGCCACCCTGCCCGGCATTGGCGTGCGTAATACTATCCTCAAGAATATTGGCATTATTATCCCAGCCAGCATTACCGCCAGTACCGCCGGCAGCCGTACTGCTGATCGCCTCGGCCGTCAGCTGCATGCTGCCATTTTGGATAGTCAATCCTACACTTGCAGCATTGCCGCCGTCAGCACCGTCAGTACTCATATATGGATCACCCTGGCTATTATTCGTCGTCTGATTGTAGAAAATACTAGTGTTACCGCCGCTACCACCATTACCGCCGGTAGCCTGCAGCGTCAAGTCCGCAAACTGTACAGCGTAAGTGCCGTTACCTGCTGCAACCAGGCCATAGGCTTCGGCCGCGCCGCCCACAGCAGCCAAACCGGCCTCGCCATAAGTAGAACCACCATTGCCGCCCTTACCACCTGTACCGGTGATCACAATATTATTTGCCACCTTTACTGCTGCCTGCTGGCCGCTCAAAACAAGACCCTTAATAGAGGCAGTACCGGCTGTTCCTCCATCGCCACCGTGATTATCCTTGCCCTCCTTTCTAACAGATCCCACATACCCGGCACTGCCGGCCTTGGCAGTCAGGCTGATACTGGTCGCTGTCAGGCTGCCATCAGTTATGGCTATACCAGCCGCCGCGTTACCTCCGGCGCCACCATTACCCACAGTCACTTCCGAAGTCGGAGCTCTATCAGCAGTATCACTACCACCATTACCACCGTTACCTGCCTCTGCATTAAACGTCAAAGCCCCTGTCTGCACATCGCTCCCAACAGTCAGCTGCAGCTCTGCTTCACCGCCACTGCCGCCATTACCAGTTATAGCATTAGTCTGAGCACTTTGATCACCGCCGTTACCGCCGTTGCCCCCCTTGACTGTTACACTTACAGCTTTATTGCTATCGTTAACAGTCAAAGTACCGCTAAAGCTTGCAGCACCGCCGTTACCGCCATTACCGCCGGCATCATCAGTACCGCTGCCGGCAGCACCGTCTGTACCATTACCACCAACCCCACCAAGGTCAGCGCCGGCAGAGATACTGACATTCCCCTGGATATTATCGGCGCCGTTATTTCCGTCGTCTGCCGCCCAGGCTGTACCAGCCCACAGGTTCAAGCCGCTGGCCGATACGATCGACATGGCCAGTAAGGTATGGGCCACCTTTTTTGTCAGCATTTGTTTTCTACTCATTTTCATCCTTCTTCCCTATATTTTAGTAATTTGATTTATCTTTATTTCTTCTTGAAGTCTTTAAAAATATTTATCACCCAGCAGGTACTTCAGCACTGCTTCGTAATATGAAGCCGCCTTTTGATACTCGCCGCGGTTATGCAGCAAACGCGCCGTCAGCAGCACCGTTTCTACCGTATTGCCGTCCTGCGGTTTCAAATCGCTCCACAGCGATTTTTTGACATACTGCCAGTACAGTTCTTTAGCATCACTGTCCATATAATAGATATGCCACGGCTTGATATAGTCGATATAATGCACGATAACGTCGTCAGGCTCTGCTTTCAGTACCGTGTTATTGATGACAATACCGTTATAAATTTTTGGCAGTTCGGTAAACCAGCCATCGATAACGCCGTTGAGCGCGTCCTGATCGCCCCAGAGGATCTTCGTGCTTCCTACCTGTTCCAGCCACCGGAACAGCTTCTGGGTCAGCTTTTGCCGCCGCCACTTAGTAAGATCCATCAGTATCACGCCGGAATTAAAATAGCGGCCATTCTTCAAACCGATACGTCCGCAGCTTTTGGCTTCACCCCAGTCACGTACAGCCCCCAAAACTCTGCCCTGCAGATCCGTCTGCCACAACGGCAGGATATTGCCCTTGCAGATGATATCGGCGTCCAGGTAGAGGATTTTTGTTATCTCGGGCGGCAGCATTTCGGCAAATAAATAGCGGTAATACATGGCCTGGGTGATATGACCCGGCGGTACGACAAAAGTCATCCCCTCGGTACTGGTGATCTGATAAAAGTGCAGTGTCAGGTTACGGTATAACTGTTCCGTCTTTTTTAATCTGTCCATATCCTCCGGCAATAATTCGTCATAGACGATATGTATGATAAGTTCATTAGCGATATTGTTATGCACCAGCGAGGTGATGGTGATCCCGGCGAATCTGCCGAAGTTTTTGTCGATCCCAA
>UMLT01004056.1_pt1 | contig 15306 bp, 10 predicted proteins | sample 1966641 | NCBI WGS metagenome assembly UMLT01 (sample SAMEA4836208, study PRJEB28245) | human gut metagenome | biome: gut microbiome; material: fecal sample | place: Denmark | collected 2008 | reverse complement strand
GGCGCGCGACGTTCCTGCCGATGAGCGCCATCCGCGGCAAAACGCTCTATGGCAATGAGCGCAATGCGTTGAAACTGCCGGGCTGCCTCGGCGTGGCGAGCGAACTGGTGCAGTGCGCGCCGGAATATCGCGGCATTGTGGAAAATCTGCTGGGGCGCACGGTGATTGCCGACAACCTCGACCACGGCATTCCGATTATGCGCGCGGGTAATCACGCGTTTCGCTTGGTGACGCTGGAAGGCGACGTGATGCACTCCGGCGGCTCGATGACGGGCGGTTCGGCGCAGTCGAAGGTGTCCAACCTGCTCAGCCGCGAGCGTGAACTGAAGGAATTGACCGCGAAGCTGCAAACCGGGCGCGCGGAACTGGACAAGTGCCGTCAGGAACTGACGCAGCGTCAGCAGACGGCGCAGGAAAAGCGGCAGAAGGTCAGCGACGCGGTGAATGCCCTGCATCAGCAGGAGATTGCCGTCGCCCGCGAACAGGCGCGCCGCGAAAGCGTATCCGCCGACCTGAACACCCATTTACAGCGGATGCAGGAGACTGAGCAGGCGCGCGTGCAGCTGCATCAGTCGCTGGAGGACATTCGCCAGCAGCTGGAGACCATTGAACATCAGCGCACGGGCGCGCAGGGCGACCAGAGCGCGATGGAGCAAAAGACCATTGAAATGCAGAATGCGCTGGTCAAGGCGCGCGCGGAAGCCAGCGCGGAAAACGACCGCCTGATGGTGCGCACGCTGCAATTGTCCGACCTGCGCCACGGCTTAAGCGACTTGGAGCGCGACGAAGCCCACGCGCAGCAGGATCAGGCGCAAATCCTCCGCGAACAGGAGCGCCGCGAACAGCTGCTGCACGAGATGGACGAACTGGATGCCATTGACGAGAACGACATGAAGCGCGAGGAAGCCGAATCCGCCCGCCGCCAGAAGGAGCAGCTGCGGCAGGAGAGCGCCGCGCAGGCCATCGAGCAGCGACGTTCACAGGCGCAAAGTGACCTGCGCGACATCCTCAGCGACATGGAAAACCTGCACGAAGCCTACAACCGTGACAGCGAGAAGCTGCACAAGACCGAGCTGGCGAAGGCGCGCATCGAGGGCGACCAGAAGAATCTGCAAAACCGCATCTGGGACACCTACAAGCTGACCTATGCCGGGGCAGAGGAATTCCGCCGCACGCCCTTCGACGAGAAGGAAAGCGACTGCCGCGCCGCCGAGCTGCAAGGGCAGATTCGCGCGCTGGGGACGGTCAACGTTGGGGCGGTGGAGGAATACGCCGAAACCAAGGCGCGCGTGGACGACCTGACCGCCCAGCAGCAGGACTTGAAGCGCGCGGAAATGGACTTGCGCGAACTCATTGAGCGGCTGCTGATTCAGATGCGTTCTACATTCGTCGAGAACTTCTCGAAGATGCAGGGGTATTTCGCCGAGACGTTCACGCGCCTGTTCGGCGGCGGTCACGCGGAACTGAAGTTGATGGATCCCGACGACCCGCTGAACTGCGGCATCGAGGTCAACGCCCAGCCGCCGGGAAAGAAATTGCAGCTCTTATCGCTGCTCTCCGGCGGGGAACGCGCGCTGACGGCCATTGCGATTCTGTTCGCGATGCTGAAATTGAAGCCCACGCCGTTCTGCATTCTGGACGAGATTGAAGCTGCGCTGGATGACGCAAATATCGGGTATTACGCGGATTATTTGAAGGAATACTCGAAGGGAACGCAGTTTATCGTCGTGACACACCGCAAGGGGACGATGGAGCGCTGCAACAGCCTGTTCGGGGTGGCGATGGAGGAACAGGGCGTGAGCCGGATGGTGTCGGTGTCGCTGCAGGACTATCAGGAGTAAGGGAAAACTGAAAGGGGTATCACGGCGGGCAAATCCGCCTGATGAAAAAGGAGGCTTTTCGCATGAGTGAGAACGAAAACAATCAGTATCGACTGCTGTCGCCGTGGGCGTATGTGGGCTATGGCCTCCTGTTCACGCTTCCGGTCATTGGCTGGATTCTCGCCATCGCCTTTGCGCTGAGTGACGACAACCTGAACCGCCGCAACTTTGCGCGCGGTTACTGGTGCATGGTGCTGGTAGTGGTTATCCTGTCGATTGCTGGAATGGTGATGGGCGTGTCGATCATGGATGGGTTCAGCAGCTATCAGTATAACTACCGATATTGATGAAGGGCTTACCAGAAGCAAGGCTGTCTGCCGAGTGTGGGCAGTCTTTTTTGCTGCCCGGATGGCGCAAGCAGCGGAATCCTCTTGTGAAGTTCCACAACAATTTGGGATGCTTTTGTTAGGAATGCCAAAATTATATTATTCAAAAAGAGAACGCTTGACTTTTTTTGAGGGGAGGGTAGAATGAAAGTAAGGAATCACGAGGGAAGGAAATGACGTGGAAATTCAAAGAAAAGGGCTGAATCGGGCATTTATCGTGCTGGCGGTGGTGCTTCGGCTGCTGGGCTTGATTCACGGGGCTCTTCGGCGTTGACCGCTCCTACCTTGGCTACACAGCATTGGGCGTGTTGAAGCTGCTTACCGCGGGCGGCGCGGGCATTTGGGCGCTGATTGACTTCATTCGAATCGGCGTTGATTCGCTCCGTCCGGCGGATGGTTCGCCGTGGGTGGAGGAAACGCGCGACGAGAACATCCGCAGCATCGCCGCCAACATGCAGGCCATCGCCGAAAAGCTGGAGAAGCTGCAAGCGCAGAATGTTCCGGCAGAAGCACTTAAGCCGGAAGCGGACGACGAAAATCAGGAGTCACACAAGGTGTCGCTGAAAAAATAACTTCCTATGGCAATAGCCGCAGGGCTGTCAGGCGCAGGACGCTTGGCAGCCTTTCGCGTGGGGAAAAATCCGCTTGCAAACTGCGCGAAAAACCAGTACAATAGAATCGTATCCCTGAATATCAGCATGAACGAGGTGCTTTTGATGCCTTTGTGGAAACGAACGCTGGCGGCGCTCCTGCTGGCGGTGATGATGATACTGCCCTTCGCGTCGGCGGAGGATGCGGGGGAGGCCGTGCCGGATGACAGCGTGGAGTGGACGGAGGGCGCGGCGAACATCACGCGCGATTTGACCCTGAATGATGAGGGCGACGACGTGTCCGCCCTGCAAACCGCGCTGACGGATTTGTGCTATTACAGCGGCGACGTAACCGGGCGCTACGGCGAGGCGACCAGAACCGCGGTGGAGGATTTCCAGCGAGATTTTGCCCTTGCGGTGACGGGCGTGGCGGACAAAGCGACGCAGGAAGCCATCTATGCGGCGGATTATCGCCCGCTGCGGCTGGGATGCGTGGGCGAGGACGTGCGGCAGGCGCAGATTCGCCTGATGGCGCTGGGCTACTACACGGGCAAGATTTCCGGGCGCTATCTGCCCGCGACGCAGGAAGCCATCCGCCTGTTCCAGACGGCGAATGCCCTGCCGATTACGGGCGAAGCGGATGTGCAGACGCTGGAACGCCTGTTCAGCGGTGATGCCATCAGCCGGGATTCGTCCGCCGCGGCGACGCCCACCCCGTCGCCCACGCCCGGAATGCACCTCTCGGATGAAACCACCACACCGACGCCCGCGCCGACGGTGGCGTTCGTCAAGAAACTGCAATACAACAAGTCCAAGGGCGAAGAAGTCAAGCTCGTGCAGACCCGCCTGACGGAACTGGGGTACTATTCCGGCAACATCAGCGGCAATTTTCTGGGGCACACGCGCAACGCGGTGAAGGCATTCCAGCAGCAGAACGCGCTGAGCGTGGATGGCATCGTGGGCGAAAACACATGGAACGCGCTGTTCAACGACCCGGATGTGCGTGCCGCGGCTGATGATCCGAAGCCTACGCCCGAACCGACGCCTGTGCCGTTTGCCATCACGGTGGACGTCAACAATCAGGTGACGACCGTCTACGGGCGCGACGAAAACGGTGATTACACCGTTGTTGTGCGGCAGATGCTCTGCTCCACCGGCACGCGCAAGAATCCGTCGGATATCGGCACATTCACACTCAACGGGCGCACGGCGCGCTGGTGCTACTTCCCGGAGTGGGGCAGCCACGCGCAGTACTGGACGCGCATCAACTCGTCCATTGCGTTTCATTCCGTCATTTACAACACGGTCAATACCATGGATTTATCGGTCAAGTCCTACAAGAACCTCGGCAAGCGCGCGTCGCACGGGTGCATTCGCCTGACCGTTGCGGATGCGAAGTGGATTTACAACAACTGCGGGGCAGGGACGGTCGTTACGATTCGCGCCGATATGCCCGCTGACCCGGAACTCCGCGCCGCGCTGAAGCTGCCCTCGCTGAACACGAAGAACATGCTGCCCTACGTCACGCCGCAGCCGACCGCCGAGCCGGATTACCGCGCCGGGGCGATGCCGCCGCAGCCCTTCCGGACGCTGAAAGTGAACAGCTCCGGCGAGGATGTGTACTGGATGCAGCGGAAGCTGACGGATCTTGGCTACTATTCGGGCAAGTGCTCCGGCACGTTCCTGGCGGGCACGCAGAACGCGGTGAAAGCGTTCCAGAAGGCGAATGGGCTGTCCGCGACGGGGACGGCGGATGTCAAGACGCTGAATCTGCTGTATGCGGAGGAACTGTCGGCGACGCCCACGCCGGAGGTCGCGGCGGATGACCGCACGCCGGAGCCGCTGCCGACGCCGGCGGCGGGGCAGTGAGATTCCCTGCGGGCGTGATACGATTTCCAGATTCAACTGCGCCATCTGCTTGCGCCTTTTCCCTTCTGGCGTCCGCTCATTCCACTTAGCGTAGCGCTGCTACGCTGCGTTTCATTCACGTTAGCCAGAATGAAAAATTCGCGGCGCATCTTGGCGCATTCTTATCTGGAAATAGTATGAAATCCTGCGCGGCGAATTTGAAAATAGTATAAAAACAGAACGCGCTCGTCAGCGGAAAGGCTGGCGGGCGCGTTTGCATTTGCGCACAATTGGCGATGCTTGAAAATTGTGCTATATTCCCCGGCTTGGCGCAGAAATTGACCATTTTCTTGCTGTCGTGAACGCCGGGGGGCTGGCTGTCATTTTGCGTATGGCTGACCGCAGTATGTGCAGCGCGGCGCGCTGCCGCGTCGGCCGCTGTTCTTCGCGTCGCAGCCGGGGCAGATCCACTGCACGAATGTGCCCTCTGGCGTGTACAGCGCAACCGTGCGCGTCGCAGCGTTAATCTGCAGGTTTTGCAGGTATCCCGTGCCGATGAGCGATCTAAGCTGCTCAAGGGCTCTGCTGGAGGAGAGAACCGTGCCCAGCTGGTCAAAGGTCAGGCTTTCTTCGGTCAGCGGGAGCAGCGCGCCTGCGATACGGCGCGCGCAGGCTCTGCGGTATGCATGGCGAAGAATGCGAAAGACAGGCGTTATGAGCGCAGCGAATAGGAAAATACCCATCACGCCGGACAGCGTTTTCCCCTGCGAAAACATCGTTATCGTCGCGGAGACGGTCGCCGCCGCAAAAATGGCACAGACCAGCACAACGGGAATATCCGTTTTTTTCTTGACGAATGCCTTTGCGCTCAAGTATGGATTGGTGATGTTTGTCATTGCGCGTCTACCGCCGTCTGACAGGTTTCAAATGCTTCGTAGGGATCGCCGCCGCTTAGTACCGCCACGATGCCGTCGCCGTAATCTTCCATATAGCTGTGCGGCATGGCGAACAGGTAGAACAGCTCGTTCTCACCGGGGAGAACATCCTCCACCAGGTTGCAGGAGCGGCAGGAGATATAGAATTCGTCTCCATCCAGATCGAGGCGGAACTGTGCATAGTAGATCTCGTTGTTGACCAGCGTGGTGAACACGGCCATCTTTTCAAAGACCTCCCGGGTTCCGTGAATCGGCGCGTCCACGGACACGGACAGCATATCATCGTAGATATAAACGGTTATAAAGGCGTACTCCATCGAGTTATCGACGGAAAAGGGCACGGTGAAGGTATAGTCGTCATATTCATAGGGGAATTCATTTTCTTCCAGAAAATTCTTCACCAGACTGGCCATTTGATCCTCTTTGCTCATCGGAACAGAATCGGCGAAGGCCACGGAAAACATCAGCAGTGCGGTCAACAGGAAAACGATTATTTTCTTCATGGGGGAAAATCCTCCTCTTTTTGTTTGATCAATGAAAAGAAATGACGGTCGCTCGTTCCGCGTAGCACAGCGCAGTGCTTCATTCAGAAACGACATTATTTTGCGGATTCTTCCGGCGCAAAATGAATCAGCATAGAGCCGAAATAGTCCATATCGCAGCCTTTTTCCGTGGGCACGATGTACAGCGCCTGTGTGTAATAGTCGATGACAATGCCGTCGACCTCACCCGCTTCCGTGGGCGCTTTGCCAAAGACCCATGTGAGACCGGGAATATCCGCGCCTGCTATGACCAATTTGACGGTGCCGTCCTCATGGAAGAGAAGGGAATACTCATAATTGCCCAGCTGCGCGGCGGTCATGTTGTAGCCGCTTACATCCGCGTCGGTCATGACGTACTTCTTTTCCAGCATAATCTCGGCGCCGGCGGCGGGTTCGGGCGTGACGGCGGGATTGAATTCCGCAGTTGGTTCGGCGGCCGCTTCGGGGGCATCGCCGGTACGCTCGTACCACAGGGTAAGGTCGCTCATTTCAAGGCTGAGCGTTCCATCCTCGCGCAGCGTGACGGCAGTCTCGCCGTTCAGGATGGAGATGAGCAGCGTAAAGTCGTCCATGCGGCAGGACAGACCGTCCAGCGTCGTACCATGCAGGGTCAGGTCGCAGGTAGTGCCGTAAATGACCAGCGTATCCCCCGCCATTTCAGCGGCTTCAGCGGGCAGCGTGATGCCGTCCGCTGTGACGCGCGCAAGCGTCCAGAAGCCCCTGAAATCGTCGATAATGGCGCTTTCGTTGATGCTTGGGACGGCCGTGCTTGAGGCTTCCGGCTTCTCGCGGCTGAACGCCATGGTCACGTCGTCCATGGAAACCGTGAGGAGCGCGTCCTGCAGCGTGAACGATATGCCGTCCGCCATGAGCACGCCGTCCTGCATGGCGCAATGGATGCTGTCCACGTCGCCGTTCGTGTTCATTTCAGCCGCACCGTCCGCGCCGAGGGTGAAGGTCACATCCAGCCCCATGTCAGCCAGCGGATAGGGTGTACCCCCTATCTCCATGCGCACGCCGTACCACACGCCCAGATATTCATCGGGAATGCCAGCGTTCTGCGCGACAGGTTCGGGAATGGGGGTGGGTTCAGGCGCAATTTCGGGTTCAGCCGCGTCTAACGTGCCGGGCTGCGCGGGCGCGGCGGTTTCCACGCTCGCATCCAGCTTCAGGGTGGGGAGCAGCGCAGGCAAATCGGGCAGCGTGGGCTTCGCGTGGGCGCATGGCTCGGTGATTACGGTAACTTCGCTGCGGTTTTCGCTCCAGCTCTGGCAATTCTGAGCGTGCCTGAGGTTTTCTTCGCTCATGCCTTCGGGCACGCGCACGGTCAGCTTGGGCGCGACGTTCATCATCAGTCCCATGGGGGACGCGGTCAAATCGCAGCCGTCGAAGCAGATTTCGGCAAGGTTCGGGCAGTTGACGATGCAGTTTTCGCCGAAGTCCTTCATCTTGCTGGTGAAGTGCAGGCTGGTCAGGTTCTTGCATTCAGTAAACGCGCCGTATTCCACACGCTCCGCGTCGGCGACGAAGGAACTGAGGCCGGCAAAATTGAACGCCTGCTGGCCGATCCTTATGAGATGCTCGCCAAAGTACAGGTTGCCCAGCGGCCCCGCGCTGTCGAAGGCGTAGTTGTCGATTTCACGCACGCCGTTGACGAAGATTACGTTGTTCAGGCTACGGCAGAGCATAAACTGATTGCCGCCGGTGCTCTCCAGGGGCGCGTAGCAGACGAAGGTCTCCAGCTGCTGGCAGTAGGCGAGCATCATGTCCGGCAGCTCTTTGATTGTTTCGGGCAGCACCAGCGTGCGCAGGCGCACCCACTCGGTACGGTCACTCGCCACGGAGGAGTCTGTATAGTCATGGCACGCGTCAAAGGCGTTGTAGTTTTTGAAGCCTACCACGGTTACGCCGTTGATTTCGCGCGGCACGACCACATCCACGTCAGTTCCGACGTAGGCGGCGATCAGACCGGTATCCGGATCAAACTCAAAGTTCTCGGCGGGAGTTGGCTCGAAGGGCATCTTTACGAATTTGCTTACTTCGCCCTCGCGCAGCATGGGGTCGTACCACGGGCGCTGGAGTGTCTCGTTCCACGCGGCAAGCTGCTCATCGGTCGCGTCGGCGGGCAGACGCAGCTCGGCACTCGTGCCCTCGACGGCGGAAAGCGGGAAACTGCCGGCGGTGGGGATGATCATCTTCGTCAGCTTTGTGTTCGCGAAGGCTCTCTCGCCTACGGAAGCGGCAGCGTTCAGCTGTACACGCTCCAGCGCGGAGCCTTCAAACGCGCCCGCGCCAATGGCGGTCACGTTCTGTATTTCGGCACTTGTCAGCGCGGTATTGGCAAACGCGCTGTCGCCGATTTCGGTCACGCCCGCGCCCAACGTGAGCACGGTCACGCCGCTGCCCTCAAACATATGCGCCGGGATTGCGCCGAATTCGATGGTCACGTCGCTCAAAGCGGGCAGATTTGTAAACACGCCTGCGGGGATAATCGCCGGATCGCACTGAATGACCAGCTTTTTCAGCCCTGTCAGACCGTCGAGCGCGCCTTCACCGATGGTGGTCAGCGAGTCGGGCAGGGTCAGGGCTTCCAGCTGCGTGCAGCCCGCGAACGCCCGCGCGCCGATGGTGGTCACGGAGTCGAACAGATCCACGTTCCGGAGGGAACTGTTCATGAAGGCCTCCGCGCCGATGGTGGTGAATTCGTCGTTGTGGGCGACGGAGAAGTATTCAATGGTCTGGCTGCCCTTGAACACGCCGTCGCCCAGACCGACCACCGCCTCCTTTGAAACGGTGAGATGGGGGTGAATGCGCGTCCTTGTGCCGGTGTATTCGGTCAACACGCGGTTTTCGTACCGATACGCGCCCTTCTCAGGCGATTGGGCAGTCGGGTCCTGCGCGCGCCACACGCGGCAGGGAAGCCCCAGCGCGTCCACATACGTCTGCCACTGCTGCATCTCCTGACGAGTGCCGTGTGCGTTCAGGTCGATGTCGTACAGATAATCGCAGCCCGCGAAGACGTCCTCGCCCAGCGTGGGCGCGGTCAGGCTTTCCAGAACGATGTACTGAATGTTGTAGTCGCCCTTGAAGGCGCGGGAGCCAATCGACTCAAGCGTCGAAGGCAGGTAGAGATTGCCACCCATGTTGCTGCAGGCTTCAAACGCGCTTTCGCCGATGGTTTTAAGCCCCTCGGGCAGCGTCAGAAAGCCTTTGATGCCGGCAAAATAGAAGGCGTATGCGCCGATATGCTCCAGCCCCTCAGGCAGCTCCAGAATGCTGCTCTTGTAGGCGTTGTAAAACGCGCTGTCGCCGATGAACTTCAGCGTGGAGGGGAAGTGAACGCGGGCCAGCGTTTCGCAGTTATAAAACGCGCGATCGCCGATGGTTTCCAGTCCTTCAGGCAGTTCCAGCAGCGCCAGATAGGTGTGCTGCGCGAACGCCTCGGGACCGATGGCCTTTACCGGCGCGCCGCCGATGGTTTCGGGGATGGACAGATAGGTGGCGTAGCCGTTGTAGGAGGTAATCGTGCCGGTGGAAGCGTCGAAATCGAACTCCGATTCCACATAGCCGTTGTTCTCCACAATCACGGCGTTTTTGCCGCTGGGCTGGACGCTTACTTCACTGCCGGCATTTTCAAACGCCGCTATATAGGCATCCAGCTGGTCGTCCGGGACGTAAGCCGTCGCGCCCTCGGGCAGAAGGCTGAAGCAGTCAATGTCGATTGCAGGGCATACACCCTCAAAGGTAATCTTGCGCAGCGAGTCGCAGTATCTGAATGAAGTGTCGCCGATATAGCGCACGCCTGCGGGAATGGTAACTTCCGTCAGCGCCGTGCAGCTGAAGAAGTTCATGCGGTTGATGACCACAAGGCTCAGGGGCAGGGAAACGCGGGTCAGGTTGTCGCATGTGCTGATGGCGTTGCTTCGAAGCTCCAGCACGGTTTCGGGCAATGTCAGCGAGGTGATGGTTTCCCCGCGGAACACGCTGACACCGATCACATCCACCGTGAAACCGTCCAATTCGCCGGGCACAACCACGTCGCCGCCCGCGCCGTTATAGCCGCGGAGTATGCCGTAGTTCGCGTCATAATTCCAGTCGGCAGCTTCGCCCGACGCTGTGACGCAGGTCACCAGCATCAGCAGGAAAAGAACCAGGCATAGCTTTCTTTTCATGAATTGATTCCTCCATTTCTTCATCATAATATTAGAAGACAAACGTGTTAAATCCGTATTCCTCCATCAGTCCCTCAAAAAATGTTTGATTGCGAAGCCTTTTCGCAGCACCCCTTGGGATCGTCTTTTCATGGCGGTCGCTCCTTTCTCACAGCGCATCCAGCGCGGCAGTCAGATAGGCGTGGGTAACGGAAGCATAGAGGAAAGCATCGATCAATCGATCCTGCCGGACAATCATCACCCGGTGCGCCAATTCCGGATCGACGTTTTCATCACACAGCAGCACGAATTTGCAGTTCGGCATCGCCTTGCGTACGCACGCGATCAGATTCAGTCGATTTTCCAGCGTGTAGGCGGGAAGACGGCTGACCTCCATCAGCAGGATATCCGCCTGCATGACCCGGCAGAGTGAGAAGGTATCGCTGGTTTTTCCGGGCAGAACCTGCTCCACACGGAATTCTCCTGTTTCCGCAAGCGTCCGTGCGACGGCCTCTGATAAAAGCATGTTTTGCATACTGACAACGATGCTTCTCATAGAACTCCCCCCTTATACGTTAAGAATAGCAGAAATGAAAGTGCTGCACATCAACCAAATGGCTATTTTTTCGCACCCCAAAACAAAAAAAAGCCGCCCGCAGGCAGCTCTTTTACCATGTTATTCAGTTTTTTCGGTTCAGGATTACCAGTCCGATTTCCCGCGCCCGCACGGCCAGCTCGGTACGATTTCTGAAACCGGTCTTTTCCAGCATGTTGAGGATGTGCGTCTTAACGGTTGCCACGGACATGTGCAGTCGCTCGGCAATCTCCTGATTGGTGTCGCCGCCGGTCATCTCGCGCAGCACCTCCAGCTCGCGGCTGGTGAATTGATAGCTGCTGGCAAGCCCTAATTGCAGCTCCGGCGTTGCGTCCGGATAGACGGATTCGCCCGCCATCGTGCGCGTCATCACGTCCAGCAGACTTTCGCGCTGCTCCTCCTTGTACCAGAAACTCTCCACACCGATTTCCCGCGCGCGGCTCAGGTAGGAGCATTCCGGCATGGAGGTCACGATGATGATTTTCATCTGCGGGAAAGTACGCTTAATCCGCTCCGCTGCGTCCAGCCCACTCTCGCCGCCGCGCGTGACCACGTCCATGAGAATCAGATCCACGGGAAAGCGCAGGCAGTATACGTCCGCCAGCGCGGCATTGTCGATGGACAGCGCCACCTCGAAGCGCTCCGACGCCTGAATCCGCAGTTCAAACAGCTCGCGGGGCATGGTCTGATCCTCGACAATCATGACTTTGTATTTCATGGAATTCCCTGCCTCCCCTCGAAAAATGTCAGCGTCAGTTCAAAACGCGGGGCGTGAGCAATCTCCATTGCGCCGCCAGCGGCTTCCACCCGTGCGCGCAGCGCGGTCAGACCGCTGCCTTCAACGATGGGGCCTGCCGGCGTACTGCCGTCGTTGAGATAACGAACGCGCCAGCCGGACGCGGTTCTCCCGCCGATAATCTCCAGCCGTGTACCGCCCGCGTGGCGAACCAGATTCGTCAGGCATTCATGGGCGGCGATTTCTACAAGCTGCGCGCTCTCCGTGTCCTCCGCCGGAAATACGCCGCGGCGCTCGATGGTCACGCCGATGGCGCGCGCGGCGCGGGCAAGCTGATCAAATGTGTCGACAGGCTGTTCATCCGCATATTTTCCCAGCAGCAGCCGAACGTTCTGCCGCCACGCGGCGCAGACGCTTTCCGCATCGCCCTGCGCGCCGGAGAGAAACTGCCGGGTCTGCAGGAGCGCGCGGCCAATCTGGTCATGAACGCGGGTCTTGGCGCGCAGAATCTCCTTTTCCCGCGTCGCTTCCTGTACGTCCTGCCCATATTGCCGAAGCCGCCGGTTCATGCCTTTCAGGCGAAGATTGTCCTTTTCCACTTCCCGCTGGAGCCGCGCTTCCTCGGTGATATTCGTGCCGGTGATTTGGTAAATGCTTTTTCCTGCCATCTCCATCTGTACGCGCTCAAAGCTCCATGTCTGACCATTCTCCAGCGTGACGATAGGCTGCGATTCAATCGCTTTCCAGAAAACGTTCGCGTTGAGCAGCGCTTCTCCCGTGAGCAGATGACTCAGTTCGTCCATTTTGAGGTTCTTCAGGCAGGGCAGCCCGTTTTCCCACGCAAAACACAGCGCGCTTGGCAAATGGTCACAGCTTTCCTTGATGGAAACCGGCGAAAGCTGCCGCCTGCTTTTGCGCCGCAATAGAAGCAGTGAAGAAAGGCTGAGCACCGTGAGGAGCAGCGCCGCAGCCGTCCACGGCGCAGGCGAGAGCGCCGCGCTTTCCGGCAGCCGGGAAAGCAACATGGCCAGTGCTGCAAAATCCAGCGAAGCGATGGTCAGACAAATTGCAAACACAAAGGGCCGATGGCAGCGCACGGCGCTCATGCAGCCGAACAGACCGGCAACCGTTCCGATTAGCAGCAATGTGCATATCAAACCGGCGTAAAGCGGAGTCATGCGCGCTCACCTCCCAGGTCAAAAGCGAGCGTTGCACACAGCGCGCCGTCCGCATCGTCAATGGTTATCTTCCCCAGAACCTTGTATTTGTCCACATTCGGCAAACCTGCCGCGTCTTCCATCATCAGGCGAATGGAAAAACGCTTGCCGCATTCCACACGCACCATCAGCGCGCTGAGCGAGGGCAGCGCGGCCTCCAGACAATCCTCGAAGAAGTCGTAAGCGCTCTGCGCATGGCAGCTGCATACGCTGGCTGTTCCTTCCTGATGGAGCGCGCAGACAGCGCCGTACTGCGTCAAATAAGTCAGCGATTCTCGGAGGCAGTGGGTCAGCTCGTCCGCGCGGACGATCGCTTTCTTATCGCAAATCAGCGCAAGATTGACCCGCCGCTTGACATACGCGCCCAGCAGACAGATCTGCTTTAATTTTTGAATATCCAGCTTTTGAACGCTTTCTTCGCCCAGAAGCTGGTTGATTTGAAGCAGCTGAGGCTGCACGAGAGCAATCATCTCGTCCATAAGCCGATTTTTTTCTTCAATCTGCGCGCGCTGACGCTTCAGCTCGTTTTCCGCCTGTATCAGCTCGTTTTCCTCCGAAAGCCGGGTGTTGATTTCGGCAAGCTGCGCCTGAATCCGATTGATTTTCGAAATATCCTCCACCCAGTACACGCGCCCGTCCTGCACCGGCGCGCTTTGCAGCCGCGTGTCCGCGTTCAGCAGAATCGCCTCGCGCGCCGCTGCGTTCAGTTGACAGGCGGTGAGCTCCGGCGCATTTTTCGCGCGGTAGACGGGGACGCCCTGCTCGTCCACAATCTGCGCGGCAACGGTGGATTCGGAAAAGAAATAGCGGTAATGGTCGTTGGTTGGCAGCAGCCCCACCTGCAGGCAGCTCTCCCAGAACGCCGCAAACGTCAGGCAGCAGCATTCCGGTATCTTGTGGAACGTGTAGATGTTAGCAAAACTCAGCGCGCACAACGCAAATCCGCCCAGAAATACACAAAGCGGCACCCAAGCATATCGCCTGCTTTCAGACACGCGGCACTTGCAACAGATAACAGCCCCGGTTGCCAGCAGCAGAACGACAATCCACGCCATGGCGAGATAGTACACCCAGCCGTGAATATAGTCGGCTGATAGCGTTGCAGCGCCCGGCGCGGCACGGAAGGCCATCTGGTGCAGATCGTTGGTCAGCACGCCGCCAATCAGGCATATCGCCGGAAGAAACAGCAGATACCACCGGAGCGAAAACGTGTCGCCATCGCGCCGCCCAAGCTGCAGCGCGGCGAACAGGCTGAACAGCGGCGCAAGAATCTGCGGAACATAATACAAATACCACAGATAGTGTGTAACGGCATCGTCGTTGAAAAAGCGATATTTGACCGTACGCAGGAACAGCCACAGCACGGTCATGGCGCATCCAAGCAGCAGCCAGCGCCGATCACAGCGGTGCAAAATCCTGCGAAATATGGAAAAGCCCCAGCCCATCGCCAGACCGATGTAAATCAGGTTGGTCAGCAGAAAAAAAGCGGCAGAGGGCAGCGGAGCGCCCACGCGATCCGCCTGACGAAAAAACCCGGCAAGAATGAACAGCCCCAGCGCAAGGCAGAGCTTCGCAATGGATTTTCGCTTCGCAGCAGCCATATATCCACCTCCTGCCCGTATTTGAAAGCATGAATATTATACTATTTCCAGATTCACCTGCGCCATCTGCTTGCGCCTTTTCATCTGGAAATAGTATTATACCATACAAGCGGCTGAAAAACCAGTGCTTTCAAGACAAACGAACGGGCAGTAGTCTTTCGTAGACTGTCCCGCACTGGTTTATCCGCATGGTATGCCTTGCTCCTCCGCAGAGATGGGCAGTGTCAGCTCAATCACGGTTCCGTCTTTGCCGCTCTCCGTGATGCGCACGCTGCCGCCGTGGAGATGGGCGATTTCCCAGACCAGCGATAAGCCCAGCCCCACGCCGCCCTTTTCCCGGCTGCGGGACTTGTCCACCCGGAAGAAAGGCTGAAACACGCTTTCTCTGAAGTTTTCCGGGATGCCGCAGCCCGTATCCCTGACCTCGATCACCGCGCTGCTGCCCCGGCGCGACGCGGCGACGCGTACGCTGCCGCCCGGATGATTGTACTTTACGCCGTTCTCCACCAGATTGAAAATCGATCGATATACAAGCACGTCGCTGCCGGTAATCCAAAGATCTTCGCCGGATTGAGAGAGCGCCACGCCGCTCTTTTCCGCCAGCGGCGACAGATCTGCCAGCACCTCCTCAATCATGGGGGCAAGCTGGATTTTGTCCGTGCGCGGCACAGCCTTCAAGTCGCTCATATCCAGCAGCGTCCGCACCATTTTGGATAGCCGCTCGGTCTGCTCCCGCAGCATGGCAATCGTTTCTGCGGTTTCCGGACGATTATCTCCGTGGTCTGTGGCCATGTACAGATCCAGCCGCGCCTGCATCAGCGCCAGGGGAGTGCGCAGCTCATGGGCGGCGTTGCCCACAAACTGTTGCTGGGCATCGAACGCCTG
>UMLT01011791.1_pt1 | contig 15375 bp, 10 predicted proteins | sample 1966641 | NCBI WGS metagenome assembly UMLT01 (sample SAMEA4836208, study PRJEB28245) | human gut metagenome | biome: gut microbiome; material: fecal sample | place: Denmark | collected 2008 | reverse complement strand
GGGAAAAAGGCTTGACCTAAACCCTTTACCTTTGTGCTTATTTATGTGGACTTTCTTATTTTGTCCGCTTTACAAAAAATAGCTGCTGCATCATGTGCAACAGCTATATGCTATATCTTTTATTTTTCGGTTATCTCATCGGGGAGCGCAGGCTCACTTTCTTTGTCAGCACTGCCGGCAACAGCTTCGGACGCATATACGGCGGAAACGCCGGGCTTATTGTCCGTAGGACCTTTGGCTCTTACCGAGCTTCTCAGCACGTCGGAAATGTCGTTTATTGTAACATACGCATAGGGGTCAATGGACGAAACTATATCTTTGAGCTTTCCTATCTGGAAACGGTTGATTACAAAATATACAAGAGTTTTTTCAGTATTGAAGTAGTATCCGTTTGCCTTGATAAGCGTGATTCCTCTGCCGAAGCTCTCCGAAAGGCGGGCGCATATCTCGTTCGGCTTGTTTGTGATTATCATTGCTGCCTTTGCCTTGTCGAAACCGTCAACGATGAAGTCCACGGATTTAAGTGCGGCGGCATAGGTGAGAATTGAGTACATTGGAAGCACCCATGAGTTGCAAACTATTCCGATGATGATATACAGGAAAACATTGTATATCATAACAAATGTGCCTACCGTTATGCCCATTCGCTTTGCAAATATTACGGACATAACTTCCACGCCGTCGATGGCTCCGCCGAACCTGATGGTAAGGCCGCTGCCCACGCCTGAAATAAGTCCGCCGAAGATTGCGCACAGCAGCAGGTCGGTGCCTGCAAATGGCGATGAGCTTGACACATCTATTGGCAGGATATTCGTTATCACGAACGAAGCCAGCGAATATATCAGCACGGCATAAATGGAGTATATGGTGAACACCGTTCCCTGCCGCTTATATCCGAATATGAAGAAGGGGATATTCAGCACCAGCAGGAAGACTGCCAGCGGAATGCCTGTTATCTCGTTGAAGAACATTGCCGTACCTGAAAATCCGCTGTCGAACAGGTTCACGGGGGCGAGAAAGAACACGATGCCTATTGCATTTATCGTGCCCGAAAGGGTAAGCAGCAGAAAGTTCAGGGGTTTGAGCTTTTTAAGCTCCTCTTTGAATTTGCTCATTGACATACCAACCTTTTTAGTTTTTCGACGTTTCTCCGTCGGTCATTCTGTAGCCTACGCCCACCTCGGTGAAGATATACTTGGGTTCGGCGGGCTTTTTCTCGATCTTTCGTCTGATATTCGCCATATTCACACGGAGTATCTGGTTATCTGTCTTGGCATGGGGTCCCCAGAGCTGCTTTATTATGTAGTCGTAGGTAAGCACCTTTCCAGCGTTCTTGCCCAGGAGAGCCACTATCTTGAACTCGTTCTGGGTAAGGTTCGTGTCCTGACCGTCAACATACACACGGTACTTGTCATAGTCTATTTCCAGACCGCCTGTGCGGAAAACTCCCGTAACTGCGATCTGATTATCGGGCGATGTGGTGCGGGTGTGGCGGATAGCAGTTTTTATCCGTGCCAGCAGCTCCTGGGTGCCGAATGGCTTTGTTATGTAGTCGTCAGCGCCCAGCTCAAGAGCTGTTACCTTGTCCTTTTCGGAGCTTCTTGCCGACACCACGATTATCGGCATAGATGACCACTTCCGTACCGACCTGAGTATCTCGGTGCCGTCCATATCGGGCAGACCAAGGTCAAGGATAATCACATCGGGGCAGTGGGAGTTGATGACAGCGCAGGCGTCATTCCCCGTTACCGCCGATATAACATCGTAGCTATTGGCTTTAAGGACTGTGCAGAGAAAGTTGCTTATTCTTCTCTCGTCTTCGATTATCAGCACTTTGTTTTTAATTTCCATTTTTTTACAGCGCCCTTTCCAGTGGAAGTGTAAATGTGAATTCAGCACCGCCCTCGGGGAGATTTCCTGCGGTCATTGTTCCGCCGTGGGCTTTTATTATTGTAAGGCAGACCGAAAGACCTATTCCCATGTTTCTCTTCACGTCTCCGCTCTGCTCTTCTGCGTGGATAAAGTAGCCGCTGAAAAGCATTGGCAGCTTTTTCTCGTTGATGCCGCTGCCGTTGTCCGCCACGGAAAATACTGCGTTTTCCCCGTCAGAGGAAAGTGTCAGCTTTATAAGGGTAGTAGTTTTTCCGTGGAGCACGCTGTTTTCCAGAAGATTTACTATTACCTGCTCTATAAGTATTGCGTCCATTGGTATGAGCATAAGCTCGTCGGGGATAGTTATTTCAACGGGAACATCATAGCGCCGCCTGAACTTCATAACAGCCTCGCTGATTATCTCCTCTGCGGCTTCGGGTGTTTTGCTGATAGTTCCCGTTTCCTCGCTTATGCGTGTGACGGTTAGGATATTTTCCACCATTCTTATGAGCCACTCCGCATCTTCCTTGATGTCGGTAACAAGGCTCATCATGCCCTGTTCATCAAGCTTGTCCTTATTTTCAAGGATTGCGGAGGCAGCGCCAGATATTGATGTAAGGGGAGTTCGGATATCATGGGATACGGCTCTGAGCAGGTTGCCTCTTGTTTTTTCCTTTTCCATTTCAGCCCAGACCTTGCTCTGCTCTTTCATCTGAGAGGTGAGCATTCCTATTATTACAGATACCAGCAGCATTGTGGCAAATGTAACAGGGTAGCCTGTAATACTGAAATTCAGCTTGAAGTAGGGATATGTGAATGCGTAATTTACGGCGAACATTCCCAGCAGCGATGAAATCAGACTGCACAGGTATCCGTTGGTGAACCGTGATATCACCGCCACAGCCAGTACGAATATGAGCTGTACATAGCTGCTGCCGTCAAAGTTTACCAGCAGTGCGCTCAGCACACACGCCACACCAAGCACAGCCAGCGTGAAGATGTAGTCTTTCCGCTCGGGCAAAGCGCCGAGCTGCTTTTTCAGACTGAACTTCCGCATATCCCTTCCTCCGTTTACAGTTGCTCTTTTAACATTATACCATACATTATTGCTAAATTCACGTTAAGAAAAACAGCGGGACGATACGCCCCGCTGCGGAAATTATTATCAGTACTGTTCGCTGAGGTAGATGCTTGCTCTGGACTGGATAAGAGAAGCGGTCTCGTCAACGGATTTTGTGCCCTTGAAGTAATTGTTTGCTTCTTCATTGATGATGTCTGTAAGGCTTTCATCGTATCTTGCAATGGTACCCACTGTGGAGAAGTAATCTATGAGCATATTTACCTCGTCCTGAGTGATGAGGTTTACCTTTACCTCGGTGTTGCCTACATAGTAGGTGTTGTCAACCTGCTGAACGGTTCCGTCAGTATCGGTATAGGTCTGGGGAATAGTCGCCTGCTGACCGAGTGCCTGGAGCTGTGACTTTACAACGGGGAGACCGTAGTATGTGGTGATAAGGTGCTTTTCGGTTTTGTCAGCGTTGTCTGCCGCAGCAGTGCTGTCTGCAAGGGCAATGCCGTAATTGTCCGAAGACTGCTCGCTTACAGCATTGTCAAGCACCTGCTTGATGAACTCCCATGCGCCCTCTTTGTACTTGGACTTGGAGGATACTGCGATCTCGGAGCCTGTGCTGATAACGGAGCCTGTAGCGTTTGCGGCGCCCGAACCGGGGAAGCCTACAAAGCTGATGTCCTCGCCGAAGTATGCGTCTCTGGTGATGGTGTAGATGTTGAAATCATTGAAATATACGTTGTAAAGCAGCGCTCTGTTCTCACGGCAGGCGGTCTCCTGCTCCATCCAGTAGTTGGGGTTATCGTTGTAGAGAGCGTCATAATCTATCTCAGCGGGATATTTCTTTGCAGTCTCCAGGATTGCCTTGAACTCGGGAGAATCAAAGTTGCAGGTTGCGTTTGTATAGTCAACGAAGTTGGAGAATGTAATGGCTGTGCTGAGAAAGTTAGAAGCAGTCATTGTCTGGCTGTCGTTTGTAAGGGTTGCGCCCTCGGGCATGGAAGCGAGTATCTGGTTTGCCTGATCCATGGTAAGGGAGGTAGCATCGCCTACCAGCGACTTCTTTGCGGCATAGGTCTGGACAGTGAAGGAAGGAGTTATCTCGTAAAGCTTGCCGTCCTTTTCCATAGCCTTCAGCACATTGGGCATAAATGCGTCTCTGTTATAAACGTCATCCTTATCCATAAACTCGTAAAGGTCAGCGAAAAGTCCCTTGGAAGCGTAGCTGTTGTAGGGCATTCCGCTGCTGATAAGGAGGATATCGGGAACATTGCCCGCAAGTATCTCGTTATTGAACTTTGTGAGCGCTGCTGTGTAATCGGAGGTGTCATTGGACTCGCTGTAGCTGGTAGCGTAGATGGTGTAATCCTCGTTTGTCTTGTTGAACTCAGCTATCTGGGAGCGGATATTCCAGTCGATGTAGAAGCAGCCCAGAGTAAGAACCTTCTTTTCCTTGACCTCGGAGGAGTCAATGGGAGTGATGAGGCTCAGAGTGGAGCGTGCAGTCATTCCGCTGTAGTCGTAGCCAACGGTAACAAAGGAGCCGTCGTCGTTTACAGCCATGGAGTTGATGTTTGAGTTGTCGATACCCAGATTAAGGAGGTTAAGAACGCTCTCAGTCTGGAGATTGTCAGCTCTTACGCCAACGATGCCTGTATCGGAGGAGCTGTAGCAGAGGTAATCGCCGCTGCCGCTGTAAATGGTGTTTATGCTGGAGCCAAGCTCGTACTCCTTGCCGTAGCCCTTGGCGTTCAAATCTATCTCCACCAGCTTTGCGGAGCTGCCTGTATCGCTGTAGGAATACTTATATACGGCAGGAACACCGTTGTTGGTGAAGATAAGACCGTTCAGCCACTCATTGTCGCCATTGGCTTCGGGAGTGGTGAAAAGCACATTGCCCGACTTGTCGCAAACTCTTATGCAGGTGGAAAGGCTGATGTAAATATTGCCCTGAGAATCTACTATATAGTTGTTGAAATATCTGTTGTTGTCATTATCTTCCTGAGTAACTACCTTGGAAAGATCGATAGAGCTTACCGGATTGCCTGTGCTGTCATAGGTGTAAAGGGTGTTTGAGCTTTCGCTGTTGCCTTCGTCATCGTACTTGTTATATGAAAGCACGAATGTGATGTTTCCCGCATCATCTGCATAAACATCGCCTGAGATATAGGCATATTCGTTGGGGTCAGTCTGCTTGAAAGCAGGGATAGTGAGCACGGTGTTTCCGGATGCGTCAAATACAACAATGCTGGAATCGGAGAAATAGTTGTCGCCTTCATTGTTATAAACGGTGGAAACACTGTAGAACAGATTGTTCTTACAGGTAACATTGCCGCTCAGCTCAAAATTTATGGGAACATCAGTTACCTTATATGCAAGAGTTTTAAGAGCCTCGCTCTGATCTACAACTGCGCTGTTGGAACCGCTGCCCTGATTTTTATCACCGCAGGCGGTAAAGAGACCTGTGGAAAGAGCCATCATACCCGCTGTAAGAATGCAGGCGGTACGCTTGGCTGCTGTTTTGTTAGACTTTAATAATTTCATATGTCTTACCGTCCTTTCTTTAACTTATGTCATTATATCATATCTCTTTCTTTTTTTCCATACCCCCTTTAAAACTGTAATAATTTGTTATCATTAAGAAATATTTTTTTGTCCTGCGATGATAATTTTGCCGTCATATCACGCAGGAAAGCGGCTAAAATGCACTTCATAAAAAATTTAAAATTAAATTTTGCGAAAACTCTTGACAGATGCCGTCGAAAAGTATATAATAATAAAGCACTTTGATTAGTGCGGTCGCTGATTTAGCTCAGTTGGTAGAGCACATCCTTGGTAAGGATGAGGTCACCAGTTCAAATCTGGTAATCAGCTCCAACCGTAATGCAGTCCGTTTTATGCGGGCTGCATGCATCGGTTCTAAAATCAAATATGCTGATTTAGCTCAGTTGGTAGAGCACATCCTTGGTAAGGATGAGGTCACCAGTTCAAATCTGGTAATCAGCTCCAAAACAAAGCCCCATGGTCCTTAGATCATGGGGCATTTTGGCGTTTATAGGCTCAGCAGTCCTCTGCGGCGGCGTTGAAAATGCGTACAATGGTGTTCCAGGTGCGGATATCCGTCTGCCCTGTGGGGGGAAGTCCCGACGCTGCCTGTATCTCCGACACGGCAAGGGCAGTGTTTTCGCCATAATATCCGTTCATGTCGTTCATGGCAATGTTTATGTGCATTCCCGCAATGGTGTTTAACATTGCCTGCAGCATAAGCACCGATGTTCCGCTGTCGCCCTCGGTCATTATCTCGTCAAGGGCGGGGAATGGGGTTATGCCCTCCTGCATATTTAGGTTGCGCCTGGCATCGTCATATGCGGCGAAAATGGCGTTCCAGGTGTCCTTGTTCACTTCTCCCGTTTCGGGAATGCCTATGCTGCGCTGAAAATCGGAAACTGCGTCCCTTGTGTGCTGACCGTATATCCCGTCGGGTATGACTGAGCGGACGTTTGCCCCACTCTGGTGTATCTCCCTGAGATATGTCTGTATATCCGAAATGTTCTTCCCATGCTCTTCGGGAGAAACGGGTATGATATTTTCCGTCATGCTGTCACCGTCCTTTCGTCATCTTATGGTATATCCCGGGAACTGACCCGCAGGCTTTACATAGCCGTACTTTACACGGCTATAGACATCGCCTATCCTGCTCCACGTTTCCGCTCCCACGCTTCCCGTGGGATTCAGCCCAAAGGTGCGCTGGAATGCGGTGACGGCGCTTTTTGTCACGGGACCGAAATATCCCGTGTCGCTTACCTGGGGTATCTGGGGATATTCCCTGTGTATCTCAGTCAGATATTGCTGGAGTATGCGCACATATTCGTTCTGCATACCCTCACGCTGCATTACTCCGGGGTATAGGGCTATCTCTTCCCTGAAACTGCTGACGGGAACACTGTCTGCTATGCCCTTGTAGGCACGGTAGATGTCCTCCCATGTCCTGCTGTCCGTCTCGCCTGTCTGTGGCAGACCGTAAAGCTGTTGGAAAGCGGATACGGCGTTTGCTGTTGCCTCGTCATAGGTTCCCGTTACGCTTATGGGCGGCACTGCGTCATAATACGCACCGATTACCGAAAGAAGATACTGGAGCGCACGAACATTTCCGCCCGAGTCGCCCATGACCAGCGCCTTGGGGAGATTAAGCCCCAGGTCGCTTATTGTAAGCCCCTCGGAGGTAAGCTCCGCCAGCTGGGTAACGCTTGTGAAGATGAAGTTTATCTTGTACCATGTGGCTTTATCCACCACGCCTGTTACGGGGAGGTTGAATATCCGCTGAAAGGCTTCCACAGCGTCGGCGGTGTTGGTATCAACGGAGCCTGTTACAGGCTCTATCTTAGGTATGGCAGGGTAATTTCCCGCTATCCTGTTTAGCTGTGTCTGGATATGTATAACATTGTCTCCCGCACTGCCTATCTGAATTGGCGTGCCGGGGTATGAGGGGATATTGGGCGCAACGGGGGCGTTCTGCACGATGTCGATATTGTCTCCGTAATAATAGGTAAGTATCCGATAAGGGATATAGCCCTGCTCCGCCAGATCCACCGTTCCCCATTGCTTCAGACCCTGGCACTGAGTTCTCACACCGTCGCAGTACGAGGCAAAAAGCGGCTCCACCGAGCCTTGCCTGCGGATATAATTGTTGAATATCTCGTTAACGATATCGCTTATGGGTTGGAAAATATCCCTGCCGTGGACGTAATACTGGTCGTACCGTGTGTCGTTGGTGATATCGAAATCATATCCTCTGGAGGGGTACCATTCGGTGTATATTCGGTTGAGCGCAAAGGAGATTATGGCGTAAAGGTTTGCTCTCAGGGCGGATTCGGGCCATGTGGGATAAAGCTCGCTGGAGCCTACGTTTTTGATGTAGTCCACGAAATTCACCGTAACGTTCATGGCGCTCCTGTCATCGGGTGCGCCAAGATGTACGGTTATCTTTTCGGGGATAAAGGGTTCTCCTGTCATTTGCTCCTCCTTTTAAGGTGTTATCCCACAGAGGGGGAGTCAGTTATGCTGTTGTCAGAGCTGTTTCTTGGCTGTATGCCGCCGTATTCGGGCAGAGGGATAAGGTCAATGGGCTGCACTGTCTTTACTCCCGCAAAAATGGGTATCTTTATGTCCCTGATGGTGTAATAGCCCTTAGCCCTTACAGTCACGCTGTATTCCGAGAATGGGCGGGTGGTGCTTCCGGGAGACTGGGAGAATGACCTTGACGGAGCGGGGAGAGCGATGGTCGCAGTGCGTCCGCTTCTGTTTGAGAAAAGTATCCTTACCAGACCCGAGCCTGAGGGCAGCTGCTTTGTTACAGTAACAAGTGCGCCCTGCACGGGATATGCGCCGCCTGCGGTGAAAACGTCGAACTGCAAAAATCCCCAGCTGTTGTCTCCCGTCATGGATACCCAGCCCATTGACGGCAGGAACGAGGCTGCTGACGGCGCTGCTTCCGATGAGTCCGCAGGGATATCTGCGGGAAGAGGAAAATCCGGCATTATCTCCTGAGGGTTCTCGCTTTCCGAGGGCACTGTATATGTAGCTTCGTCGGGGGAGGAGTTGAGCATGATGCCGCTAAGTCCCGTATCCACCTGAACACGGCGGGAATTATCCGCAGCCTGACGGGTCTGGCGGGTGTCCTGCTGCTGAGATGAGCGTGGCTGTACCTGAGTGAACGTTCCCTGATCCACAGGGGGAGGGTTATCCTCGGGAGTGATAGGCAGCGTAACAGGCGTTTGGGCAATGCTGTTTATGATGCTCTCCGCCGTGGGAAAGCGGCATTCGCAGGAAACGGGGATATTGACTGTACCCTGAGAATTCTGATTTGCCGAGCCGAAAAAGCTTGCGTTAGGTACATTCGGCACGGGAGTTCCCGACATATCCTTTGTACCGCTTTGAGAAGAGGGACAGGGCTGAGAATGTGATGCCTGATAGCTGTTCTGAGCCGGGAAAGTCTGCATAGACGGGGGATTTTGCTGTGCCTGTGTCTGCTGACGTTCCTGAGGAGCGGAGAAGCTCTGACTGCCAGCCGTGCCGACTGCATTGTCGGAAGCTCCGCTTTTTTTGTAAAGGCGCATCATTTCGTCCTTGTAGCGCTGCGCCATGTTGTTAAGCTCGTTACCGTTCAATCTGCATACCTCCGATATTTATTGTTATGATACACTTTTGTGTGTCTGACAATATATATTCAGCACAGTATGGAGATATGCAAAAAGGAGCGATGCACAAGATGCGGACAAATCAAAAAAGGCTGTCGCAGTTCAACTCTGCAACAGTCCATTTCTTTATGCGTAATGATATTTGTTTCGGTATTTGATAAGAAACGTTGCCGTTACAGCCAGAGCCATGACCTCCGCTGCGGTAACAGCCAGCCATATGCCGTTTATTCCCAGGATAAGGGGAAGTATCAGCACGGATATCACCTGGAAAAGCAGCGTTCTCAGGAAAGATATGGCTGCGGAGACCGCTCCGTTTCCAAGAGCGGTGAACAGCGAGGAAGCATAGATGTTGAAGCCGCAGAGCAGGAATGACATGGAATAAAGCCTGAAACCGTGGCTTGTCATCTCGTAAAGCTCCTGGTCATAGCCTACAAAGATTTTTGTCAGTCTGCCTGCCATGAGGATAGAAAGCAGCGTTATGATGACAGCTGCCGCCGCAAGTATTTTCAGGCTGGTGGCAAAGAGATTTTTCAGCTCGCTGTGATTTTTGGCACCGTAATGATATGATGTGACCGGGGCGCTGCCTATCGAGAAGCCGATATATATTGCCGCAAAGATGTATGCCGCATACATTATAACGCCATATGCCGCAACGCCGTCCTCACCGGCTATCTTCATCAGCTGATAGTTGTAGAGCATATTTGCCAGCGACATTGCAATGTTTGTCATAAGCTCAGAGGAGCCGTTTATACAGGCATCGAGCAGCAGCTTCATATCAATAAGAGGCTTGCCGAGCTTCAGCAGGCTGGAATTTTTACGTGCAAAGTAGAACAGGGGAACAAGTCCGCCTATGCACTGGCTGAGAGCTGTCGCAAGAGCCGCTCCCTCTATGCCCCACTTGAAAACGGCGATGAAAAGGTAATCTCCCACAATGTTTGCGCCGCCTGCCGCAACCGTTACCGCAAGACCTATATGTGGCTTTGCGGCAGTGACAAAATAGCTCTGGAACACGTTCTGGAGCATAAAAGGCGTAAGCGCCAGAAGTATTATCCTGCCGTATGAAACGCAGTATTCAAGCAATTCCCCCTCAGCTCCCAGAGCTGCCGACAAGGGGCGCATGGCAAGCTGACCTACCATGGTAAGAATAATTCCCAGAATTATAGCGGTATATACCATCAGCGAGAAAACGCCATTTGCCTTTGCGTTATCGCCCTCGCCGAGAGTTTTTGCCGTAATGGCGCTTCCGCCTGAGCCTATCATAAAGCCCAGTGCGCTCATCATCATCAGTACGGGCATAATGAAATTAACCGCCGCAAATGGTGTCTTTCCGACGAAATTCGACACAAACAGACCGTCGATAACGCCGTAGATAGATGTGAATATCATCATCACCACCGACGGCAGAACGAATTTAAGCAGACGTTTGCAGGTAAAATGATCCGAAAGCTGTATCTTCATGCTGATCTTCCTTTCATGTTTTAATACTAATCCTGTAAATACAAAAAGCGCCCGATCAGGTACTTTTTTGTACCGTGACCGAGCGCACTCGACATCTTTTCCGACCGTTAAAGCTGCGGCTTTAAGTCCTCCGATGAACATAACAAGCAAATTATATACTAATGTATATATTATGTCAACAAATAAAATGTTATATACAAATGTATCAGATATTAACGGGCGTTTCAATGCTCTTTGATACCTTGTGTATGCAGTGAATGCACATGGGAAGCACGTACAGGAAAGCTGTCACCCAAGCGGTCTGGTCGGCAAAGCATATGGCAGTGTAGCCGAATGTGCCTACAAAGCCCATGCTTACGATGATCCTTGCCGCCATTTCTATAATGCCCGAGATTATGGCTCTGCCCGAGAAGCCAAGTCCCTGAATGCTCATTCTTACAACGCACAGGGAGCCGAGGCACCAGTAGAAGAAGCCAAGACAGCGCAGATATTTTGCCGCTGCGTCAAGTATCTCCGTTTCGGAGGGAGCAATGAATATGAGCGACAGCGTTCTGCCCAGAAAAATAAGCACCAGTCCAGACACAATTCCGTAGGCAACAGCGGAAGCCACTCCCTGAAAAATGCCCTTTTTTATGCGGTCGGGCTTGCCTGCGCCAAGGTTCTGTCCGCAGAATACGGACACTGCCGTTGCAATGGCGTCAAAGGGACACATGGCAAACTGCTTTATCCTCATTCCTGCGGTAAATCCTGAGATATATACGCTGCCCAGACTGTTGTTTGCGGACTGCATCACCATGCTGCCAATGGCGGTTATGGAGTATTGCAGTCCCATAGGCACGCCCATTGTAATGAGCTGCCATATCATTTTTCCGTTTGCCTGCCTGTCCTGAGGGGAAAGGGCAAGCTCGGGGAAATGCTTTTTTATGTAGATGAAGCAGAGCACCCCGCTGACTGCCTGAGCGGTTACGGTAGCTGCCGCCGCACCTGCGCAGCCCATTCGGAACACTACTATAAATAAAAGGTCAAGGAAGATATTCAGCACCGAGGATATTCCCAGGAATATAAAAGGCGTTCTGCTGTCTCCCACAGCTCTGAGTATGCAGGCAAGGAGATTGTACAGCAGTGTAAAGGGTATGCCCAGAAATATTATCAGCAGATAGGAATATGCGTCCCCGAAGATATTGTCGGGAGTGGAGAGCATATGGAGTATGGCTGTGCAGAAAACAGCGCAGACGGTGGTTATGATGACCGCCGCTCCTGCGGTAAGCAGTGCGGAATTGAATATGCAGCAGCGCATTTTGTCCCTGTCGCCCGCACCGAAATATTTTGCCAGCGGTATTCCGAAGCCGCAGCATATTCCCGTGCAGAAGCCCAGCACAAGAAACTGCACGCTCGATGACGCTCCCACGGCGGCAAGGGCGTTTGCTCCCAGCACTCTGCCCACAATGGCTGAATCTATTATGTTATAAGTCTGCTGCAGAAGATTTCCCAGCAGCAGTGGTAGGGCAAAGCTGAAAATAAGCTTCAAGGGATTGCCCTCGGTCATGCTTTTAGTCATAATAACACTTCTTTCAGCGGCTCAGGTAATATGCCTTTGCCGAATGGGGCGCAAGGTCGGCGCTGATGTTATCGGCATGGAAAGCTTCATTGCTCCAAAGCTCGGTAATGTACTTTGCCTCATATATCTCAAGCTCCGTAAGGGGGACTGATATGTCTGCCGCATTCTCGCCTATGTTGAAAAGCGCCGCATACTGACCGCCCTCTGCGTCAGCCGCAGTCCAGAGGACTATCTCGCTGCCGTTCATTTTTCTGCGCCATACCTGATGTGAGTGGCGGGCGTTTCGGTGCATTTTAAGGATACCCTCGTTTGTCAGCAGGCTCATGGTGAAATCATCGAATTTGGTCATTTCTCCGCCTATGATAAGAGGGGAGCGGAAGATGCTCCACAGGGTGAGCATTGTTACCTGCTCGTCCTTAGTGAACCGGGTGGTGATGTCGGGGGAGTAATCCTGCTTTATGTATCCTATGGGGAGCATATCGGCGTCTGCCCAGTGACCTGCGCCGTTGTGGGGCGCCCACTTTTCGCAGCGCTCGAACATATTGTAAAGCAGCTGCCAGTTATCCCAGAAATCGTCGGTAATGCGCCACATATTGGACACCTGCTTGTAAAGCTCGGCTTTTTCAAGGAGAGCAGGCCCGGGGGAAAGGCTGAGCACCATATCACGCCCGCAGTTTTTCAGGGAATCGCTCAGCATAATAAGCTCGCTTTCCTCCTTAGGAAGCTCTCTTGCAATGTCGTCGCACTTTACAAAGTCAACGCCCCATGAAGCATAAAGCTCAAAAATGCTGTCGTAATATTCCTTTGCGCCGGGCTTTGCAGGGTCAACGCCGTACATATCCGTGTTCCATGCGCAGATGCTGTCGGTCTTGGCAACATCGGCGGCAGTTTTGTCCGTGCCCTTTATTTTGGTGCGTTCATATACCGCCTGACGGGGAATGCCCCTCATAATATGTATGCCGAATTTAAGTCCCAGCGAGTGAACATATTCTGCCAGAGGTGCAAAGCCCTTTCCCCCTGCGGAAGATGGGAAGCGGTTCTCGGCAGGTATCACCCTGGAATATTCGTCAATGCAGAGCTTTGCAAAGGGAGTGTATTCGTGGGTCTTTACATTAGGTTCGTACCACTGGATATCCACGGTAATGTATTCCCAGCCGTATTTTTTCAGGTGCTTTGCCATAAAATCGGCGTTCTTTCTTACTATATCCTCGGTAACGGCAGCGCCGTAGCAGTCCCAGCTGTTCCAGCCCATGGGAGCGGTCATTGTTTTCATAAAATTATCTCCTTACCTTTGAGTAATCAACAAAGCTCATGTTCAGGTCAACCTCGCCCTCGATACCGTTTACCTTTCCGTCGGAGGCATACTGCCACATGGCAAATTCATAGGGAAATTCAGGCTCGTCACGGTATTCTGCCAGCCAGAAGTCAAAGCCTGCAAGGCGGCTCAGGTCATATTTGAGCAGTGCCATTCGCTTGACGCTGTATATCATGGGGATATATCCTCCACGGGCAATGGTGTTGCAGAACACCGATGCACATTCGTTCAGCTCTTCTGACGAAACCGAATTTGTGCGTGCTGTGTCATCGCCCACTATCTCCCAGTCAAAAACCACGGGATATGTAATCTTGCAGTCGGAAAGCTCGTTCAGTACAAACCTTGCTTCCTCCTCCGCTTCTGAGGCGTTTATTGCTTGGGAATAGAAGTAAACGCCTATTTCAAGCCCTGCGTCAACAGCGCCCTGCGCATATTCGTGGAAGCGCTCGTCAAGATTCAGCTGACCCGATTCATAGCCACGGTAGCCCAGCCTTATCATGGCAAAATCCACGCCGTCCGCCTTGACGGCTTCCCAGTCGATGTCCCCCTGATGATAGGAAACGTCGATGCCTGTGGTGTTCAGGCGCTCGCCGTTTTCGTAGTAGTGCTTATAGCCGTTTTCTGTCTCCACCTTGTCATAATCCAGCGTGTGGCGGGGCACATCGGTAAGGGCGGCAAGCCATGTGTCGCCGTAGGTGGGGTCATCAAGCTTGATAACGTCCTTTTCGCCGTAATACTCAAACACCCGTGAAGACTGGGCGGAAATGTACTGCTCATCGTCCTTCAGCGCATTTGACAGGCGTATCACATTGGCGGCAAGGATCACAACTGTTATCAGCAGGATAAATATGGCTATTGCCTTTATATCAGGCCTTCTGCGGCGCTTTTTGTACCGTGCGCCGTACTGCCCGCCCTGCTGTCGGGGGATATCCTTTAATTCTTCCATATCATTGACCTTTCAGTTCGTTTATCTTATCACGCAGATATGCGGCGTGCTCAAATTCAAGAAGCTTTGCGGCTTCCTTCATCTGGGCGGTGAGCTTTGCGATAAGCTCGTCCTTTTCCTTTTTGCTCATCTTCTTCTTGGCGGCCTTGTCATCGACCTCCGCCTTGGAGGATATCTCGATAACATCTCTGATATCCTTTATGATAGTTTTGGGTACTATGCCGTGCTCCTTGTTGTACGCCAGCTGAAGCTCACGGCGGCGGTTTGTCTCGGTAATGGCACGCTCCATGGAGCCTGTAATGCTGTCGGCGTACATTATTACCTTGCCCTCCGCATTACGTGCGGCACGGCCGATGGTCTGTATAAGCGAGGACTCGGAGCGCAGGAAGCCCTCCTTGTCCGCATCAAGTATCGCCACAAGGGAGACCTCGGGGATATCAAGGCCCTCACGCAGCAGGTTGATGCCAACAAGCACATCAAACTCGCCCAGACGCAGGTCACGGATTATCTCCATTCTTTCAATGGTGTCGATATCGTGGTGGAGGTACTTGACCCTTACGCCCATGCCCTGGAGATATGTGGTAAGATCCTCCGCCATTTTCTTTGTAAGGGTGGTGACAAGTACACGCTCGTTCTTTTCCGCCCTGATGTTTATTTCGCTGAGCAGGTCTTCTATCTGACCCGCAACGGGCTTGACGATTATCTCGGGGTCAACAAGACCTGTGGGACGTATTACCTGCTCCACTATCTGGGCGGATTTTTCACGCTCGATAGGTCCGGGAGTGGCGGAAACGTATATTGCCTGATTTATCTTTGAGTCAAACTCGTCAAAATTAAGGGGACGGTTATCGAATGCCGAGGGCAGACGGAAGCCGTAATCCACAAGCACGCTCTTTCTGCCCCTGTCGCCTGCGCTCATGCCCCTTACCTGCGGCAGGGAAACATGGCTCTCGTCAACGA
>UMLT01022632.1_pt1 | contig 15376 bp, 13 predicted proteins | sample 1966641 | NCBI WGS metagenome assembly UMLT01 (sample SAMEA4836208, study PRJEB28245) | human gut metagenome | biome: gut microbiome; material: fecal sample | place: Denmark | collected 2008 | reverse complement strand
CAGCCGCTTCAGCTCCTCCTGCAAGCGCTCCATATCCCCCTTCGCCCCAGCCAGCTCCTCCTGTGCCAGAGCCCGCAGCTCCGGGTCAGACAGCATCTCCTCCGCCTCCCGGGCGGTATCCTGCGCCCGCAGATACGCCTGCCAGCATTCCACCACCGGCGCCAGCTCCTTCTGCTCCCGGCGCAGCGCCGTCAGCTTCTCCCGGTCCGCATACACCGCCGGGTCTGCCAGCTGCTGCTCCACCTCTGTCAAATGCGCCGCAAGGGCGCTCAGCTTCTCCTGCATGGTCCGTCCTCAGTCGTTCTCCAGCAGGCGGCGCACATTCTGGATAAAGTCGTTCCGCCAGAACTCATACCCCTCGCTGTCCGGCCGCAGCGACACCGCCAGCCGATGGGTCTGCCCGGTGTACATATCCATCTGGTCATAGACCTCCTCACTGCGCTGGGTGGTGCTCCGCGTAACCACGTAGGCCACGTTTTCCATCTCCAGTCCCCGCCGCTTCAGCAGCGCGCGAATGGGGCTGGCGCACCGCCCCGCCCACACCGGGCTGCCCACGATCACCAGCTTGTACGCGCCCAGCGGCTTCTCCGTCTCAAAGGGCTGCAGGGGCCGGGTGGACGTCTTCATGGCGTCCATACCGCAGCGCATATATCCCCGCCAGCCGCTGCGGTCGCAGTCGTCGGTGATCGCCGTGATCTCCGCCCCCAGCGCCTCGGCGATCTCCTTGACCGCCCGGCGGGTATGCCCGGTCCGGGAATAGTAAATGCACAAAATATCACTCATGTTATCGCTCCTCCTGTTCCTCGGCCTGCAAGCTCAGTTCTTCCCAGCGCTCCATCTCCTGCTCCAGCCGCTTCTGCACGTCCTGCTGTTCCTGATACAGCGCGTTCAGCTTCTCCGCGTCGCAGGCATTCTCCGCCATTTCCGCCTCCAGCCGCGCGCTGTCCGCCTCCAGCCTGGCGATAGCCGTCTCGCAGATGGTCAGCTGCTTTTTCGCCGCCTGCTGGGCCCGGTTGCCCCGGCTGCCGTTCTTCTTCGGCGCAGCGGACTGCGCCTGTACCGCGGCCGCCGCGGCGGCGTGCTCCTCCTCCTTGGCCTGCCGGTACTGTGCAAAACCCATGGGATAGTCCGTGATGACGCCCCCGGCCAGCTCCCACACACGGGTGGCGAACCGGTTGATGAAATACCGGTCGTGGCTCACGAACAGCAGCGTCCCGTCGAAGGCCTCCACCGCCTGCTCCAGCCACTCCCGCGAGTCGATATCCAGATGGTTCGTCGGCTCGTCCAATATCAGCAGATTGATGCTCTCGTCCATCAGCATACACAGCCGCAGGCGGCTCAGCTCGCCGCCGGACAGCACGCTGACGCTCTTGAACACATCCTCTCCGGTGAACTGATACGCCGCCAGCCGGTTCCGCGCCGACTGCGGCGTGATGTCCAGCTCATAGAGCATCGTGTCCAGTATGGACCTCTCCGGGTGCTCGAAGTGTATCACCTGCGGCAGATACGCCGCCTTCACCGCCGGCCCCAGCCGTATAACGCCGCTGTCCGGGCGCTCGCTGCCGGTCAGCATATTCAGCAGCGTGGTCTTTCCCGTGCCGTTCTCGCCCAGCAGAGCGATGCGCTCGCCCCCCTCGCACCGCAGATACACATCCTCAAACAGCCGCTTCTCGCCGAAGGCCTTGCTGACGCCCTTGATCTGCAATACCTCGTCGCCCTTGAACTCCCGGCTCTGGAAGCGCGCCTCCAGCCTCCGCGCCTTTGTGGGCTTCGCCGTGGTCCGCATACGCTCGATGCGCTTCTCCATGCTGAAGGCCCGCTTGTGCAGCGCGTCGTTGCCCATGAAGGCCCACAGGTGCATCTGCTCCGCCGCCTTTTCCAGCTGCGCGATCTTCGCCTGCTCCTTCAGGTACTGCTTCATGCGCTCCTGATACCGCCGTTCCTTCTCGATGGCATAAAAGCTGTAATTTCCGCTGTAAAACTCCGCTTTTCCGTCCTGTATCTCGATGATCCGCGTCACGGTCCGGTCCAGGAAATACCGGTCATGGCTGATGGTCAGCACCGTGCCCCGGAACCTCCGCAGATACCCCTCCAGCCACTCCGTGGCCTGCAGGTCCAGATGGTTCGTGGGCTCGTCCAGCAGCAGGATGTCCGTATCCTCCAGAATGAGCCGTCCCAGGTTCACCCGGGTCTTCTCTCCGCCGGACAAACACGCGAATTCCCGCTGCCGCATTTCCCTCGGGATGCTCAGGCCGTTGGCCACCTTGTTCACCGCCGTCTCCGTGTCCCAGCCGCCCAGTCCCTCGAATTTGGCGTTCAGCTCGCCGTACCGCCGCAGCGTATCCGCGCCGCTGTCCCCCTGCTCCATCCGCAGGGCCAGCGCATCCATCTCGTCCTTCATCCGAAACATCCGCGCGAAGGCCGTCTGCAAAACGTCCTCCACCGTGTACCCCTCCGGATACACGGGGATCTGCGAGATCAGTCCCACCCGCCGTCCGGCGGCGATCTGTACCTCTCCCTCGTCCGGCTCCAGCTCCCCGGTGAGCATACGGAACACCGTGGTCTTTCCGGCGCCGTTCCTCCCCAGCAGTCCCACGCGCTCCCCGCTGTCCACCTGAAAGCTCAGTCCGTCCAGTATTCTCTTTTCCAGATCAAAGGACTTCACCAGCCCTGTAACGCGAATGTCGACCATTTACTCTTTCTCTAATTCCTTTACGATGTTCTCAAAATGCATGGCGCGGGACGCCTTCACCAGCACCGCCGTCCCCGGCGTGAACCGCGCCCGTACAGCGGGCATGGCCTCCTCCACGCCGGCGAACCACTGCGCCTCCGGATCTGTCTCGGTCAGGGCCTTCATCTTCTCCCCCACCGCCACGGTCTCGATGCCCAACTCCCGGCACAGCGTCCCCATATCCCGGTGGGCCTGGGCCGTCAGCGCGCCCAACTCACCCATGTCGCCCAGCACCGCCAGGCGCTTTTTCTGCCGGCTGGCAGCCAGCATACGGATGCCCTCCGCCATGGACTGCGGATTGGCGTTGTAGCAGTCGTCGATGACCAGCCGATCCCCGTCCATACGGATCAGGTGCATCCGGCTCCCTACCGGCGCATAGGCCGCCGTCCCCGCGACGATCTCCGCCGCCGTCAGGCCCAGCCGTTCGCCGATGGCTGCCGCCATGGCCATGGGATAGACCATGTGCCGCCCCGGCGCCGCCGTCTCCAGCCGATAGGCCGCCTGTCCCGTGGTCACGGTGCAGGCCATGCCCTCCAGCCCCCGGTCGTCGATGTCCGTAATGCGGACATCGCAGTGCTCGCCCTCGCCGCAGCGCAGGATAGTCTGGGGCAGCGTCACCGTGTTCAGCAGCTCGTCGTCGCCGTTGAGCACCGCGACGCCCTCCGGGGTCAGATTTTCAAATATCTCACACTTGGCCTGCAAAATGCCCTGCCGTGTGTTGCCCAGATTTTCGATGTGGGCGTCGCCCACGTTGGTGATAACGGCGATATCCGGCCGTACCATCTCGCCCAGATACCGTATCTCTCCAAAGTGGTTCATGCCCGTCTCGATCACCGCCGCCTCGTGCTCCGGCATGAGCCGCAGCAGCGTCAGCGGCGCGCCGATGTCGTTGTTGAGGTTCCCCTCCGTCCGCAGCGTCTCGTATTTCTGCGTCAGCACTGCGGCGATCATCTCCTTGGTGGTAGTCTTGCCCACGGAGCCGGTCACCTGTACCACCGGCAGCCGGAACTGCCCCCGGTACCAGGCGGCCAGCGCCTTCAGCGCCAGCCGCGTGTCGGGCACCTGAATGTAAAACTTCCCCGGCAGCAGCGCCTCCGGCGTCTTTGCCGTCAGGCATCCCGCCGCCCCGGCCTCCAGCGCCTTTTCGATATAGGCGTGGCCGTCGAAGCGTTCCCCCACCAGAGGGATGAACAGCGCTTCCTGCGGCACGCGGCGGCTGTCGGTGGTCACGTCGCGCACCGCCGCGCCGCTGCTCTGCAACACCGTGCCGCCCACCGCGGCGCAGATGGTCTGTACCGTCAGCGGCATCATGCCCGCGCCGCCTTTCGCGCCGCCAGCGACAGCTCCACGATCTTCTCGCACAATTCGCCGTAGTTCAGTCCCACCTGCGCCGCCTCCTGGGGCACCAGACTGGTAGGCGTCATGCCCGGCAAGGTGTTGATCTCCAGGCACCAGGCCTGACCGTTCTCGTCCAGAATAAAGTCCGAACGGGAGTACACGCTCAGCCCCAGCCCCTTGTGCAGCTTCAGGGCCATCTCGCCCACCTGCTTCCACGCCGCGTCCGTGATAGGCGCGGGGCACAGCTCCACCGCGCCGCCGGCCTGGTACTTGCTCTCATAGTCGAAATAGGCGCCCTTGGGGATGATCTCCACCGCCGGCAGATAGCCGTCGCCCAGCACGGCGATCTGTATCTCCCGACCCTTGATCTTCTGCTCCACCACCACATGGTCGCCGTAGCGCAGCAGGTCGCGCAGGGCCTTCTCCAGCTGTTCCTTCGTGTCCGGCAGCGCCACACCGATGGAGCTGCCGCCGTTGACGATCTTCACGGCACAGGGCACCGGCAGCTCCTCCGTCAGCCGGGGGATATCGCTCTCGGTATAGTGGATGTCGTGCCACGGAGCCGTGCGAATACCGAGAGAGTCCATCATCCGCTTCGTCACGGATTTATCCATGGCCATGCCGCTGCCCAGATACCCGGATCCGGTGTAGGGCACGCCCAGCAGATCCAACGTGGCCTGTATGCGGCCGTCCTCGCCGCAGCTTCCGTGCAGCGCCAGAAATACCACGTCCGCCATGCGGCACACGGTCAGCACGTCCTTGCCCAGCAGGCTGGGGCTCTGGTCCCTCCGGCTGCGGCGCACCGCCTCCAGGTCCGGCTCCACGCGCTCCACCCGGCTCTGGCCGCACAGGCCGTCCGGCGCGTCAAAGATATCCTCCAACGCGCCCTCGTAGTCCTCCAACCCCAAAAACATATCCACCAGAATGGCCTTGTGTCCCCTCTCCCGCAGCGCCCTGCACACGCCGGTGCCGCTGGTCAGCGCCACCTGGCGCTCTGTGGACAGTCCGCCCGCCAATACCACGATCTTCATAAGCGTACCCTCACTTTTAGGCGGCACAGCGAAAAACGGCCCTGTGCCCCCATGATTTGATATATTATTATAGCACAGCGCCCCGCTGATTACAACCGATTTTGCCCGCCGGTGTGTAAACAAACAAAGAACGCCCCGGCACAGCCGCGGCGTTCTTTTGTTGTCTTTCCTATCGCAGCCAGTCGGGCTTTGCCCGCCCGTGTACGCCGGACACCAGCCCCATACAGGCAAACAGCATCACCAGCGATGAGCCGCCGTAGCTGATGAAGGGCAGCGTCAGTCCGATGACCGGCATCACGAACAGGCACATACCCACATTGATGATGACCTGAAAGATAATGACACTGGCCACACCGATGCAGGCATAGCCCTCCAGCCGGGTCTTGGCGTGCCGCGCCACATACAGGCACCGCAGTATAATGGCCGTCAGCAGCGCCAGCGTCAGCAGGCAGCCCACCAGCCCCAGCTCCTCACCGATCACGGAGAAAATAAAATCCGTGTGCCGGTGCGGCAGGCTGGACGCCGCCTCGCTTTGGGTCTGCGTGCCGCGAAACAGCCCCTGCCCGAATATCCTTCCGCCGCCCAGTGTCAGCAGGCTCCGGGTCTGCTGCCAGCCGGTGTTCAGCGGGTCATAGCTGTGGTCGAACAGGACGATGAACCGGTTTTTCATGTAGGTATCCAGCAGGTCCAGGTCCCACATGGCGTAGAACAGCAGTCCCGCCGCGCCGCCGCCGATCAGGAACCACCGCAGCGCCACCCCCGCCACAAAACACATACACGCGAAGATGAACAGGAACACCAGCGCACTGCCCATGTCGGAGGATATCTTGTAGTACAGCGCAAAGATCACGCCGAAGTGTGCCGCCAGCATGACGATGGAGGAAATCGACCGCAGGTCCCGGTTCTCCTTCAGCCACGCCAGCTGTTTCGCCAGCACGATAATAAACGTCAGCTTCACGATCTCCGCCGGCTGCACCTTCACCGGCAGGAACGGGAACTCCAGCCATGCCTTGTTGCCGGTATCCCCGGCAATGCCGAGGGGCGTTGCCAGCAGCAGGATGAACACCACGCCCACCAGGAATATCCACTTCCAGTACTTCGCCAGCTCGTTCAGGTCCACCTGCGACACCACGATATACAGCACCGCCCCGATGCACAGCGCCGCCGCCTGTACCAGCACCAGCTTGCTTGTGTGCATATAGCGTGTGGCGCTGGCGATCATCAGTATGCCGAACAGCGACGTGCCGATGCACAGCGCCAGCAGGACAAGATCGGCCTGTCGGAACACGTCGTTAAAAAGCTCCCGTATCCGTCGCAGCATGGCGGCACCTCCCTTCCCTCGCATTTTCCCCCGCACGGCGCACATATCCGTTCCTCTGCGGCCACATACAGCGCATCAAGTCCGCAAAAAGCGAAAGAGAATGTATAACAAAGGTATCGTAAATGTATCATGAATGTACCATAAGTGTACAGCGAAAGCGCACAAAAAGCACGCGCTTTTCCGGCGTGTCAAACGCCGGTCCCACATAGTGTACCACGATTTCCCCGCCCTGTAAACCACCGGTTTTCTATCAAAAATGTTACTGTTTCCACCCGCTGCTTTCACAACCCAGCCACCGTTTTCACAGCCCGGCCACCAACAGCGCTATCACCGAAAGGCCCCCCACCGCCAGCGCATAGGGCGTTGCCGCCCGTATGGTGGTCAGGTTGGAAACGCCCGAGCCGGCGGTGGTCATCAGCACCGCGTCCGCATAGAAGCACAGACTATATCCCAGGGTAACGCCGCTCATCACCGCGGCGATCATCAGCGGCGCAGCCACCCCGGCAGCCAGCCCCATCGGGATGAACACAGGAATAGCGATGGTCATTACCGCCCAGCAGCCACCTACGGCAAATACGGTTAATCCCACCAGCACAAACGCCAGCGGCGCGATCAGGCAGCGGGGCACCGCCCCTCCGATACCGTTGATGAGAATATCAAACAACCCCAATGTACGGTTGGCATCGCTGAGCATCAGGCCAAAGCCCACCACCACAGCGATGGTGGTCATACCCTTAACGCCGGAAAAGAATCGGGCAAAGTATTCTCCCACCGTCATACGCTTCTGTATCACATACAGCAAGAACTGCACCACCAGACACACGATGATACCGTGGAGCAAATCATTGTCAAACAGCACCGTGCCGCCCACCAGCGCCGCCAGCGGGATAATAGCGTTCCAAGCCGAGGAGACATTGTGCTCATCCACCTCGTCAATGTCCACCAGCTTCTCGTCCTTTTCTCCCGGCTCAAAGGCTGCGCCGCCGGAGGCCACCCGGTGATACGCCTGACGAAGCATGCCCACTTTCGGAAACCACCCCAACGCCAGCAGCAGACTTACCAGCATCATCGCCAGCGGATAAAACATGAAGGGCACCGCCTGAAGGTAATCCGTGAACCCCAGGCCGAAGTCGGAGATCAGGCCCACGCTGAATGCCGTCCAGCTGGTAAAGGGCACCGTCACGCACAGGCAGCATGCCATAATGTTGGTCTGCACCGCCAGGTGCTCCCGGGGCAAACGGTTTTTATCGGAGACATCCCGCAGGCAGATGGTGGTAGTCAGGGCATTCAGATACTCGTCCACGAACATGATCACAGACAGCAGCCACGCCAGCAGCAGCGTTTTGCGGGGCGTGTTGGCCGCCTTCGCCAGCAGATCCCGGAAGCCCATGAGCCCGCCGGAGGCCTGAAACAGCGAGATCATTCCGCCAAAGCCCAAAATACTGCACAGTGCAAACTGATAGGAGCTGTTGCCCAGTGTAGTATACATGGCGTCGATCAGCCCAGTGAAAAAATGCTGGCGATGGACCAGCAGCACGGCCAGCAGAGTGGCCAGGACCATTGCATCTGCCATTTTGCGGGTCTTTAGGGCATATACGATCAAAAACGCCAACGGCAGGAACGCCATAACAGTATGCAGCACAGAAACATCTCCCTTCTCACACAGAGTATAGCAAACTCCAGTGAAAACCGCAACTGCGCATGAAAAAGCCGGCCTGGTGGCCGGCTTTTCATGCGTCGCTTATACAGACATTCTTTTCACACCGGGGTTCTCCCGCATAAAGGCCAGTGCTTCATCATGGGTGATCGGCGGCTCAAGCCGGACGGTGATCTCCATACGAAGGCAGCCGTCCTGGCGGGTAAGGCTGCTCTCTGTCACCTGGCCGCGGTGCTCCTTCAGCAGATCGTCAAAACGGGCCCGCAGCTCATCCGTATCCTCCAGCTCCACCAAAATTTCCTGTGTCGTGAGGGCATCCGCCCCCACAGGGAAGCGGTGGAGAATGATCTGGATGGCAACGAGGACAGCCGCCTCGAACAGGCCCAGCCAATACATACCGGCACCCACAGCCATACCGATGGCGGCGGTGCCCCACATACCGGCGGCGGTGGTCAGTCCGCGGATAGAGTTGCCGTTTTTGAATATGACGCCGGCCCCCAGAAAGGATATGCCGCTGACCACCTGGGCGGCAATGCGTGCAGGGTCGGCGCCGCGAAGGCCATCCACCGTAACACAGTCCAGGAAAGTGTATTTTGAGACGATCATAAACAGCGCGGAGGTACAGGCAATGATGCAGTGGGTACGGATGCCCGCCTCCTTGCGGCGCTTACTGCGCTCCAAACCCACCAGCGCGCCCAAGGCGGCAGACAGCAGCAGGCGAATGAGAAATTCCAGATTATCGTAAATAGTCAGGGTCGCTTCGGGCACATATTGCGTCAGTCCGGAAAGCATAACAGGCTCCTTTCAGCGGCACAGGCCGCGGGTATGGTACAGCAAGTATAGTGTGCATCGCCGTTTCTTATGCGGTATAGCGGCATTGGTCGGTAATAGCCTCCTTCAACCGCCGCAGCGTCGGATCGTCCAGATCCCGGGGATAGGGCAGATCCGTCAGATCAAATTCACAGATCGTACTGTCCGGGTGCATGACAATGATCCGCCGTCCCAGCAGCAGCGCCTCCTCCAACTGGTGGGTGACCAGCACGATCGTGCGGGGCAGCTTCTCCTGAATGGCCAGCAGTTGGCTCTGCAACTCCGCGCGGGTCAAAAAGTCCAGGGAGGCAAAGGGTTCATCCATCAGCAGCAGTTCCGCCTGCCCCGCCAGCACCCGGGCCAGGCCCAGACGCTGCTTCATGCCGGTGGACAGCTCCACCGGAGTCAGGTCGGCGTAGTCCTCCAAGCCCACCAGTCGCACGAATTCGCTGGCGCGCTCATAGCGCTCCTCCGGCGTTTTTCCCACGCCGCAGGCCATGGCCACGTTCCGCTGCACGCTGGTCCAGGTGATGACATAGGGATCCGGGCTGAGCATGGCACTGTGCCAACCCTCCGGAATCCGTATTGTCCCGGTGTCAGGCGTCTCTGTCCCCGCCAGCAGCTTCAGCAGCGTGCTCTTTCCGCAGCCGCTGCGGCCCACGATCACGGTGATCTCTCCGGCAGGAATGGTCAGCGACAGGTCGCGCAGCACCTGTCGGGTACGGCTGGGCCGCGTCTCGCCGGTCAGGACGATATCCGTGCCGTAGGTGGTATAGGCCTTATCCACATGGTCAAGAACAACTGCGTCCATAGCGATACCTCATTTCCTCGTTTCGTCCGCTGGGCAGATGGACGGCTCGGCTATCATAGCCCCGGCGGTGGGGCTTGTCAAGCGCCGCCGTCAGCCCAGCATCCCCAGTATCTCCTGCAGGCTGAAATTCTCCCGGTAATAGTCCAGTTCTCCGGCGATCAGCTCATCCAGCACACGCATACCCAGCACCTCCACCGGTGCCCTGTCGTCCGTCAGAAGGCAGTCCCCACCGGTGTAGACCGTCAGATCGGCGGCCACCTCCGCCATCATGGCGGCGTAGTCTCCGTCGGTCAGCGCGGCGCGGCTGGCGGCAAAGCGCTCCGGCAGGCCAGGCGCGTTGGTGCAGAACACCTCCGTATTGGTGTTTCCGGGCACATCGGCCAAGTAGGTGTACGCAAACACGCTGGCCATCGTATCGCAGAGGTACTGGTTGATGGAGCCATCCTCGCGGGAGGTCATGTTCAGGTTCACCACCATGACGCCCTCCGGCTTCAGATGCTCCGCCACCGCCGCGAAGAACTCCCGGCTGGACAGCTGAAACGGAATGGTGATGTCCTGATAGGCGTCCACCATGATCACATCAAACTTTTCCTCCGACGCGGTCAGGTAGGCCCGGCCATCGGCTACAGCCACCTCCACCTCCTCCGGCAGGCCAAAATAGGTGCGGGCGATATCGGCGATCTTGCCGTCGATCTCCGCGCCCTGCACGGTCATGCCCGGGAAATAGCGGACGCAGTATCCGGCGTAGGTGCCGGAACCCATGCCCAAGATCATGGCGCTGCGGCCTGTGTTATCGGTACCGTCCATACCCGCCATACAGGGGGCTGCCAGCGCGTAGTCGTAGTACATTCCGGTGAGCTTACCGTCCTTGTTCTGCACCGACTGTACACCGAAGAGCACATTGGTGGAGAGCGTGGTGGTGTGGTCATCATCCTTGACCTGGAGGTAGTTGTAGATGGACTCGTCCTCCAGGGCCAGGTCGCTCTCCCAGAATGCGAAGCTGTAGGTGGGCAGCGCAAAGCACAACCCCGCCACCAACACCACCGCAATGATACCGGTGACCGTCCTTTTTCGTTCAAAGATGAAGTAGACAATGCCGATGGCGGCCAGCACACCCGCAAAAATCAGGAACGTGGCCGCCGTACCCACCGCCGGGATGGTCAGGAACGTGGGCACAAAGGTGCCGATGATGCTGCCGATGGTGTTCAGCGCATTCAGCTGCCCCACGGTCTTACCGGTGTCATCCAGATTGTCCACGGTAAACTTGGTCAGGGACGGTGTTACGGTGCCCAGCAGCACACAGGGGAAGGCGAAGATCACCAGGCAGGCTGCCAGCGCCGCCCAGACCAGAAAGTTCTTCGTTACGAACGTGGCCAGCAGGAAGGATATCCCGGCGATCATCCATCGGCCCGCAAAGGGTATCAACGCGATCCAAATCGCGGCGATGATGACCCGGCCATAGAGTCGGTCCGGCGACTTGCTCTTGTCAGCCATCCGTCCGCCCCAAATGTTGCCCACAGCCATAGCGATCATTATAACGCCGATAATGACCGTCCAAACGATTTGAGATGAGCTGAAATACGGCGCCATCAGGCGGCTGGCTCCCAGTTCCACCGCCATGACGGACATTCCCGCGAAAAACTCTGTCAGATATAAAAACCACTTACTATGAGTCAGCTTTTTCTCCATGGTACAAGGTCCTCCTTATAGGCTTCTGTCCAACCCGGAAACTACAAATGGTTCTCCCTGGATCGCCTTGTATTATAGCGTAGCATGACCGTTTCCGCAAGTACCTCTCTGTTTTCATGGCCTTCCCGCTGTTCTTCAGCTGCGCAGAAAAAACCTCCGTTTCCGGAGGTTTTCTCTTATTTTGTGTCAGCTTTCTCGGATCGTTCTTGACAGAGAATAACGAAATCGGTATGCTGATAGCAACGGGAGGTGCGGCGCCATGATGGATGGAAATATCATATTATCCGTGGCGAAGGCCATGGAGGTCCTGCAGGTCCTGAGTCAGGCGGAAAGTCCCCTGTCTCTGAAGGAGCTGGCCACCCGGTGCGGATACCCGAAGAGCACCGTGTTCGGCCTGCTGACCACCATGCGGGCCTATGACGTGGCAGCGCAGACGCCGGACGGAAAATACACGCTGGGCCTGCGACTGTTCGAATATGGGCGGCAAGTGGAACGGTCCTGGGACATCTCACTGGTGGCCCGCCCCTATATGGAGCACCTGTGCCAGCGGACCGGAGCGTCCGTTATGCTCTCGGTGTGTGAGGGCGGCAGCGTGATCACCCTGGACCAGGTGGAGACCCGGGACAATCTGCGTATCGTGTCGGATATAGGTTCCCGGCTGCCAATCTACTGTACGTCGCAGGGCAAGGTCTTTCTGGCACATATGTCCCGCACTGGCGCCGAGGCGCTGCTGCGCGCACAGCATATAACCCAGTTCACTCCGCACACCATCACCGATCTGACCGCGCTGATGCAGGAAATCGATCTGTGCCGTACCGACGGCTACGCCATTGAAAACGGCGAATACAAGATCGGCCTGCGTTCCATTTCCGCGCCGGTCTATACCGTGGAGGGCAAAGCACGATACACCGTTGGCGTGATCGGTATGTTCCGCAGCACCCGTTCCGATGAATTCCTTGCGGCGGTGGAACAGGTCTGCGCCACCGCGTCCATGATCTCCACTGCGCTGGGCTATCGAAAAACGGAGGAGTTTTTGTAAGCCATACCTCCGCCGTTATCGGCGCACTGGAGAACGCACTGCACATGATCGCTGCCGAGGGTCACGGCTGAGCCGCGTATGCCTTTGCAGCGTTTCCGGCAACGGCGAAAACGGCTTGTTTTCCAGTCAGTATCCTGATGGGTAATGAGAATGTGCCGAATGGACTGCGGTGCAATACCCGGCCATGCCATCTTCTCCGCCAGCCGTTCGTAGTTATAGCCGGCGTCGATCATGATGGCAGTCCCGCCGCCTGTTTTCAAGACGCTGTCTGCTCTTTTCTCACATTTTTTCGTCAAATACCCCCGCAGGAAAAACAAAAATACACGTCCGGTCCAGTCAGGCCGGACGTGCGTATATTCTCAGGCTGCACAGAAAGCAAGACCCGATCAAAGTGCAGTCCCCTTCTTCGGTACGAACAAGCCATGCATATCGGCACGCTCCAGCTCCAGCAATGCTTTCTTCCTTTGGATGCCACCGCCATAGCCGGTAAGGCTGCCGTTTGTACCCACCACACGGTGGCACGGGATCATGAGGGAGATCGGGTTATGCCCCACCGCGCCGCCTACCGCCTGCGCGGACATTTTGGCCAGCCCCTGCTGGTGAGCCGCTTCAGCAGCGATCTCTCCGTAGGTCATGGTCTTTCCATACGGTATCGTCAGCATGATGTCACAGATACGCTTACGGAACGGTGTGGTATCATAGCGCAGCGGCGGCAGAAACCCCGGTTCCTTACCGGAAAAATAGATATCCAGCCAGCGACCGGCCTCTGCAAACAGCGGGTGTTCCCTTTGTGCAGTCACTTCTGGCAGAACGCTACCAAAATACCTCTGCCCGTTGAACCATAGACCAACGAGCGCCTCATCGTCGCAGGCCAGCGTGATCCTACCCAGCGGCGACATATACTCGGATGTCCAGATCATCTCTTTCCCTCCAATCTCTTTTTCGGCTTATGATCTTTCAACTCCGGTATCGCTCCGCCGGCCACCGCCCACAGATACAGGCTCGCCCCGCTGCCATACGGGCTAAACCGACGGCGGTATATCTCAAACCGCTTACGGTCAATGCTGCGGTGGTGATAGAGCATCCGCAGTCCGCGCTGAATAGCCAGATCGTCGTAACTAAACACATCGGGCCGCTGCATACAGAACAGCAGGATCATCTCCGCTGTCCAGATGCCAACACCCTTCAGACTGCTCAGTTCGCGGATCACCTCCCCGTCCGTTTTCTGCCATATGCCGTCCAGATCAAACGCACCGTCCCGGGCCTTTTGCGCCAGATCTGTGATGTATTCCGCCTTACGGAAGGTCATACCCAGGGCTTGCAGTTCAGGGACTCCCGCCGCAAGGATGCTCTCCGCGTTCACCTCACCCAGCGCATCCCGCATCCGCTGCCAGATGGTCGCCTGCGCCTTAGTCGATATCTGCTGGCCGATGATATGATGGACAATGGCAGAGAACAAGTCCGTATCCACGGCACGGTCGATATATCCAATACGGTCAATGATTTCACCAAGCCGCCTGTCTTTCTGCCGCAGATAAGAAAGCTCTGTTTCCCCGTATTCGAAATACACCACTGTCACCGTCCTTTCATCTTCACATACAGGCAGGCACCGCCGCTAAACACCGTGAGACTATGATCGGATACAGTTCCCATAGTGCGGGCTGCGCTCTGACACAGAGTATACCATCCGCCCCCGCTGTTTGCAACCACCGGTCCAGTTATCGTCAAACCCACCTCAAACGATACGTTGGTTTCGCGTTTTCCTGTCGGCTGCCTATCGACAACATACGCTTCGGTCAGCCGGAGACACCGATGTACTTGAGGCCATTCTTATCTCACCGTAAGAAAATACATCCTTATGAACGGAAACGGTTGATGCGTCTGGCTTTGTGCCAGACGCATCTATACCGGTAATTCTTTATGGTACGCCCGACTGGATTCGAACCAGCGGCCTACAGAGTCGGAGTTATCAGGCCGTCAAGCCGGAAAGCCCTGCAGGGCAAGGGTTTGGTTGGTGTTACACAAATTTCCGCCATTCTGAAGAAAAACCTCGGAAGCCTTACAGGGCAAGACTTCCGAGGTTTTTTGCGGCGGAGTGTACCCTGAATTGCAAGGTCGAAATCAGGTTTTTGATAATTTTCAATGTATCGCCTTACTGCCTTTTTCCGGACGATGAAAACCGGAAGTTCTCCGTCTACTATATGGAGCTGGCTCCCGGCAGCCATTGGCAGTCGGAGCCGCATCTGCGGGGTACCACCGAGTTTGTCACCCTTTTCGCCGGTGCAATCGAAATCACGGCTGATCAGAAGGCCATTGTCGTTCAGGCGAGCGAAAGCGTCCGTTTTCAGGGCGACACCACCCACACCTACCGCAACATCTCTGACCAAACCACCATTCTGCACATGATTCTGTATAACCCGTAAAAAGGCGCGAGCCGCTGTATTGCAGCGGCTTGCACCTTTTCTCTCAGTCGTCTATCTCTGCCTCATGCTTGAGGATCGCGCCGGTGGCCGCGTTGATCTCGTAGCTGTACTCCATGCCGCCAAACTTGAACTCGACCTCATAGACGAGCGTGCCGTCCTCATCGTCCAGCTCGATCTCCATGTCATATGCCTTGTTCTCGCTCACGCCCGCGTGGTTCAGGGCGATGGACTTCGCCTTGGCGTGACCGATGTCGCCGGTGGGCGCAGTAGGCTTTGCCGTCTCGTCCCCTACAGGGGCCGTGGTCAGCAAGTCCTTCTGCCCGCTGAGCACCTTCCCCGTGTAGGCGTCCACCAGATACTCAAACTCACCCCATGCTGTGTGCAGCTCCACCTCGTAGTGCGCGGGGAATTCGTCCAGCTCGGAATCGACCTCAGCCGTGACGGAATCAAGCGCCGTTGTCCCGGCATACTGCTCCGCGGCGTAAGCGGCGGCATCCTTACCGATGGGCATAGCGGGCGCGCCTGC
>UMLT01041335.1_pt1 | contig 15501 bp, 9 predicted proteins | sample 1966641 | NCBI WGS metagenome assembly UMLT01 (sample SAMEA4836208, study PRJEB28245) | human gut metagenome | biome: gut microbiome; material: fecal sample | place: Denmark | collected 2008 | reverse complement strand
TATTAATGAAACTACATTTTTTTCTGTCTACCAATAATGGAACAACCTTTATTTTTGTCATACAAAAAAAGCCCTCTCGTTTGAGAGGGCTGGGAAGGTAATAAAATAATTACTGAAGCTGAACAACCGGATCGGTAATCGGTTTGCCGTCCAAGTCGAATCTTTCAATCTTAGCGCCTTTGTTCAGGGACGTAAAGACTTCGGCAATAGCCTGCTGGGTCAGCATCGCTTTCAGTTCGGGTTCAACCTGCTTCAGCGGTAACGGCTTGGAATCTCTGATGTCCAGAACCTCGATGACATGATAGCCGAATTTGGTTTTTACCGGCGACTTGGACGTTTGGCCTTTTTTCATGGCAAACGCGGCATTGCCGAATTCGGGAACCATTTGGTCTTTTACGAAGTAGCCGAGGTCAACGGCGTTGTCTTTGGAATACTGCTTGGCCAAATCGTCAAACTTTTTGCCTTTGCCCAGTTCGGCAATAACCTTCTTGGCGGTGCCTTCGTCTTCAACCAGAATGTGCTTGGCATGAATTTCCTTCTGGCTCTTAAATTCGGACTTGTATTTGTTGTACAGGTCTTTGACGGCCTTGTCGGTTACTTTCTTGTCGACTTTCTGTTCAAGATAAACTTTACGGGCGATTTCTTCCTTGGCCTGATCGACGGCGCGCTTGTATTCCGGAGTCTCAAGGACGTCGGCGGCAACGGCGGCCTGATACAGCAGTTTGCCGTTAACATAGATTTCCAACGCTTTCTCATAAAAGTCGTCAAAGGAAACCTTTTCCTTAATCTGACGGTTGTCTTCGTAACCCTGTTTCATTTCGGCGACGGTAATTTTTTCGCCGTTGACGACGGCGGCCACGCCGTTTTTGCCGGCAGCTCCGGCATTGAACGGATTCATCATCAGCAGAGAGAGCGCTGCAGCGGCTACATATTTGTTTCGCATCCTAAAAACCTCCAATAAAATTTCAACTTCCATAGTTATATAATAGATATGGAAATTATTCCAAGTATTTTTTACCGGTAGTTTATAACTTAAGTTCAAAGTATTGACTTTATTTGATTAAAACACTAAATGTAGAGAAGCTTTGAATAATAATAAGGTATAAATGTAATGTTAGGTAAACTCGCCCGCACTGTTTTTGGCAGCGCCAACGACAGATTCGTCAAAAGACAGTTCAAAATCGTTCAGCAAATCAACGCCCTGGAACCCGAAATCGAAAAATTAAACAATGACGAACTCAAAGGCAAAACCGACGAGTTTCGCCGGCGCCTGAAAGAGGGCGAAACGCTTGACGATATTTTGCCCGAGGCTTTTGCCGTCGTCCGCGAGGCAGCCAAAAGAACGCTGGGGCAGCGCCATTATGACGTCCAGCTTATCGGCGGTATTGTGCTGCACAAGGGTATGATTGCCGAAATGAAGACCGGCGAGGGAAAAACGCTGGTCGCGACGCTGGCCGCCTATCTGAATGCGATTGAAGGCAAGGGCGTGCACATCGTGACTGTCAACGATTATCTGGCCAAACGCGACGCCGAATGGATGGGGCAGGTTTACCGCTTCCTCGGCCTGACCGTCGACTATATTGTCCACGGCAAGAACGACGACGAGCGACGCGCCGCCTACAATGCCGACATTATCTACGGTACGAACAACGAACTGGGTTTCGACTACCTGCGCGACAATATGAAGTTTTCCCGCGAGGAAATGGTGCAGCGCGATTTCAACTATGCCATTGTCGACGAGGTCGATTCCATTCTGATTGACGAAGCCCGCACGCCGCTGATTATTTCCGGCGCCGCCGAGGATTCCTCCGAAAAATACATCAGCGTCGACAAGATTATTCCGCATCTGACCGACGCCGATTACGAAAAGGACGAAAAGCAGAAAACCGTAACCCTGACCGAAGCCGGCATGGAGCATGTCGAACAGTTGTTAAAGCAGGTTGGGCTGATTAAGGAAGGCGGCCTGTACGACATCGGCAACGTTTCGCTGGTTCATCATGTCAATCAGGCTCTGCGCGCCCATAAAATGCACATCAGGGACGTTGACTATATCGTCAAGGACGACAAAGTCATGATTATCGATGAATTTACCGGCCGTATGATGGAAGGCCGCCGTTACTCCGACGGTCTGCATCAGGCGATTGAAGCCAAGGAACATGTAACCATTCAGTCCGAAAATCAGACGCTGGCTTCCATTACGTTCCAAAACTACTTCCGCCTTTATCCCAAACTGGCAGGCATGACCGGCACGGCCATGACCGAAGAAGCCGAATTCGGCGACATCTATGGGCTGAGCTGCGTCGAAATTCCGACCAACCGCCCGGTTCAGCGCGTTGATGAGCACGATGTCATCTATCGCACCGAAAAGGAAAAATACAAAGCGATTATCGACGAAATTTTGGCTGCGCATGAAAAAGGCCAGCCGGTTCTTGTCGGTACCACATCGATTGAAAAGTCCGAACTGGTGGCCGAGCTGCTCCGCGCCAGAACCAAGCTTCCGTTTGAGGTCTTAAATGCCCGTCATCATGAACGCGAGGCTGCAATTGTCGCGCAGGCCGGCGTTCCCGGTGCCGTTACCATTGCCACCAACATGGCCGGCCGCGGTACCGACATTCAGCTGGGCGGCAACGTTGACATGAGGCTGAAAGAGGTCTTGAAAGGCGACGAAACCCCGGAGCAGGTTGAAGAGATAAAGAACAAACTCAAGGAAAAAATCAAAGAGGACAAGGAAAAGGTTCTCGCCGCCGGCGGTTTGTACATCATCGGCACCGAGCGTCACGAAAGCCGCCGCATCGACAATCAGCTGCGCGGCCGTTCCGGCCGTCAGGGCGATCCTGGCCGTTCCAAGTTTTTCCTTTCGCTGGAAGACGACCTGATGCGCATTTTCGGGTCGGAAAGAATGTCTGTCATGCTGCAGCGACTGGGGCTGCCGGAAGGCGAAGCCCTAATCCACCCGTGGATTTCCAAGGCACTGGAAAAAGCCCAGCAGAAAGTGGAAGAGCGCAACTTCGACATTCGCAAAAACCTGCTCAAATATGACAACGTCATGAACGACCAGCGCAAGGTCATTTATGAACAGCGCAAGGAGCTGATGGCCGCCGACGATGTTTCGGAAACCATCCGCGAAATGCGCCAGGAATATCTGGCGGATACGGTTTCGGCTTACCTGCCGCACGGCTCCGCGCCCGACGAATGGCAGAAAGAGGAACTCAAGCAGGAGCTCTACCGCATTACCGGCTTTATGCTTCCGATTACTAATTGGGCCAACGAGCCGGAAATCGACGCCGACAAAATGCAGGAGAAAATCCTTGACGAGGTGGAAAACCGCATAGCCGAAAAGAACGCCAGTGTTCCCGAAAATATTGTCCGCATGGTTGAAAAGAATGTTCTCATGCAGGTTCTGGACCAGCTTTGGAAAGAACATATCGCCTCTCTTGATCTGATGCGCCACACGATTGTCCTGCGCGCTTACGGTCAGAAAGACCCGCTGAACGAATATAAGAAAGAAGCGTTCAATATGTTTTCGGTCATGCTCGATAACCTGCGCGAAAAGGTTACGTTCCTCATCTGCCGCACGGTAATCCAGACCGATGCCCTTGACGCGCTGATGATTCAGGAAAACCGCGCGCAGAATATGCAGGAGATTCACGAAACGCCGGAAAGTCTGGTCGGTCGTCCGAGTGCGCCGAACAATTATGAAAGCGACGAAAAGAACGAACCTTTCCAGTATTCTCGTGCCGAGTTTGACCCCAAAGATCCTCGCACCTGGGGAAAAGTTGCCCGCAATGACCTTTGTCCCTGCGGCAGCGGCAAAAAATATAAGCACTGCCATGGCAAAATCTAAGGACAAGCCCCTCGTCAGAGGGGCTTTTTTTTATGCTTTTTTGTCATATTTCCTTTAAACTCCCGGTTCATATATTTTTAAGTTTTTTATGATATTTTCCCAAGATATAAAGGATTGCGCCATTCGGCGCAAAGTGGGAATATTGACAAAAAAGTTGATTTTTCGAAAAAATGTGCTACTATATTGATAATGGTTTGAATATAAATTGAGGTTGCTATGGCTGATGAAGAAGAGAGAAGACCGTTAAGGCATTTGAAATTCCGTGAGTTTGAAAACGTCAGCGGCGACTTGACCGCCGACGAAATCCGCAGACTCTACGCGAACAAAATGACGGAACTGCGCGACAACGCCCGCGGCAACAGTCAGGCGCTCGAAAACCTGAAAAAGGACAAGGAAGAAGAAAAGAAAGAGCTTGACGAGCAAAAAACCGACCTCGGCAAAGATCCGCGGACTTTCTATATCAAAATGAAGGAACGCTACGACAGCGAGATGTCGGCTCTGGCCGCCGAGTATCCGGATCAGAGCGATCCCGAATATTCTCGCCGCGCCGATCTGATTAAGGCGCGCTTTGCGCATGTATTGGATAAGGAACTGCTTGATACCAACCAGAATGCCTATGTCAACAAGGTCATGGACGCGGTTGAGCGCTCCGAAGCCAAAATCAGCAATGACCTCCGCGTTGCCGAAACCAAAACCAATGCCGAAAACAACAAACTGGCCGCTTCGGCAAAAATGCTGAATGACCAGCAGAAACTGCTGGAAGCCAATCCGGATTTGTATGCCAGACTTTATAACATCAAACAGCGTTCGGCGACGCACGATGATCCGAGGAAAGATCCGCAGACCATGATTGCCGCCGACAAAAAAGGGCAGCCCTGCCTAGCGGTTATTATGGCGGACGCGCGCTTTCCGGCCGGGTTTATCGTCAGTGACGGCAAGATTAATTTCAGCCAGGATAACATTGACAAAATGACTGTGGAGATGATGCGCCAGATTATCGATTATCTGGACCGCCGCGGTATTCACGGCATTGAACTGCCCGATGGTATCGACGAAAAGCTTGCCGCCGCTTATAACGAAGCCGACGGCGCCAATCGCGAAGCCGAAGATGCGGCACGTATTAATGAACAGGAAACGCCCGAAGCGGAAGAAGCGCCGATTCGGCCGCTGCCGGAAAACGACGGCCGCGAAGAAATTCCCGCTTCCGGCTATACCAATCAGGATGCCCGCGATTTTGCCGATGAGTTTGGCGGCAACGAAACCGTCATGGCGGCTCAGACCGTGGACTACGGCAAACTGGTCAGCAATATTGACGACTGGGTTTTTGGCGTCGGCGGCATGAATAAACAGAAGAATTGGACCGGTTTCAAAAGTTATAAGTTCAAAGGCGGTTGGGACTGCTGGGCTGTCTATGATCAGGGCAACTTCAAAAACGATGAGCTGGACGGTAAGGTCGACAAAGACGGCTACATGAAGGTCAAATATGCTTTCAAAATCTATTCCCGCGTCAAAAAGGACGACAAAGGCAACGACCGCCTGGAAATCCGCTATGCCATGCCGGGCGGCAAGAAAATTACCGACGGCTATGCCAAAGGCGTTATGCGTATGCTCAAAAAGTGCGGCATGACCCATGTTAATTTTCCTGACGGTTTGCCGGAAGAAGACGAGGGAACTTTCCGTATTGCCGCTGCCAGCAACGGCTTGGTTCCGTTGTTCAAGAACCTCAGCGAAAGCAAGGTTAAGAAAATGCTTGAAGAAGCGGAAAGCAAACTGAGCGCCAAAGAATTAGTTGAGTATAAATTAAAATTGGCCAATTGGATGGAAGAGTGTGCTTTGGAGGATTGTGCCAAGGACGGTAAGAGTTTTGATGAACACAAAAATGCCAGCCTGATTAATAACCTCAAGGCTGAATATGAATATGCGCCGTTCCGCGATATGTATGAAAAAGGTGGCGGTATCCGTAAAGTTTTGGAGAATACGGTAAAAGCTAATGAGGAAAATGATAAAGACGGTTTAATTAAAATTGTCGGAGCTTCCAATGCAGCCAAAGACTTGTTTGAAGTTTATAAAACGCATTCGGAGAAAAGTGCAGAAGATGTCATTATTGCTTTGGCCAAAAGGCTTCAGCATCCAGACCACCCTGTTGACCCTGAAAAAATTAAACAGGACTTCTTGCGGAATATGGCTAATGACGAAAAGTTAAAAGGCAAAGCTTTTGATTTTGGAAAATCTTTCCGAAATATGAGCCCTAACGAAGTTGGAGCATTGATGACGGCGATGCTGCCGCAAGAAGAAAAGTTGGCTCAAAAGAAAATAGAAGCGAAATTCAAGAAGAGTGTTGATACAACAAACAGTGGGGGTATTGGTGATAAAGAAAGTACTATTACCAGTGATATGCGTCGAATGGCACGTGACAATATCTCTAATATTGACGGGGAATTGAAAGATGCCGGCATTAAAGGTATTTATGTTGTACCAATGGGATATGCAGAGTATGATTACAGTGAACTGCGTAAAAAATATCCAAAGAAGAAAGGAAGAGGGCCAGATCCGCGTCAATATGACGATGACGAAAATGACCGTTGAAACTAAAAAAACCCCTTCTTCGGAAGGGGTTTTTCATAATGTTCCGGCGGTTTAGTCGACGGGTTTGATATGCCAGATGTTTTTGGCATATTCCATAACGGCGCGGTCGCTGGAGAAATAGCCGATTTTAGCCACGTTGACAATGGCTTTTTTCGCCCATTTCTGCGGATTGGTATAATCCTTTTCCGCATCATGCAGCGCTTTGTTGAACGCCTCCAGGTCGGCAAGCAGGAAGTAGTAGTCGCGGTTCAGCAGTTCTTCGTAAATAACCTTGAACAGCAGCACATAGTCCTTTTCGCAGAACATGTTGGAGTTAACGGCGTTCAGAATGCGGCGCAGGTATTCCGAGTTCTCATAACAGGTGCGCGGATTGTATGCGTTGTTTTTGCGCATTTCCTGAATCTGTTCTTCGCGCAGGCCGAACAAATAGAAGTTGTCGGCGCCGACGGCTTCGCGGATTTCGATGTTGGCGCCGTCATAAGTGCCGACGGTCAGTGCGCCGTTTAGGGCAAATTTCATATTGCCGGTGCCTGAGGCCTCAAATCCCGCCGTTGAACTCTGAATGCTGACGTCGGCGGCCGGGATCAGAACTTCGGCCAGCGAAACCTTGTAGTCGGGAATAAACACGACTTTAATCATGTCATTGACGCGCGGATCGTGATTGATGACATCGGCCACGTTGTTAATCAGCTTGATGATGAGCTTGGCGAAATTGTACGACGGAGCCGCCTTTCCGGCAAAGATGTAAGTCTTGGCCACGGTCGGCTTGACGTTGTCCTTGATGATGGCCAGATAATCGCCGATGACCTGTAAGATGGTCATCAGTTGGCGCTTGTACTCGTGAATGCGTTTGGCGTGGACGATAAACATGCTGTCCGGATTGACCATAATCCCCGAAGCTTTGAATATCTTTTGCGCCAGTCTGGCTTTGTTCTGCTTTTTGATGTCAATAAACTGCTGAACGAATTTTTTGTCGTCCGCAAAATTGCCGATTTGTTCCAGCAGGCCCAGATTGGTAATCCAATCCTCGCCGATTTTGCTCGAAATGAGGTCGGAAAGTGCCGTGTTGGCATGCAGCAGCCAGCGGCGCGGCGTTATGCCGTTGGTAACGTTGGTAAATTTTTCCGGCCACAGTTCGTAAAATTCGGGAACCAGCGACGTCTTTATCAGTTCGGAGTGCAGTTTGGCAACGCCGTTGACTGAGAAGGAGCCGACGATGGACAGGTTGGCCATGCGGATAATCTGGTTGTCTCCTTCGCCGCTGACAATCGAAACCTTGCCGAGTTTTTCGGAATCGTTGCCGAATTTTTCGCGGGCGTAGTCCATAAAGCGGCGGTTGATTTCGTAAATAATCTGCAAATGGCGCGGCAGAATTTTGCCGACAATGCGCGATGGCCAGGTTTCAAGCGCCTCCGGCAGCAGCGTATGGTTGGTGTAGGCGAAAATCTTGGTCGTAATTTCCCAGGCGGTATCCCATTCCTGACCGTGAACGTCCATCAGCAGGCGCATCATCTCGGGAATGGCCAGCGCCGGATGCGTGTCGTTCAGCTGGCAGACGACGTAATCCGGCATTTTGGCAAAGTCGTTGCTCTTTTCGAGGAAACGGCGGATAATGTCCTGAATGGCGCAGGAAACAAAGAAATACTGCTGAACAAAGCGCAGCGCCTTGCCCGATTCAATCGCGTCGGACGGATACAGCACTTTAGAAATGGTTTCGGTCTGGATTTTTTCCTTAACCGCTTCCATATAGCCGCCCTCGTTGAAAATGTTGATGTCCAGCTCGTCGTCGGTCTTGGCCGAGAACAGCCGCAGATAGTTGACCGATTTGCCGTCATAGCCGACAATCGGAAAATCGTACGGTACGCCGTAGAACTTCTGGGTGTTCATCCAGATGAAGCTGTCCTGTCCGGTTGCGGTCTTGAAGTTTTCGACTTCGCCGTAAATCGGAATTTCGACCGTGCGGTCCGGCCGGGAAAACTGCCACGGAGAGTCTTCGCCGAGCCAACTGTCGGCCTGCTCAATCTGATAGCCGTTTTCAAATTTCTGCTTAAACAGGCCGAACTGATAGTTGATGCCGTAGCCGAAACCCGGAATGCCGAGCGACGCCATAGAGTCCAGATAGCAGGCTGCCAGACGTCCCAGGCCGCCGTTGCCCAGCGCCGGATCATATTCGGCGTCGAAAATTTCCTGCAGGGAGATGTCCGGCATGCCGTCGATTTTGATGCTTTTCAAAATGTTGAACAGGCCGAGGTTGTGCAGGTTGTTTTCCAGCGAGCGGCCGATGAGATACTCGATTGAGAGATAATAAATTCTTTTGGAATTGACTTTGTTGTAGCGTGCCATCGTTTCATACATCTTGTCCATGGCAAATTCGCGCACGGCCAGCGCAATGGCGTTCAGCGCCTCGTCTTTGTTGATTTCGCTGGTGCGTTTGCCGATGAAGTACTTGATGTAGTGTTCGATTGACAGTTTGAGTCTGGCCTTGTCAATTTCGTTGATGATTGCAGATTCTTTTTTACTCAAAGTTTTTCCCCCTTGTTGAGCTTTAAGCCTTTATAACATACCGTTTTATCCCGACCCTACGACAAATTGTTTGAAATATGGTTAATAATATATAACATTCCTTTGACTAAAATACATTGCGGTTATTAGTTTTTTAAGATTTGTCATTGCAAAATAAGAATAATTTGTAATATACTCCGGAATAAATAAGTCTGAATTTAGAGGTGAATTTGATGAAAAAAACATTTCTGTCGGCTTTGCTGCTTGCCACGGCTTTAACGACCGGCGGTGCAAAGGCCGAAACGATTTTTGAGGCATTGAGCACGGCTTACGACACCAACCCGACGCTTCAGGCGCAGCGCGCGTATCTGCGTTCGGTAGACGAAAACGTCGCGATTGCCAAGTCCGGCTTCCGCCCCAACATTTATCTGACCGGCGGCTACTCTGACTCTGACGTTCATAACAACAACGTTCCGTCGCAGACCGGCGGCGCCACGCTTTCGGCCGGCGCCAAAATCAGCCAGCCGGTGTTCAGCGGCTTTACGACCGTCAATTCGGTAAAGTCTGCCGACAGCATGGTCCGCGCCGAACAAAACAATCTGTATAATACGGAGCAGGGCGTTTTTCTCGATTCATCAACCGCCTATTTGGATGTAGTCAGAGACGAGGCGATTGTCAACCTCCAGAAAAACAACGAAAAGCTTTTGAAAAAACGCCTGGACGAAACGGTTGAGCGTTTCAATGTCGGCGAAGTTACCCGTACCGACGTTTCGCAGGCGCAGGCACGCTATTCGCAGGCCAAGGCCGACCGCATCGCTTCCGAGGGAAACCTGCAGGCGTCGAAGGCTGTTTATACCCGGGTTATCGGCGAAGCGCCGAAAGATTTGTCCGAACCTGAAAACCTCGGCGATTTTATCCCCGCCAGCTTTCAGGAAGCTTTGGAATATACCAAGGCCAACAACTATTCCATCCGCTATGCCCGCGAGCTGCTGAACTCCAAAGTTTATGACGTTGCCGCCAATACCGGCGCCTTGCTGCCGTCGGTAACCCTGGACGGTTCGGCAACCACCAGCAAAAGCGACAGCAGCGGTTCCGCTTACGGCGCATATAACCGTGATACCAAGGTCGACGAGGTTCAGTGGGGCGTCAATATGAACATTCCGCTTTATACGGCCGGCGAAACCCGCGCCAAAATCCGCCAGAGCAAATATCAGAAATGGCAGGCGCAGGAGCTGGTTTTGGAAGCGGAACGCCAGGCTGTTTCCGACGTGACCAGCGCCTGGGAGCTGATGACGTCCAACAAGGCACAGATTAAGTCGATTAAGGATCAGGTCAAGGCCAACGAAATTGCCCTCGACGGCGTTCAGAAGGAAGAAGCGCTCGGCAACCGTACCATTTTGGATGTTTTGGACGCGTATCAGGAACTGCTGAATTCAAACGTCAACGAAGTTAAGGCGCGCCGCGACTATTATGTTGCCGCCATGCAGCTGCTGCTCTCCATGGGCAAGCTGACCGCCGAAGATCTGCGCCTGAATGTCGATCTTTACAATCCCAAAAAGTTCTATAAGGAAACCAGGGATAAATGGTTGTCATTATCCGTTGATTAATCGGAAGAAATTTGATAACTTAACAGATAGTTTGTTGCGAATTATTTAGGAATTGAAAAATGGCAGAGGATACAGAGGATAAAGAAGAGTTGTCGATGGAGGACATTCTGTCTTCTATCAAAGACATTTTGATGGAAGACAACGCCGAACAGCACAAGGCCGCCCAGAAAGAAGAGCCTGCTCCTCAGGCCGCGGCGCCGCAGCCCGCTCCCGAGGTTTCCCGGCCTGCTCCGGCCGAAACCGTCGATGACGTTCTGACCCTCTCGCCCTCAATGATTGTCGAACCGAACATTTCGACCGTCGAAGCGCAGCCGGAGACAAAGGCTGAGGAAGGTGCCGACCCTTTAGACCTTGATTTTGACCGCGAGTTCGACAGCCTGCCTGCCGAACCGGTTCTGGACGACATTGAAGCCGGACACTCTGCGGCCGTTGACGAAGAACCCGTCGGTTTGTCCGAAATTGCCGCGGCTGAAGACGCCGAAATTGTCGAGGACAGCGAACTTCCCGATTTGAATTTTGACGAGCCGGCCGTAGATCTTGATGCCGAACCCATTTTTTCGGCGGAGGACGATGCTTCGCATCAGGAAAATTTTACGCCCGCGGCCGATGATGTTTCATTGGATAATCTGGTTGATGACGATACGCTTAACGCGATTCTCAATGCAAATGCCGATGAATCTGCGGCTGCCGCTCAGGAAGAAGAACTGGTCGAACCGACCGACAATGTTTATGACAATGCCGTAGCCGAAGCGGTTAAGGAACCCGAAGTCATTGACGCCGCCTTTGAAGAGGTTACGCCGGCTGCCGAAGTCGCGGCGCCAGAACCTGAGATTGCGCCGGAAAAAACGGTTTCCGAAACGACGCCGGCGGAAAAAAGTAAGCCGGAAGATCCGATTGATGTCTCGGCCGGTATCATCAGCAATTTTGCCAAGATGTTTGCCGAGCAGCAAAAACAGAAAGAAAACCCCGCCGAACGGGAAAAGCTTAAGGAGCGGCTGACCGCGCAGACCATGTCCGAAATTGAACTCGGCGACGGTTCGCTGACGATTGAAGCGATTGTCCGCGACGTTGTAACCGGCATTGTCGAAAAAAATCTGGCGCAGGATTTTGATTTCTCGGCGGCTGCCTCGGCGGAGATTACCCGTCAGACCCGGGAATGGCTGAGCGCCCACCTGCCGGAAATTGTCGAAACGGCGGTCAGAAAGGAAATTGAACGAGTGATGGCAAAGGTCAGTTCTTAAGGGAAAGTCCCGGACCGGCCTGTAAATGTTTATTGCCCCCAAGCCGAACCTTGAGGGCTTTTTGCGGTTTTTATAAATTTTGCCGGAAAGAACCGGCACGGAAACGAGGTTTTCGGAGCAGGCGAATGCAGGCTCCGGGATGTTTCCGAAAAATTAAGACACTGAAGGAATAAAAATGTTAGAGAAAAACTACAACCCGAAAGACTTTGAAGAAAAGATTTATGCCGACTGGGAAAACAGCGGCGATTTCAAGCCCGACATGAGCAAGAACAAGGAGGCCTTTGCCGTTGTCATTCCGCCGCCGAACGTTACCGGCGTTTTGCATATGGGACACGCGCTGGACGACACGCTGCAGGATATCCTGATTCGTTATAACCGTATGCTCGGCAAAAAGGTTCTCTGGCAGCCCGGCATGGATCACGCCGGTATCGCAACCCAGATGGTTGTTGAGCGCAATCTGGCCAAAGAAGGCATTACCCGCCATGACCTCGGCCGCGAAAAATTTGTTGAAACCGTCTGGAAATGGAAAGAACAGAGCGGCGGCACCATTTGCAGGCAGCTGCGCCGCCTGGGGGCTTCCTGCGACTGGAGCCGCGAGCGTTTTACCATGGACGAGGGGCTGAGCCGCGCCGTCCGCAAGATTTTCGTAAACCTGTATAAGGACGGATTGATTTACAAGGCCAAGAAACTGGTTAACTGGGATTCCAAGTTCATGACCGCCGTTTCCGACCTGGAGGTTGTCCAGAAAGAAACCGTCGGCAAAATGTATTATTACAAATATCCGATTGAAGGCGAAGAGGGACAGTTTATCCATATTGCGACCACCCGTCCGGAAACCATGTTCGGCGATACGGCGGTTGCGGTTTCCAAAGAAAATGAGAAGCTGAAGCGCTTAATCGGCAAAAATGCGATTCTTCCGATTGTCAACCGTCCGATTCCGATTGTCGGCGACGAGCATGCCGATCCCGAAAAAGGTACCGGCGCGGTTAAAATTACGCCGGCGCATGACTTCAACGACTTTGAGGTCGGCAAGCGCCACAACCTGCCGCTGATAAACATTCTGAATCCGGACGCCACCCTCAACGAAAACACGCCGTTTCCGGGCATGGATACCCAGACCGCGCGTCAAAAGACGATTGAAAAGCTGGAAGAACTCGGCCTGATGGAAAAAATTGAGGATCACCCGATGGTTATCCCTTACGGCGACCGTTCAAACGTCGTTATTGAGCCGATGCTTACCGACCAGTGGTTTGTCGATGCGCCGAAGCTGGCCGTCAAAGCCATTGAGGCCGTAGAGAACGGCGATATGGAATTTGTGCCGAAATCTTATGAGAAAACCTATTTCGAATGGATGCGCAATATTCAGCCCTGGTGCATCTCGCGCCAGCTCTGGTGGGGGCACCAGATGCCGATTTGGTACGGTCCGGACGGCGAAATTTTCTGCGAAGAAAATGTCGAAGAAGCACAGACCGCCGCCGACAGACATTATGGCAAACATGTTGAGCTGACGCGTGAAACCGATGTCCTTGATACCTGGTTCTCGTCCGGCCTGTGGGCTTTCTCGACGCTGGGCTGGCCGGACAAAACCGAATATTTGGATACTTTTTATCCGACTTCGGTTCTGGTAACCGGCTTTGATATCATTTTCTTCTGGGTTGCCAGAATGATGATGATGAGCATGTACATGATGAAAAAAGTTCCGTTCCGCAAATGCTATATCCACGGTCTGGTCCGCGATGAGCAGGGCCGTAAGATGTCCAAGTCCAAGGGCAACACCGTTGACCCGATGGAAACCATCGAAAAATACGGTGCTGACGCGCTGCGCTTCTTTATGGCGGCGATGGAAACGCAGGGGCGCGATATTAACATGAGCGAAAACCGTATTGCCGGTTACCGAAATTTTGCCACCAAGCTCTGGAATGCCGCCCGTTTCGGCGAAATGAACGAAGCGGTTCTTCCTGCGGACTTTGATGAAAGCAAAGTCAAAAGCGCCGTCAACAAATGGATTATCGCCAAGGCCAAACAGGCGTCCGGGGAGGTTACCGACAATCTTAACGCTTTCCGTTTTTCGGACGCGGCCAATGCGGTCTATCAGTTTGTCTGGGGATCTTTCTGTGATTGGTATATTGAGATGATTAAACCGATTCTCTATGGCGAAAATCAGGAAGAAAAAGCCGAAACCCGCGCTTCTTTTGCCTGGGTTCTGAAACGGATTTTGATTATTCTGCACCCGTTTATGCCGTTTATTACCACCGAACTGTGGAATAATCTGGTTAAGAGCGAGGTCAAACTGATAAATTGTCCCTGGCCGCAGGCGGAAGAAATTGATGCCGCGGCACTGAACGACATTGACTGGGTCATTGACTTCGTTACGGCGGTTCGTTCGCTGCGGGCCGAGATGAATCTGCCTGCCGGCGCCAGACTGACGGTCTATCTGAAAGACGGAAACAATGCCTCTTGCGCGCATCTGCAAACGTTCAACCAGATTATCTGTTCGCTGGCGCGTCTGGAAAAGCTGGAATGTTTCGCCGACGGTGCCGAAATCAGCAAAGACATGGTTCAGAGCGTTTTCCGCGAAGCGGTCATTCTTTTGCCGCTGAAGGGGGTCATTGATTTTGCCGCCGAAAAGGAGCGTCTCAAAAAAGAACTGGAAGGCCTGAACAAAAACCTTGAAGGCTATGCCCGCAAGCTGAGCAACGCCAGTTTTGTTGAACGGGCGCCTGCCGCGGTGGTTGAAGAGGAAAAGCGCCGCCAGGCCGAAGCCTTGGAAAACAAGGCCAAAATCGAAGCCGCGCTGGAACGCATTTCCGGCTTTTAGCCGCATGACAAAACAAAAAAACGCGTTTCCTAATCGGAAACGCGTTTTTTTGGAGTTTCAGCCAGCAGTTTGACGACGAATTTCATAAAATCGGCGACAAAAATCATGCCGATGAAGTTTAAATACAGGCTTAAGGCCGTTTCTTCGACGACTTTGTCAATTTCCTTTTCTTCCAGAGCGGTTCCTTCCGGAAGCCTTGTTCGGAACCGAAACACGTCGTGAACGTTGATTTTGCCGAAAATGACGGCCGCCACGACAAAGGTTGCATACATTGACGGTCCGCTGCCGTTGAACAAGGCAACCGCCGCCTCAAGCAGCGAGCACACGCCGACGCAGACAAACATCAGGTAAAACAGACTGATGATGCTGCGCGTTTGGTTGACCTGCATGCCGCGCCGGAGCGTATAAAAAAACAACGCGGCGGCAAAGGCAAAAGCCAGCAGCGTCAGCGGCAGTCCGGCCTTGGCGACAATCCAGACCATCGGCAGCGAAATCGTCAGCGCCGTCAACGGCAAAAAAAGCCGAAACGGAATTCTGCCGCAGATGAAATGACGGTAACGAACAGTCAGCGCCGGAACAAAAGCCAGGCAAATGTTCCGCCGAAAACCGAAGCTCCGATTGCGTCTTTGGCGAACAGAAGGCCGACGGCGGTTGCGGCGGAAGTCAACAGCAATGCGCCTGAGGCCAGGGCGACAGACTTTGTCAGATATTCATACTGCTGTCTCTTAAATAAAAATACATATCTTTCCATAAATATAACAAGTTTAAAATAAATACGTTTTAACGAAAAGGTTATTATCAAAAATGGCCGCCTTTGGCAAGAAAAATTTTCTTTATTTTTGTCTAAAATGTGTTATAGTATATAAATCTTGGTTTGAAGGAAGAAAATATGTTCGAAAACGG
>UMLT01036718.1_pt1 | contig 15507 bp, 11 predicted proteins | sample 1966641 | NCBI WGS metagenome assembly UMLT01 (sample SAMEA4836208, study PRJEB28245) | human gut metagenome | biome: gut microbiome; material: fecal sample | place: Denmark | collected 2008 | reverse complement strand
AATTCGCGGCGCATCTTGGCGCATTTTCATCTGGAAATAGTATCACCCGCTCCTGCTGCGTCAGAGAGTCTCTTGCTTTTTGAGGAAAACCCAAAGGACGGTGCAAACATGCATTACACGCAAACGATATCCTCTCCCTTGGGGAACATCCTGCTTTCTGCGGATGAGGTGGGGCTGACCGGGCTGTGGTTCGATGGCGGACGATATTACGCGGAAACGCTGCCCGAAGAACACGTTGAACGCGAAACGCCCATTTTGATGGACACGAAGCGCTGGCTGGACGTCTATTTCACCGGACGCGAACCCGACTTCACGCCCCCGCTGCACCCGGCAGGGTCAGCGTTCCGAATGACGATTTGGCGGCTGCTGCTGCAAATCCCCTACGGGCAGACGACGACCTATGGCGAACTGGCAAAGCGGCTGGAGTGCGGACGGATGTCGGCGCAGGCGGTCGGCGGCGCGGTCGGGCATAATCCCATCAGCATCATCGTTCCGTGCCATCGGGTTGTCGGCGCGAACGGCAGCCTGACAGGGTACGCGGGCGGGCTTGACCGCAAAATCAGGCTGCTGGAAATTGAGCAGACGGACATGCACGGGCTGTTTCGCCCGAAGAAAGGAACGGCGATATGAGGCAAATGCGCCCCTGCGCGAAAAACGGAACCATCCCCCTGCCTAACCCGCAGGGGGATTTTTTGCCGAAATCCCCAATTTCCCGGAAGAAAACGCGTCGCCCGTTCGTTTCATTGTCAGAAAACCGAATCAAAGGGGGATGCCGAATGAAGAAATGGTGTGCGCTGCTGATGACCCTGCTCCTGATTTTGACGACCGCCGGAGCAGAGGAATTTTCGGGCGGCAAAGACTTCTGGGATGATGCGTACCGCTGCACTGTCGAAAATGGCTACTTGACCTTCCAGTCCGACGAAGGCAGGACGTATCAGCCGATTGCCGTCAGGGAGGGGTTTGCGAAAGCCGCCAAGACGCTCGCTGCGCAGGGTGATACGTTCGCCGCCGCGCCGATGGGGCTGACGCAGGCGCTGCTGCCCTATGTGGCGGATGAGCTGACCGGCGGCGCAGAGCTGGTCGAGATTTACTGCACGACGGCGCTGGTTGGAATGCACCTGCGCGACGCGGCGAAGGGCGATGTACTTCGCGTGGCGTGGTGGACGGGCGACGGCTATCAAATGGTTGACAAAGTCGTCGGGGCGGATTTTTCGCTGGACACGGTGCACGTCTCGGCAGGCAAAGTCTACATGGAAGTCGATGGGCAGGAATACGCCTTGAAGCTGCGAAATGGAAAACTCGTTTTGTGGTACACCGCCGGCAGGAAAATTGTGTACATTCAGCCACACGCTATCGGTAATATGGAAGAAGTGATTGCGATGCGAAATGACAGCTACGTTTACGGCGCACATCCCTTCTACAACGTGGAAGCGGTGGACTTCGCAGCCTTCCCCGAAACGTATGCGGAAATGCTGGCGCAGGTGGACAGCACGAACTGGGCGGTTGTGAACAACCCGAATCCGACCGATCGTCTGCATCTGCGCACAGAACCCGACCGAAAGTCGGTTTCACTGGGCAAGTTCTACAACCGAACGCCTGTCTATGTGGACGAAATCCGCGGCGAATGGGCGCACGTTACCATCGGGCGCGACCTGTCAGGGTGGATGATGACGAAGTATCTCGCGTTTGGTGCGGATATGGACAAGGTAGAATGCGCCTTCCCGCAGCTGTCGCTGATAGAAAAGTATCAGGAGAATGTGGCGGATGAACTGGCCTATGACTATTATGTGTTCGACGCGCCGAACATGTCGGCGACAAAAACGCTCTGGAATTGGGGTGAAGAGTGCTATTTGATTGGCGTGATTGACGACTTCTATATGATCATGGACACCGACGAAAACGTGCGCTACATCCCGCAGGACTGGCTCTGGGCGGGCAACGGGTAAGGGGAGAATGCCAATGAAGAAACTGCTTGCGCTGCTGATGATTTGGCTGCTCCTGCCCATTGCGGGCGCGGAAGAAGCGTATACTATGCAGGATGGTTCGCTGATTTTGATGGACGGTGCTGGACGGAAGTGCCAGCCGATTGCCATGAAACCGGATTTTCCGGAAGCGCTGCTGGCGGATGCGGACATATCGGGCGCAATCCAGCTGAATCTGCCGGAGACGCTGCTGCCGTATGTGTCGGATGAGCTGACCGGCGGCGAGACGCTGGTGGAACTGTACTGCACGACGGAACTGATTGCCATGCACACGGTGGATGCGGCGGATGGCGACGTGCTGCGCGTGGCGTACAGGACGAATCTGGGGAATTATGTTATCCGCAAGGTGATTGGCACGCCGTTCTCCTTCGACCGCTACCACGGCGGCGCGGCGTCCATCCTCCTGTGCGTCGATGAAATAACGTACTGCATGACGTGCGAAAATGGTTATCTGACGCTGCGTGAGGTCTGGAACGGAGCAGGCGGCATCGGCATCAAGCGCCACGCCATCTACGATTTGCAAGCCTGCGTGGAGTCGGCAGGCGGAAACGCGGGCTTCCACTACGGCAATCACCCGTATTACGACGTGACTGAACTGCCGTTTGCAGAGTTCCCGACGACCTATGAAGAAGCCATGCAGCACCTTGACCGCACGAATTGGGCGGTCGTCAACAACCCAAATCCGGCGGATCGACTGTACCTGCGCGGCAAGGCGAGCAAGGAAGGGCGCAATCTCGGCAAGTTCTACAACCGAACGCCCGTGTATGTGGAGGAAATCCGCGGCGACTGGGCATATGTGCGCATCGGGCGCGCAACGACGGGCTACATGTTGACCAAGTATCTGGCGTTCGGCGAGGATGCGGACAAGGTGGAATGCGCGTTTCCGCAGCTGGAGGTGCGCGAAGAATATCGGCTGAACGTGGCGGACGAGACGACGTATGAATTTGAGGTGCTGGATGAGCCGAAAAAATCCGCACCGTACACGCGCTGGCACAGCGGGGATAACTGGGTCGTTATCGGCATCAAGGGCAATTACTACATCGTCATGAACGACAACGAGAACGTGTGCTACATCCCGCAAAGCCACCTTTGGGCGGGCAATGGGTAAGCAAATCAAAAGCGTCGGACAGCCGTGAAAACTGTCCGACGCTATTTTACTGCATATTTTTGAGGTACGCGAAGATATCGCGGGCAATCGGCGCAGCGGTTGAGCCGCCGCCCTGACCATCGTCGATATCCTCGACGACGACGCACAGCGCGTAGGGGACGTCCTGCGCGAAGCCGATGAACAGACCGTTTGTGATGGCGCGCCCGTTCAGTGATGTTTCCGCGCTGCCGGTTTTGCCGCAGATAATCATCCCGCTGACGGCGGCGCGTGTGCCTGTGCCGCTGGTGACGACCGCGCGCATGTACTCCGCCAGAATCGCGGCTTGCCTCTCCGTCATGGCGGTGCGGTAGACGCGGCTGGAGCGGGTATAGCGCGTCACGCCGGACGGGCTGGCGACGCGGTCAATCAGCACGGGTTCCATCATCACGCCCTTGTTCGCGACGGCGGCGGCGAGCAGGCACAGGTGCATCGGCGTGGCGGTGATGGCGGACTGCCCGAAGCCGCTCATGGCGATGTTGAAATTGCTGCGGCTCGTGGTCGGATAGACGCTGTTCTCTACGACGAGATCGCGGAAAAGGAAGTTGTCGTTAAAGCCAAAGGATTCCGCCGCTTCGCGCAGCGCCTTGTCGCCCATGGACAGCGCGTACTGCGCAAAGGCGTTGTTGCAGGAGCGCATGAAGGCGGTTTTCAGGTCAATCGCGCCGTGGCTGGCAGAGCCGTAGTCATGGATGACCTGCCCGTCCACGGTCAAATTGCCAGTGCAGTTGACCTGCATCGTCTGTGCGGAGGGGTTCACGCGGAGCTGCGCGGCGGCGGTCACAAGTTTGAACGTGCTGCCGGGCGTGTAGGGATTCTGCGTGACGCGGTTCCAGTAGGCGTTGGAGGAGGTGGACACGGCGCTGCTGCTCATGGGGTCGAAAGTCGGCAGGCTGACCATCCCCAGCACTTCGCCTGTCTTGTAGTTCATCACGACCGCCGCGCCGGCTTTGCCGGGCGCGCGCCGCTGGAAGGATTGCAGAATTGACGTGCAGAGTGAACTGTCCACGGTCAGGGTTACGTTGTCGCCGTGGCGCTTCTGTCCGGTCACAAGCGCCTGAATCCGCTCCCAAATTCCGGTCTGGAAGCCGTAGAGGTACGCCGTTTGAAAGCTTTCAACCCCGTTGGCAACCTGCCCGTCGGAATCGCCCAGCAGGTGCACAACGGCGCGGCGGGCAGCTTCATCCGACTGATAAACGCGGGTGACGGTGCCGTCCTCGCTGACGGAAGAGGTCGCCAGCACCACGCCGCTGCGGTCGAGAATATCGCCCGGCACGACGTTCTGCTTCTGCGCCCGTACACGCGGATTTTTCGCGTAGGTGAACCAGCGGTTGCCGTAGAGGGCGATCGAGTGCATCCCGTATGTGCCGAGCAGGGCGAAGAGCGCGAAGAGGAAGAACGCAAGGAGCTTGAATTTGAACCGCTGCCGCTTCATGCCGCACCTCCACCGTAATCCGCTAAGTCCGCATCGCGCGCCAAATCATCCTCATTGACGCTGGAAACGCCCTGAATCAGCCCGATCAGGCACAGACACGCCACCAGCGACGTGCCGCCGTAGCTCACGAACGGCATCGTCACGCCCGTCAGCGGAATCAGCTTAATCACTCCGCCGATGATGATGAACGTCTGCAAGCCAAGCATGGCGGTGCAGCCCATTGCCAGCAGCCCGTGGAAGCGGGTGCGCGCCGCCATTGCGATGGATGTGCCGCGCCAGATGATGGCAACATACATCAGCAGCACGCACGAGCCGAACAACATCCCGAACTGCTCACAGATGACGGAGAAGATGAAGTCCGTGTGGTAAACGGGAATCGTCGTCGGGCTGCCCAGTCCCAAGCCGACGCCTAACACGCCGCCGCTGGCGATTGCCATCAGGCTTTGAATGAGCTGATAGCCCGCGTTGTCGTAGTCGCTCCACGGGTCGAGCCAAATCGCGACGCGCTTTTTGACGTGCGCAAACTTCTGGTAGCCCAGCAGCGCCGCGCCGACGCCGCCGCCGATGCCGCACAGCATCAGCACCGGATTCCCGGACGAAGCGAAATAGAGCATCAGCGCCACGCCGTAGTATAGCAGCGCCGTGCCGAGGTCGGCTTGCAGCATCAGCACGCCAAGACATGCCACAGAGAATCCAAGCCACGGAATCAGCCGCCGATCCGCCATGAACCGGCTGATGACGATGATGAGCGTCAGCTTGACGATTTCGCTGGGCTGAACGGAGATGCCGCCGACATAGAACCAGTTTTTCGCGCCGTACGTCTCCTTGCCGATGAACAACGGGAGGACGAGCAGTACGAGCGAGAGCAGCATCATCGGCCATACGAGCAGCCGGAAGCTGCGCCCGACGCGGATGAGGTAGATGCACACGACCATCGCCGCCAGCCCGACGAAATAGTAGATGGACTGGTGGTAGGCATACGTCGGGTTGGTGTCGTAGAGGACGAGCAGCCCCAGCGCGCACAGGAAGTTGGTCAGCGACAGCAGCAGCTTATCCACCGGGAAGAGCCGCGGCAGGAAGCCAGTTGTGAACGCGCCCGCCAGCGGTACGGCGACGGCGAGTGCGAGCGCCTGCCATTGGCAATCGCGCAGGAACAGAAGGCAGAATGCGCTGATGTAGAAAATCGAAACCGCCCGCGACAAAGAGCGGCCGGGGTCTTTCAGCTTTTCACGCCCGCGCTGGCGGTCACGCGCCAAGGAAATCACCTCGCAAAAATTGAAATAGGCGCCTTCTGGCGCGAAAATCTGATTACCATAGAAAGGTATTGTGCGGAAAGCGTTTTGTAACCATCAAAAAATAAGCAACACGCCAATACAAGTATGGTAGTGTGCACCCGAAGGTTTCCAAAGGGCGATCGCAAACTTCGTTTGTTTTCATGCCCTTTGGTCGCGCCCGCAGGCGCGAAATCCCTCTGCAACAATAAAAAGTTAGTGAGCTTTTTGCACTGCCAGAGTTGACTTTCCTATTGTAATGGTAAAAAGAGCAGCTTCCAGAGGGCTTTCCGATCGCCCTCTGGACTCCTTCGGCGGTCGCCTCCCATGTTACTTGAACTGTATTGGAAGGCTTTTTAGTTACTGGCAGGGACGCTTCGCTGCCTGCGCCTTTGTTGGCTGTTCTCTTTGAGTGAGTACCCGAAAAACAGTTGGGGCGTTGCCCCAAACCCCACCAGAGGCGCCGCCTCTGGACTCCGCAAGGGGCATTGCCCCTTGACCCTTTTTTTGCCGCCTGGCCTGAGCGCGATTTCCATCAATCGGGGTATTGAGGATTTTCCTGCTCATCATCCTCATCCTCGCGCCGTTCGGCATAGGCGCGCACATCCTCCACATCCAATCCCGCAAATACGCGCAAGCGCAATCTCGCCTGTCCAACCTCCAAAATGCTGTTATGCTGCAGCGGATGCGCCATTCCATCCTTCCGGCTCGCTACCGTCTCCCCATCGACAATGCAGCTGCACCCGCGCCACGGGATGATATACAGCCCATATCCGTTGCGGAACATCACATCCAGATGCCGGGGCGACACGCCGCGCGCAGGGACAACAATATCGCAGCTCCGCACGCTGCCCAGCGTCCCGTCCGCCGGGACAGGCAGCAGCGTGTCCTGCGGGAGTGCGGCGCAGTCGCTTTCGACTACAAATTCCCCGATGCTGCCCGCGTCCGGCAGGGAACGCCGCTTCTTCTCGCGGCTTCGGTGATCCTTCCATAGCCACCAGAACGCGCGCAGGACAATGAGTACCCCCAGCGCGGCGAACCAGTAGCGCATCATCAGAGAGAGAATCTCGTAAATTTGAGAGGGCATGGGGCGCTCCTTACAGCGTTTCGCGCAGCTTTTGCAGCATCGGACGCAAATCGCCGACTGTCTCCGGGTCATACTGCACGGCAATCGTCAGGTTTTCCGGGCGGAAAACGGTCTGCGCCGCGTCCAGCAGTTCCTCGGCGGTCAGCTCGTTGTACTGCGCGGCGGCGGCATCCAAATCCGCCTGTGCCGTGTCGCCGCTCATCCACGCCCAGCCGAGACGGTCGTTCAGCGCGGCGGTGTCGTCAGTCAGCATGGCGTTGTTGGTGGTGAACTGCGTCCGTAACTGATTCAATCGCGCGGGGCGGACGTACATCGTCAGCCGGTGCAGATAGGCAAAGACCTTTGTCAGCGTGTCTTTCAGCCATTCCGACCGCACGTCATAGCGGATGACAAGGCGGCTGAATTGCCCGACGCGGCTGATTTGCGACTCAATTTCCGCAACGAGTGCCTGCTCCTCGCGCAAAGCCTGAAAGAGCATACTGTCATCGTTCCCGGCGGTGATGGTGCTGAGAACTTCCGCCGCGACGGGGTAGACCTGTTCGCTGTCCACGTCGAACGCCAGCTGAACGCTTGCAAAATCGCTTTCAACCTCTTCCAGCAAATCGCTCTGCTCGTCGCGCATACAGAAGCCGATGGGCAGCGACTGCGTGAATGGCGGCTGGGCGGTCGTGTTGCGCAGCTCGCTCAGCGCTTCGATGGCGGCGAGCTCCATGCCGTCGGAGAAATTGCCCGTCATGACCAGACAGGCGTTCTGCGGCTGGAAAATCATCTCCTGCCAAAGCTGAATGTCCGCTTCGGTCAGCGCCATCAGGCTCTCCGGCGTGCCCAGCGGGGGGAATGCGCCGTTCTCGGTCTTGCGGAAATCGCACGCCGCGCGGTCGAACAGATCGCCATCGCCGTCCGCCTCCAATTGGCGCAGGACAACTTGCTTCTCGGCGGCAATCTGCTCCGGCGTCCACGGTACATTCGCGAAAAAGCGCAGGAAGTATTCCAGCGCCGCGTCAAAGAAGCGCGGCAGGCACTTCAGGCGGAACACCAGCCCTTCGGCATATGTCGCTGCATCGAGGTTCGTGCCGAAGCGGTTCAGCTCGCGCAGCAATCCTTCGCGGTTCAGTCCGCCCAGCCCGCGGAAGCACAGGTGTTCCAGCAGATTGCTGATGCCCTGCGTCTCTTCCGTTTCGTACAGCGGTCCGCCCTTCAAATACAGCCCGAATTCCAGACCGTGCAGGTGGCGCTGCGGCCAGCACAAAAGCGTCATGCCGTTTTGCAGGACATGCTCATGAATCGCGGACATGGGTTCGTCAGCTCCTTTGGCATAAAAGTTGTTTCATCTATTATACCGTATTGCGCGCGGGTTTGCAAGGGGAACGGGGGCGTCTCACGCGCAAGGGGGAGGTTTTCGCGGGCGAAAAAAGTGAACAATCTGAAAATTGTTAGCACTCTTTTGTGTTGAGTGCTAATTTTCGCTTGCATTTCGATGGAAATCGTGCTACAATACATCCAGCGGTCAGAAAGACTGCAACAATTATTACCGTTTATTTTCCGAGGAGGAATGATGTATGGCGATTGAAATGGAAAAGGGCTCTGTGTCGATTGACGCCCAAAATATTATGCCGGTCATTAAGCGTTGGCTGTATTCCGATAAGGACATTTTCCTGCGCGAGGTGGTCAGCAACGGCTGCGACGCCATCACGAAGTATCGCATGACGAATCCGGATGACGAGAGCGAAATGTCCGTCATGGTCACGGTGGACAAGGAGAACAAGACCCTGACCATCAGCGACACCGGCATCGGCATGACCGAGGACGAGGTGAAGCGCTATATCAATCAGGTCGCATTTTCTGGCGCGTCCGAGTTTATGAAGAAGTTCGAGGGCGACGAAAAGAAAGGCGACATTATCGGCCACTTCGGGCTGGGCTTTTACAGCGTGTTCATGGTGTCTGAGAACGTCGAAATCGAAACGCTGTCCTGTCAGGAGGGCGCGGAGCCGGTGCATTGGGAATCCAAGGACGGCATGGACTTCGCCATCAGCGAAGGTCACCGCACAACGCACGGCACGTCGATTATCCTCCATATCTCCGATGAAGAGAAGGAGTTCCTCGAACTCTACCGCGTCCGCGAAGTGCTGACCCGCTACTGCGGCTACATGGCGTATCCGATTTACCTGATGGATGCAAACGCCAAGCCGGTGGAGCGCGAGGAAGAAATCCCCGGCGAAACCAACGAGGACGGCACGCCCAAGAAGCGCAAGGTCGTCGATGAACCCAAGCCGAGCCTGATTAACGACACCAAACCGCTGTGGCTGAAAAAGCCGAGCGAGTGCGAGGACAAGGAGTACATCGACTTCTATCACAAGATGTTCGGCTGGGAAGATCCGCTGTTCTGGGTGCATCTGAACGTCGATTACCCCTTCAACCTCAAGGGCATCCTGTATTTCCCGAAGCTCCGCAACGATTTCGGCAAGTACGAAGGTCAGGTGAAGCTGTTCGCGGGTCAGGTGTTCGTGGCGGACAACGTGAAGGAAGTCATTCCGGAATTCCTGACGCTTTTGAAGGGCGTTATCGACTGCCCCGATCTGCCGCTGAACGTCAGCCGTTCCTTCCTGCAGAATGACGGCACGGTCAAGAAGCTGTCCGCGCACATCACCAAGAAGGTGGCGGACAAGCTCTGCGGGCTGTTCAACACCGAGCGCGAGACGTATCAGAAATACTGGGACGACATTGCGCCCTTCGTCAAGTTTGGCGCGATGCGTGACCAGAAGTTCTACGAGCAGGTCAAGAAGGCGATCCTCTACAAGACCACCGATGGCCGCTATCTGACGCTGGAAGAGTACAAGACCGCGAACGCCGACAAGGCGGACAAGAAGGTCTACTACACCAACGACCCGAAGCGTCAGGCGGCGAGCGTCGCGCTGTACACCAACCGCGGCATTGATGTTGTTGTGATGGATCACATCATCGACGGCAACTTCCAGTCCTTCATGGAATATTCCGGCGGCGAGGAAGGCTTGACCTTCGCGCGTGTGGACGCGGACGTGTCCGGCCTGCTGGAAGATTCCGAAGAGGGCAAGGAGCTGAATCAGGAGACGATTCAGGCGATGTTCCGCAAGGCGCTGGGCAAGGATGACCTGCCCGTGAACCTGCAGAGCCTGTCCGACGCGGAGCTGCCTGCGATGGTCACGGAGGACGAGCAGATTCGCCGCATGAAGGAAATGAGCCGCCTGTATGGTCAGTCGTTCGACATGCCCGACCGCTTCACGCTCGTGTTGAACCGCCGCAACAAGGCGATTCAGGAACTGGCGGCACGCGATCCGGAGAATGAGACGACGCAGCTGCTTTGCCAGCAGATTTACGATTTGGCGCGTATGAGCGCCCAGCCGCTGGAAGCGGACGAGATTACGGCGTTCCTGAAGCGGAGCCAGAAGCTCGTCGCCATGGCGGTGGAGAAGGAATAAGCGAAACCAATCCACAATTCAATAGAAAGCGCCCGACGCGGAGGAAAACCTGCGCCGGGCGCTTTTTGATGCACTTTGATGCGCTTTGTATAGGCACCACCGCACAATTCGGCGGCGCGTCTGGCGATGTCTTTTCCGCCATCTGCGGCATGCAAATTTCTCGATTTCCCGCCAGTAAACCTTCGAAATTTGCATTTGCATCTGACGAAAAATCCATTCGCCAGCCGACCACCTCATTTGTGCGGTGTTACCTATATTCCACCCGAAACTGGAGCAAAAGTCTGTGCTGAAATTTACAAAAATGAGGACTGGATTTTCCATAGCTTCTTTTTGACTGCGGCGGTATAATGAAATCAATAAGGCGATTGCCTTACGTCGGTTTGCAATGCGATGCGCATTGCGGGAACTATGGGAAGGAGAAAACGGTATGAAAAAGTTCTCAAGGGCACTGTCTTTCGTGATGACGTTGGCAATGATGCTCAGCGGGATCGCGGTTGCGGAACAGCAGTACTTTAACAACGGTGGAGGCGGGGAATTCGTTGATCCTCATACCTTCACCAAACCCTATGCCGTGAACGAAGTCATCGTTCCGGCGGATGAGGCGACAGGGCAGGTTGAACTGGAAGCGCATGTGAAGAACATCATCGAGGTCGACGGACTGAAGTTCAAGGATTTGAACGGCAACGGCACGCTGGACGTGTACGAAGACTGGCGGCAGCCTGTGGACGCGCGCGTGGACGATCTGCTCAGCCAGATGACGCTGGATGAGGAAATCGGTCTGCTGTGGCACGCCTCTACCGGCGGTACGTTCACCAGCATGTATGCCTACACGGAGGAATGGCTCTATTCCAACGAACCTACGTATACCGCCGCTGATGGCAGCTGCTACGTTCCGATGTATCACTCCATCATCAGCGATAACGTGACGACGTACCTGCACAACGTCAACGGTACGCCGGAAACGCTGATTTATGAAAACAATGCCTTCCAGGAAATCGCGGAAACGGCGCGTCTGGGCATTCCCGTTGTGCTGTCCTGCGACCGCAGCTACAACACATGGGCTGGCATGGTCAACATGCCGAACTACGCGGTTGGCATCGCACATGACCCGGAACTGCTGTACAACCTTGTTGCACAGTACGCGAAGGAAGAGCGCGCCATCGGCTTCCATGTGCCGTTCCATTCCTATGGCGTGGAAATCGGCTCGTGGTACGGCGACGATGTGAACTACATCGCCAAGATGGTCGGCATCGAAACCAAGGCGTATGAAGAAAACGGCGTGAATGCCTGCACGAAGCACTTTGTGGCGCGCGGCGGCCGCTCCAACTACTTTAATGCGAAGTCTCCCGCGAATCTGGTGGATTCGTGGCTGGTTGGCTGGAAGAGCGCTGTCATCGACAACGGCTCCGGCTGGATCATGCTGAACAACGGCAAGTTCCTCAATAACTGCAATGTCTGCTACGACTCCGAGTCCATGGCGGTGCTGCGCCAGCAGCTGGGCTATGATGGCTGTGTCGTGACCGACTGGCCGATGTGGATGCAGGTTCCTTCTGCTTCCGGCACGACGCCTGAAGGCCTTGACCTGAGCACTGCTTCTGTCGGCGAACTGTATGCGACCATCTTCAACGCGGACGTTGATCAGGTTGGCTGCTTCTTCATGGTGGAAGACGATGTGCCTGTGGACTACGACGCGGTTATCGCCCGTTATCCCGGCATGATGCAGCCCATGTGGCCCAACGCTGTGAAGGAACAGCTGGAACTGGGCAACCTGACGCAGGAAACGATTGATAAGCACGCCAAGCGTGTGCTGCGCAACAAGTTTGAACTGGGTCTGTTTGAAGATCCCTACGGCAACCTTGAAGACGCGCTGGAACTGTGCGCTTCTGACGAATACAAGGCGCAGGCGTTCGACATGACGACGATTGAAGACGTTTATCGTGCGCGCACTGCCGAAATGAACGCCATGGAAATCCAGCTCCAGACCGAATCCACAGTCCTGCTGAAGAATGATAACATTCTGCCGCTCAAGGCAGAGCAGAAGGTGTATGTTGCGGGGACAAGCAAGGACACGGTTGCCATGGATAAGGAAGCCATTGCCGCGTATGCGACGGTGGTGGACAGCATGGAAGACGCAGACGTGATTATTGCCCATGTGACCGCGATGGATGACGCGACGGAACTGCTGTTTGAGGATGCTGCGGATGCCGAAAAGCCCGTTGTCCTCTGCTACGACGGCGGCGTTTCCAACGAGCCTGATGCCTATGCGGTGAACAGCAGCGCGGCGGTGCTGTTCCTGACCTATGACTGCACACCTGACCACGGTTCTTCCATGGGCAATTTCTATCACAAGACGCTGCCGTCCGTGCTGGCTGATATGCTCTACGGTGTGAAGGCCCCCAGCGGCAAGACCGTGTTCGAGATGGCATGGACGAGCGAAGATGCTGAACTGGATTGGGGCGAGCTGCAGTTTGACACTGGCGTGGATACCAAGACTCGCCTGTACATGGCAGCCGTGGTTCGCAATAACCCGACTGTTGACCTGCCCACGAATCTCGGCGACGTGATGTATCCTGCGCACTTCGGTATGCGCTACGACCAGCCTGCTGACATTACCTGCAACACGCTGATTGCGCCGCAGGGTGTCCGTGAAGTCAGCGAAGAGACGTCTTCCGGCACCAGAATGGCGACAAAGGTTCTCAACCTGGCCAAGGCGGGCGAGACCTTTGAAATCAACTTCATCGCTGAAAACAACGGCGCTGACGGCTATATCAATGTCGAAGTGCTGGTGGATGGCGAACTGGCAGCGACGAAGATGATCGCTGTGTCTGCTGGCAGCTTCCGCGTTGTGACCATCCCGCTGACCCTCGATGCCGGCGAGCATGTGATCACCGTGGGCGGCATGACGGCGAACCTGACGGTTGAGTAATACGATGCACTGTGGGAGGGGAGATTCCGGGAGGAGTTTCTCCTCCCTTCCTTTATGCGAACGCAGAGAAAATAACGGTGCTTCCCATCACACGCGGGAAGCACCGTTTTGCATTATTCGCCTGTTTTCCGAACTGTATCTTTTCCCGGAAAATGCTCCTTCGTGAGCTTCACGACCATCCCCGACAGCAGCAGCAGCGCAATCAGGTTCGGGATGCTCATCAGGCCGTTGAATGTGTCCGCAATGTCCCAGAGCAGCCCCAAATCGAGCGTTGCGCCGAGAATCGACACGAACGAGTAAATCACGAGGAACGGGCGGACGACCTTGTTGCTCCTAAACAGAAACTGCACGAAGCGTGAGCCGTACAGCCCCCAGCCGATAATCGTCGAGAACGCGAAGCAGCACAGCGCTACCGCCGTGAAAATCGACGACCAGCTGCCGTATGTCGTCGTGAAGCCGGAAATCGTCAGCTCCGCGCCCGCTGCCACGCCGTAGGTCACCGGCGTGCCGCTGCACAGGATGACAAGCGCCGTCAGCGTGCAGATGATAATCGTGTCCGCAAACACCTCGAAGATGCCGAACATGCCCTGCGTGACGGGCTTCTGCGTGTCGGCGCAGGCGTGGGCAATCGAGCCCGTGCCCAGACCCGCCTCGTTGGAGAAGATGCCGCGCGACACGCCCTTCTGCATACTCACGAACAGACTGCCGATGATGCCGCCCGTGAACGCTGCCGGGTTGAACGCGCCCTCGAAGATGGACTGAAGCACGCCCGGCAGCCGTTCAAGATTCAGCAGCACCACGCCGATGCCCAGCACGACGTAGAACAGCGCCATGAACGGCACCAGCTTTTCGCTCACGCTGCCGATGCGTTTGATGCCGCCGAGCAGCACCATGGCCACCAGCATCGCGCAGAAAATGCCGATGATGAGGTTGAGCGTCGGCACGAAAGCGTCGCTGACGAGGTGAAACTGCATAAACGCCGTGTTAATCGCCGTCGTGATGGTGTTGACCTGCGTCGCGTTGCCTGTGCCGAAGACGGTTAGCGTGCCGAACAGTGCGTAGAGGATGGCGAGCCACTGCCAGCGCTTGCCCAGACCGTTTTTGATGTAGTACATCGGCCCGCCGATCCACTCGCCGGTGGCGCTGCGTTCGCGGTAGTGGACGGCGAGGGTGACTTCGGCGTATTTCGTGCACATGCCCAGCAGCGCTGAGCACCACATCCAGAACACCGCGCCCGGCCCGCCGATGGCAATTGCGCCCGCGACGCCTGCGATATTGCCCGTGCCGACCGTGCCCGCCAGCGCGGTGCAGACGGCTTGGAACGGGGTCATCGCGCCGTCCGCGGCTTCCTTCTTGTGGAATATGCGCCCGATGGTGGTTTTGAGCGCGAAGGGGAATTTGCGGATTTGCAAAAAGCCCGTGCGGACGCTGAGCAGCAGCCCAACGCCGATAATGCAGACCATCGCCGGCACACCCCAGACGAAATCGTTGACGACCTTGTTGATGGCGGCAATCGTATCAAAGAACATGGGTGAATCAATCCTTTCGGGAGCAGAGAATACTTTATTCTATCAGATTGCCGGACGGGGCGCAAGGGCGGGGAGTGCGGAATGTGCGGAAAAACGGCAAAAATGCAGGATGGGGGCATCAGAAAACCCTCCCGGCGGCAAAAAGCGCGGGGAGGGCAGGGGAAAATCAGTTGTTCAGCCAGTCGAGATTCTGTTTTTCGCCATCGATGCTGTAATTACGGGCGTTTTCATCCGCCCAGCGATAGGCATAAGAGCCGCGCTCGACGATGAATTCCGCATCGTCGCGGAAAGCATCCGGCGCAATACTGGTGAGACTGGTTGGGAGGCGGATGGGGGAGAGAGGGTAAACCTTGCTTTTATAAGCGGTTTCTTCTGTCAGATTTACGTTAAGGGCATTAGCTTCGATAACTTCTACACCATTGGCAATAACAATATCATGTCCAAGTGTACGCGCATCATGGAAAGCATCTTCTGGAACAACTTTACAACTTGTGGGAATGGTAATGTCTGAATATTGCCAACTTTCCATAAAAGCACCTTCGCCAAGCGTTTTTACATTCTGCATATCAATACTCACAACATTGATGCCTTTAAAAGCGTATGCGCCAATCTCAGTTATTGGTGCAGCGCAATTAAAATAATGTCTACTGACCAACCCAAAAAGCATTGCGACACAAG
>UMLT01060689.1_pt1 | contig 15630 bp, 3 predicted proteins | sample 1966641 | NCBI WGS metagenome assembly UMLT01 (sample SAMEA4836208, study PRJEB28245) | human gut metagenome | biome: gut microbiome; material: fecal sample | place: Denmark | collected 2008 | reverse complement strand
ATCGTTTTAACAAGCCCTCTTTTGAGGAATATTACAAAACTGTTCCTCCTGAGAAATCGGATACTACAAATTATAATCTTAGAAGAGCTTATGAGCTTGCCCCATATGAGGATATGGTAAGATTTGCATTATACCCTAATGCTCATTTAAATAGTGTATATATGAATCCTGATACTGGAATATATGAGTTTGTTAAATCTAAAAATCACCCAACTTTGAATAAAGAATTGGAATGGTATTATTCTGATTCTCCTGATGCCATAAAATTTAGAAATGAATATAGGCTTGATACGAATGGAGATTATTACAGATATGTACCAATAGATTCTACTAAAACTATACATAATCGTTCTAAAACCCCTGTTCCCTATATAGACGCTACTACCGGGTACGGTGTAAGTGCCGATGGTACTTCTGAGAAACCAGTGTTCCATGTTACCCCGGAACAGGCAGCCCAGATGAGAGAAGCCGCAGAAGCCGGCGAATCTTTTGTCTCTATTTATAACCGCATACTCAAACGTCCCGAAGAAATCGATCCTCGAATCGTGGAAAATCGGAGGAAATTGGCCGTACTTGGTGATGTAGGAGCCACATTAGCCGAGATAATAGGAGTAGCCGCAGGTGGAAATGCCGCCGCCCGAAAACCGGCAACGGCTGTCAATAATGCTTTCCTCCAAAATCTGCTCGACCGCAGAGACCAAATGCAGATGTTGTACGATCAAGGCCTGTTAAAAGCGGCATTCCAAGACAAGGTCGGTCGTGATGCCGCACAAGCCGCAGAAGCGCAAAGAGAGTATGAGGGAGCTTTGGCCGAGTGGGAACGGGCAAATGAATTAAATGACCTATTGATGAAATTTGGATTTGAAGCCGGAGAGAGCGAAAAGGAGCGATCAAATAAAAAATCAATAAATGATGCGAATAATGCTACGAAGATACAGATAGCAGCCGACAATAACAAAACGAAATACGGTATAGCATCTATGAAGAATAAAGGCAGCGATCTATATAAGAAAGGTTCTGATATTCCTTTGTCTGGTGGAAAACGAATTAAAATCTCCGAGAGTGAATTACCGTTTTCTGCTGGAAGCCTTTTTCAAGCAGCTCGACAAGCTGTTATTGACGCAGGATTAGGTGATGAGAAAATGAAGAATGAATATGGTGAAGATACCACGGTTACGGAACAGTTGTTAAGAATTGACGATATGTTAAGGAACAATCCGAATAGTGCAAAAACTGCGATTCAAGAAATAGGTTCTCTTATGAGGAAATATCCTCAGATTGAACAAAAAGTTTTGGAAGCCGCAGAAAATATAGGATTATATATAGAAGGTATAGAGCAGCTCAATGCACAAGATGATGACTTTTCGCAAAACATAATTGATTAACAGAATATTATGCCAATATACAGAGCAAACGGGAATAGGTACAATATTCCTGATGATAAAATACAAGATTTTGAGAGACGTTATCCTGAGTCAAAAGTAGAAATGTACGATGGTGAGGGTAAAAAGTATGCAATTCCTTTATCAAAGCGGAATAAGTTCCAACAGCGATATGAAAAATGGTCGTATGTGACGGAAGAAACAAAAAAGAAATCACCTAATACATTTGTTTCAAATCAAAATCCCCAAAATACAATTGTATCCGAAGATGAATTGGAAAACAGCATTGCCTATTACGAAGAGTCTTTGGGGCATGGAAAATACGGGGCGGCAAATACGCCCTTGTTCCAAAAAGTACGACAGTCCGCTACTTCCGCCGAGCAAATAGCAGATGGAATAATCGATAAAAATTGGATAAGCCAATCACCCTCCTCTGCGAGAGATAGCGAGATAGGGGAGGTGTCCGTAGGACGAAGGGGTTCGACCTCCACACATACCCCTGTTTCCGATGCCTATAAATCTCAATTCGACAAACCCCTTGAAGACCGTTTTGCCGACGCTCGAACACGTTTGGAGAAAGACGTAGTTTTTCAATTTGAGAACATGTTGAATAAAATAGAAGAAGATATTAACGAAAATTCTGAATGGAGGAATGAAGCTGAACAAATTGAAAACGAGGGAGATATATTTAAAAATTATAAAGGGTACAAAAATATCACGGAAGATACCATAGAAGATTTAGAAAGAGAAGGGTATGTTCCCAAAGAAATAGGGAAGCTGTCCCAAAAGAGGTCAGTTCAGAATCTTACACGCAAATACATATCCGAGGCTCGTGATGTCATAGAGATGTACAAGCGCAGGGACGGAAACTGGCTCGCCAATTTTGCCGATGCGTTCGCCCGTTCGTTCGACTCCGGTATTTTGACCCTCGGAGCCACCGACGCAATCGACATGGGACGGGTACTCTCCATCGCCAATAAAATAGGCGACAAGGGTGAAGGCTTCGAAAAACTTACCAAAGAAGAACAGCAACTTATGGCCGCTTTCTCCCTGTTAGACCAGATACAAGGCAGCCTGCGACTCGACACGTGGCAAAATATCGGGCGAGGAACCATGGAATCCCTGCCATATTTGGTTGAATTCGCTTTGACGGGAGGTGTAGGAGCCGCCACATCTGCTGCGACCAAAGCGGCTGCGAAGACAGCAGTTAAGAAAATAATCGGTAAGTCGGCCTCCAAAGCGGTATCCCGCATAGCCGCCAATGCAGGTAAAAACGCAGCCGGAAGAGTAGCCGTCAAAGCAGCAAGTAAATTAGGGAACGCCGCTATTGACGGTCTTGTGGGAGGTGCGGTAATGGCACTTACGTCAGGTGCAGCCCACACGGCCGAGGACGTTATGAGTCGTATGGTAGGCGATCACGATATACGGTTAGGTTCAATCAATGACCCGAGCGGAGAGTTAAAAACAATCTATACCCATCATGGAGTAGAAGACCGGGAAAGCCTCGGCCTCGCATTCTTGAAAGGATTCGCTGCCAACCTTATAGAGAACGGAACCGAGTACATGGGAAATTACATGGGGCTCAATCTGGGTAAACTACTTTCCCGCTACAAAGGAGGGAGACAGCTCCTCACAAAACCATTGATAGGAAAATCCACACGTTTCGCCCGGCAAGTCGGTAAGCTCACTGGCTTCAACGGATTCATACCCGAGGTAGCCGAGGAAGAACTGGGCATGCTCCTTAATGCCGCTACCGTTGGCGATGTCGAATGGGAGGACATCAAAGACCCGGAACAGCAATTCCAAACGGTAATGGCTGTCGGTATCATGTCGCTTGGATTCCAAGTCGCCAATTCCATTGGAGTTGGTTTGACATACAATCGATACCGCAAGGCCAAAAAACGCTATGAAAGTAAAGACCTCGGCGAAGGACTCTCCGTCGATGATATAATACACGGGCTTGACAATGTACCCTTAGACCGTCGTGCAGATTATGTCATGGCAACGGTCAATACACACGATTTAGGGAAAGAAGATGCAAAAGACTTGCAAGATTTTGTCATGGCTCGTACCGGATATGAATTCATACTCGGCAAGATCGAATCCGATGCCGAAGAAGCCGGGGACAAAGCTGCCGAGGCAGAAATGAGACTCATCAACAAAGAGATGGGAGGAAAAGTAACCGTAACCTTGTCAGACGGTCGTGAAGCCATACTTACGGTAGGAAACGTATCACTGGAACCCAATGCAGCCGGAGAATATACCTCTACAACTCAATCCGGATCTCTTATAGCCGTTCCGGTAGGAGTAGGTAATACTCCCATTATGGTATCTCCCAAAGACATAAGAAGCGTATCCATTATGTCGACAGAAGATGCCGTAGGACAAGCACGTGCAATGGCCGAGGACATCACAAAAACAAATATGGCAAGCCAGATAGAGAACGAAGCCGATGAAGTAGAATCCGATGAACAAAGCCGAACACCCTCCTCCACTATGAGCGGTGGCGAGATAGAGGAGTTGTCACCCCGTGACGAAGGGGTTGAGAAACAACCTTTATACCGTAAGTCCGAATTAGAGATAGGAGATGTAGTAACCTTCAAAGATTATTCCGACCCGGATAACCCCGGTGTGGAAAGAACATTGAAAATTATCGGTATCGATGATTCGGGAGTAGATGTGGAAGATGTAGTAGATGGTGTACCACTACCTCTTTCTATCAAACCCGAGCAAATTACCCATGTAAAGGGAAAAGAAAAAAATCAAACCGCAGACAAGGAATCCGGGCAGCAAACCGCTCCGCAATCAGAGATTACCGATACTTCTGAATATACCCGTTTTGTGGAAGATGGCACAGTAGAAGATAGTACAGTATTACGCATAGCAAATAAGATAGCCAATGGAGAACAACTTACCAGAGAGGAAGAAGCTATGCGACAAGAGGTCTCACAAAGAGTGGAAGATAAACTCCGGGAAATACAGCAGAATGTAGAAGGGAAAGAAGAAACAGACCGCTGGGCAAAATATCGCAAGTCCAACGGAGAGGTCGACGAAAAGAAAATGCCTTTGCGAGAGCAGTTCGAATATGGAGAAGAAATCGCAGGAGTAAAAGCCATGATAGAAGTGGCGAAGGCCGGGACAAAGAATACACAATCCGAAATAGCCCGTCTTGAAAAAGAGATAGAGAGAGAAATTTCTCCTGTAAAGAGAGTAAACAAGGAAAAACAACTCAAATCTTTGAATGAACGTTTGGGTATATACCAACAATATCTTAAAGATAAAGAGCCTTTGCCCGATGATTTGGCTTCAAGAAACGACATTGCATTTCGACGCGATGAATTAGGAGAAACCCAATCCGGACAAACTCAAATAAATGAAAGAGAAAGTAATTCGAATAAAGAAAATTCATTATCTTCGCAAGAGGAAAAACAAATCGACAGCCAAGATGAAATACTTCAATCAATTCCACAAAGAGAGCGAGGAACGGAAGCTCAAAGAGATAGAAGAATGGAAGAGACAGCCCTTAGACTACAAGACAGAATTGAAGAGGCAGCAAGAGATGCACAAGCGGCTGGCAGAACTCTATCCCGAGCAGAACAACAAGAAATAGAAGCCAGAGCGGCTGAGGAATACGCCAAAGAAAACGGTATTTGGATTCCAATGGAAGAGACATTTTCATGGAATCCTATGCCAAGCGGTAATGAAAATGATGTTTATCTGAATACATCGGACGGTTATGTATATAAGGTAAATAACCTCATGAACAGCAAAGGGATTCTTCCCTTGTTCGACCGCATAAAACTTCACAACCAAATATTCCCGAGTTCAAGATACGAATTTGTCGGATTCACCGGATTCGACGGGCGCAGCGTTTATCCTATATTCCGGCAGGTTTATGTACATGAATCTACGAATGCTACCCCCGAGGAGATAGATACCTATATGAAGTCCCTCGGATTCCATCAAACCGGTGAGGCACAATATTCTAATGGAGAAATTACCATATCAGACCTCCGCCCTCGAAATGTGCTCAAAAGTAATTCAGGTAATATATATGTCGTTGATGCCGAGTTTAAGCAAGAGGGACAATCCGATAAAGAAACGGTCGACAAGACCCAACCTCGGCAACCGGACAATACCGTTTCGACAGGCTCTTCGCTTTCCGAAAAAGAAAATCCGGCAAGTACCAAGACGACAGACACTGATACAACTTCGTTGAGAGGTGGCACAGCTCTCTCCCAAACCGGCTTTTCCGCAGGTAAAGATAATACAAGTGCTTCAACCGGGCAAGAAAAAAAACGCTTATCCACACAAAAAACGCCACAAGAGAGAAGGCAAGAGATACAGGAATATATCGGGCGGGAAGCGGGAAAACTCAATATCCCTGTGCGAGTTGTGGAAGATGTCTCTCAAATATCCCCTTCCGAGAAAAATTACACGAAAAAATTGAAGAGTCTGGGTTGGTACGACAAAGACACAGGTGAAATCGTTATCGTCGCTCCCAACCACGGTTCTATTCGTAACGCACAACGCACGCTGTTGCATGAGGCCGTAGCCCACTATGGACTGCCCTCTATGCTCGGTCGTGAAAACTTCGACAAGCTGTGCGACCAAGTATGGGATTCCATGACCGATAAGGAAAGAGCCACATTCGCCGCCTATCTCGATGATAAGTCATACGATTCGCTCACAAATGAGGAAAAGGAGCAATATACGGCCAACGATTTCTCCGGCAAGAGAGCTGCCGCAGATGAGTATCTGGCACATTTTGCCGAGGAAGGAATCACCAACCCCTCGCTGTGGAGCAAGATAAAACGGTTCATCAAAGAAGCCTTCCGAAAGATAGGCATCGATCTTAGCCTCACCGACTCCGACATCGCTTACATGTTGTGGAAATCAAAGAACCGTATCACCGACAGGGACTCCACGAACGATATTATCCGTAAATCAGCCGCAGACACCCGTATAAAAGAAGGTATCGAGGAGCGTTTCAGAACCGTCTACCACGGTAGCGGAGCCTCGTTCGACCGCTTCGACCATAGTTTTATGGGAACAGGGGAAGGCGCACAAGCATACGGCTGGGGAACTTATGTAACCGAAGTGAACGGCATTGCGAAAAGCTATGCAGAGAAAGCAGCTGATCCAGCAAAAAAAGATTATTTATATGAAGAGATAGCAAAGTTAAAAGATATAATAAGGTACGAACCTGATTTATATATAGACAACATGTCTACTCTATCTGATTTAAAAAAGCAAATTAAAGAATTAGAGGAAATACAACGTAATGACCCTGATTTTGATTTTGAAATACCAAGATTAAAAGAGTATGAGAAAGAATGGGAACGTCTTGAAGATTTAATTTCAAAAGTATCTACGAGAGTACTCTATACCGTCGAAATTCCCGACGACACTGGCGAGAACTATCTGGACTGGGATAAACCTATAACCAAAAAGCAGATAAAACGCATACAGGATTATTTAAGCGAGAACTACCGAAAGAATAAGTTAGACAACTTCAATGCAAGTATCGCTCCGTCAACGGCAGTAAATGCCGAAGAAATAGACAAGTGGTCAATGCGAGGAGAAAATATCTATAAGACTTTGGAAAACTTGCTTGGAGGAGACCGTGAAGCATCAGAGGCATTGTTGCAATGCGGCTTCACCGGTATCAAATATCCTGCACAAGCCACCACGGGCGGACGTTCGGACGGAGCACGAAACTACGTTATTTTCAATGAGAACGATTTGCAGATAACTGACCATACACGTTTCAGAACGAGCGAATACACTCCCGAGGAGCAAGACATCATCGAAAGAGCCCGTCAAAACGGCACTTACATGAAAGCCCCGAACGGAGCGGACACCAACCTTACACCCAAGCAATGGGCACAAGTGCGCACCAATGCTTTCAAAGACTGGTTCGGTGATTGGGAAAATAGCCCGGAAAAAGCATCGAAAGTTGTCGACGAGAACGGGGAGCCGAAGGTAGTTTTTCATGGCACACCGCTTCGTAGAGACCAGATTACCCCCAATAGAGGGTGGCAGAAAGACGGTATAACATATATAAGCCAAGAAGCACCGTTTTATACTTTCAGAGGTGGAGAATATAGCGGAATGATATTTACAAGTGTCGATGCCGAGAAAGCGCGGAGTATCGCAGAAAAACGGGCTATGTCTATTCCGGACGATATGGACGGCACGGAACAGTGGACAGAGGAGGGTTACGTTTATGATTTATTTGTTGATGTAAAAAATCCGTTCGTTCCACAGCGTGACGCAGATATTATTCTATCGTCATTGGGAGATGAAATACCAACACTGAGTTTTTATGGTGGACAAGGAGATACGGTATCAGTAGAAACGGCGAAAGAAATCTTAAATAGCGGGAACAACTGGTTGGTAACGGAAACACCACAATTTGTAGCCGAGATAAAAAAATTGGGCTATGACGGATTGATCGGTACGGACGAGGGTGTGGATTACATCGCATGCTTTAATCCGAATCAGCTGAAAGATGCATATAACAACACCGGGGCATTCTCCAAAGACAGCGACGACATACGCTTCCGTACCATCGTTGTCAATCCCCGATACGGCTCTAAAATCGAGACAGTCCGCACAAACCACACCTCGGTATATAAAGCGGTCGATAAATACCTTCGTGAAAATTTCGATGAAAAAGACTACACAACACATACGGCAAAAACAGGAAGTCGTTACCTAGAATTGAACATAGGAAACGACACGCTCAAAGTACGGTTCGCCAACCACACTCCACGAATGGAGGCTTCCGACAATATGGATACCATCGGAAACGGAAAAGAAATCGCCTTCTTCCCCGGTGGTGATATAGAGGTAGAAATAGATATAAGTTTGAGCGGCGATCGATCCAAAGAGATAATCGACCTAATCAAAGGTATGAAGGAATATTCATCAAGTGAAGTGAAAAAAGAGGTTTCCCGTCTTATAGATGGGGCAAAGACCGATCCTTTCCCCGATGTCGCCTCTCCACAACTAATAGAGGAATTAAGCCATTGTATAGGTACGGAAATGGCCGGCACTCTCGATACTCAAATAGCCGAATACTATAAATATCGTGTAAATGAAAACGTTTATAAACAAGAATCAAAGTCTCGTGATTCTAAATTAAAACAAAACAAATATGTTTTAGAACAATATAAGACCATCTTCCGTGATTTTGTACAGGAAAGCCCCAAGCTGATAAAAGCCGTCGGTGGAGGATATTGGTACAACGGAGCCACCGGCTCGATACGGATAGTACCTCCTTTCCCGATAGATTATGGAATACTTTCCGATAAGCTCATGTCCTCCCATTTCATACCCATTCCCGGTATAAATAAAAAAGAAGGTAAGCGGCAAATTGTTCAAGAATATGTAGATGAATGGTCGAGGAGGCTAACAGAATCGGGTATATTCTTGTCAGAAGAATATGTATCCGAAGGAGCCAAAATCACCGAAGCTCAACAGGAAATAGACAATATTCGGGAACAATACAATTTCTGGGTAAAAGCGAAATTAAATACAGGGACTAGTGCCGATATACGCTACCGTACAGCCGAGGAGATGGAAGAAGTGAACCAACGGTTTAACGAGGAATTGAAACGTTATGAATCGGGTGAAATGGAGATAAACGACATCTTCCATTTAGGCAACCCGCAAGGAGCGATGCGTTTTTTCCTTCCCAATCTGCCTATCGTCATGAGACAACGTGTCATAAACAAGGCGAGCAATACAAAGCATAATGTAGATGTTGAATCGTTGCTGAATCTTCCTCAGAAAATTACAGAACCGATATTTGTGTTCAAGCGAGACAACAATACGTTGGGAATATTTACGGAAATAAAAGACCGTGACAATAAAAACGTATGTGTTGCAATAGAAGTGGGAAGAGGAATACAACACAAAGGAAATTCCATTGAAGTGAACGATGTAAGGTCGGTACATGGTCGGGAAGCCGAAAACATTATTGCTCCGATAGCTCATAACAATACGCTGATATATGCCGACAAAGAAAAAGGTCTTGATTGGCTCTCCTCAGCGTCATCTAATTATCAGCAGGAAATAGACAAACAAGACCTTTCTACTGCCACAAATATAGTAGAAAACTTCGAGAATCCCAAACTTGCCGGGGAAAATTCAGATGGAACGATGAATACCCGATTCCGTAGGGAAGCACCCGATGTTTCGAGCTACATCAAAATATCTATGGACAGGAAAGGAGTCGTTGATTTGTCTCAATTGTCTCCTGATCAATCACAAAGGATAAGAAAAAGTGCACCGGTAGCCTATGGAGCCGAAATATCGGGCGACATAGCCAGCTTCCCCGATTACCAAGAAGCAGAAAACTGTTTGACTTATATATTCGACAATAACGACATAATTTCCGATGATATAAGAAACTCGATAGACAATGGAACTCTGCCGCAAGATATAGCCATGATATTCGATGCAGCTCTCCGCCGGGGAATGGCAAGACGTGTTTGGATTGATCGATACCAACCGTTGGAAGCTCTTCAAAAACTCATATCCTCTACGCTTGGAAAAGAAATATCCGAAAAAGAGAATGCATGGGAATACACCGGTTTTATGGATTCTAGGATAAAAGCCGAGGCAGACGAATACAATGCTGATTATTACCTTCCGCTTCTCGAATTGTATGAGAAGATAATACATGGGAAAAACGGTGTCGATGAAGATACCCTTATCGACTATATGCTAATCAAACACGGCATAGAACGTAACCAAGTCATGAGGAGGGAAGCACTTGAAGAATGGGAAGAGTCCCACAAAGGAGTCGAAGATTACGACAAGAAAAGAACCAGTTACATACAGGAACTATCCACCAGAGACTATTCCGGTTATTTCGACAGATTCAAGCAGGAATATGCCCGAAATTATAACACGGCAGAAGATTTTATATCCGAGGTCGAATCCTTGTTAGGCGAAGATACCGTTATTAACCTTTGGGACAAAATCAAGAAAGCCACGAACAAAACGTTAGACATATCTGTAAAATCCGGACTAGTTTCAAAAGAAGATGCCGATACCTATAAAAAAAGGTTCCAGTTTTATGTCCCGCTCAGAGGATTCTCCGAAGAAACGATGGATCAGATGTACGACTCCAACACAAGAATCAATCCCGGCTCGACCGTCAACAAACAAGCCAAAGGAAGAACAAGCCGCGCCGACAACCCGCTTGTATCTATCATGGCTATGGCAAATACCGAGATAGCGAGAGCCAACAAGAACAAAATGAAACAAAGGCTGCTTACTCTATTGGCCGGTAAAGACGTGCGCAATAAGTTCGGGTATTCCTATGAGGTCGAATACAAAGACGGGAAAAAGAAAATTCTCAAATACAAGCCCAAACAGTCCGATGAGATAAAAAAGATAACCACCATATCCAATATCTATCAGATAATACCTAAGTATGAAATCCTCGCATTGGACACCGACGGAAATCCTATTCTCGACGAACACGGCAACAAAACATGGGTGGAAACAGACGAAGTCCCCTCCGCTGAACAATTGGAAAGCGGAATGGCCAGATTCAGCAAGGCCTATCCCTCCAATCGTGGAACGGTTCACAAGACCCCCTCACAAATGGAAGAAAGCACGGTCGATGTATTCGTCGCAGGAAAGAAAGTATCCATACTGTTCACCAACCCGCTTGTCTCCAATTCAATAAACGGGAGGTTGAATCTCGATAAAAATGTGCCTCGTAAGATAGAAACACCCGACCAATGGTATAATATACCGGGGTGGCTCACTTACGGAGCTCGTCATTTGAACAGATTGGGAGCGAGAACTACCCGAGCCTTGTCACAATTCTATACCACCTATTCTCCGGCATTTTTCCTGTTTAGCAACTTTGCAAGGGATTTCAGTGGGGCGTTCGCTTACAACAGTGCCGAGAAATCGATCGCCGAAGCCCGACAGATCGCAGCACTTGCTCCCGATTCATTCGCTGCCATGCGGAGATATATTCGGGGAGAATCGAAAAACAAGAGATATACAATTGAAGAAATAGAAAGTTTCTTGGATCGTATGGGCAGAAAAGGTAAAATTTCCAAGTCCGACTACGATATAGCCGCTTATCTGTTTGTATCGAGAGGAGGAGAGACAGGATATATCAGTGCGAATACAGTTGAGGATTATCGTAAATCGATAGATAATGCGGTTAAGTACGGTACTGTCGATATGAATAAACAGGCAAAAGCGATCAAGAAAGGATATATGGCAGGAGTAAAAGCCATACAAGATACAGCCCGGCTTATGGAAAGCGTCACCCGTTTGAATCAATTTGTGGCCGCATTAATGGAAGGGAAGACAATAGATACGGCAATCACCGATGCCAAGAATGTTAGCACAAACTTCAACCGGCGGGGAAGCCACGAAGGAATACAATGGATATTTGATAATTACGCCTTCCTCAATGCCTCCCTGCAAGGGACAGACCGCCTGTACAGGGGAATCAAGAAATACAAGAAAGGCTTTGCCAAAGTCATAGGAACGATTATTTCCATCGGTTTCCTCGACTCCCTTCTTTGTGCGATTTTCTCGGGTGACGATGATCGTTGGGGAGACTCATATCACTCACTTCCCGAAACAAAGCGATATAATAACTTGGTAATACCTATCGGAGAAGGCAAATTCATATTCATACCGCTAGCTCAAAGTTTGCGAGGATTCCACGCATGGGGGATAATGCTGGCCGATATAATAACAGGTTACCATAAAAAACACCCATTAATCAGTGACCCCGTGAAACCCCTCGACTTTTTCGCCGTGATAGGGCAGGACATCGTGCCCATAACCTATGGAAGCTGGACTAATGCTGCACCCACATGGGCACAACCGATAGCGCACATCGCATTCAATGAGAACTTCATGGGACGACCCTTGTACAAAGAAACCCCATGGAATGAAAATCTTCCCGAATTTCGCAAAGCATACGGAAGTACTCCGAAAGGGCTAGTCAAATGGAGCGAGTTTGTCAACGAAATGACAGGTGGGAACTATGCCGAAAAAGGCTGGCTCGAACAAATCCCCGTCTTGGAGAAACTCAACAATCCGGCGGTTCTTCAACAACTTTATCTCGGTTACGTTCCCGGACTCTTCCGAGTTCTCGGGCAAGCCTACAATGCCGTAGACGCTTTGGTGACAAAGACAAAAGGACGACCTACCGATTTCGATTTATCTGATGTGCCTATCATAGGTGCTGCTGTGGGAGAAGCGAACGACAGAATCCCCAAAGCAAAATTAAGAAGCAAATGGTATGAATTTGCAAATAAAGCAAGAGATTCGAAACGAGCTGATAGCGAATTGTTAAAGGAGTTGTTTATTGATGAGTTTATCGAGAACACGAGAGATTCCGATAAAGTATTGAACAAGAGTGTGTATGATGGACTTAATGTCCATATTAGAAACCTCATGAAGTTAGAAGGAATGGCTGAGACGTGGGAAGATGATCTAGTTTCTGGTGATTTACCAGCAGACGAAGCCATTCGGACAAGTGCCGAGATAGCATCGCTCCGAAATACAATAGACAATACATTATACGATATAATCAACGAATTAAAGATAGCGCAATGAAACTATACAGAAAATCACAACTAACAGACCGAGAGTCCTATCAAATCACAGATACGGTAAAGTCCAAAGAAGGGAAAGCCTTAGATGTATTATTCGAAGCCCAACAAGCATGGAGTTCATTATCGAATTTCAGAATGTATGCAGAGCGTTGCCGAAAATATACCTATGGCAATCAATGGGGCGATGTTATATATGATTCCGATAAAAGAAAATATGTAAGTGAGGAACAATATATTCGGGATCAAGGCAAAGTACCTTTAAAAAACAATATGATTCGTCAGCTCGTCAAAACTGTTGTAGGACAGTTCGGCAGTAATCAAACCGAGCCTGTATGTGTCGCCTCTGACCGTGACGACCAGAAACTGGGCGAGATGATGACCATCGTCATGCGGTACGCCTACTCATTGAATAAAATGTGGGAGGTCGACCGGCGTACATTCGAGAATTACGTCATATCTGGAATAGTCGCCCATAAATCATACTATGGGTGGAATGCCGCATTGAACAAGGAAGATGCCTTTGTCATGACCGTACCCGACAACCGCATATTCTTCGATACTAACATGAAAGATTTCCGTTATTGGGATTGTTCGATTATCGGAGAAATTCACGACATATCCATAGGAGACCTTTTGGCGAATTTTTCACATGGTTCTGTCGAAAGAGCGGAAGAACTACGGCAGATATATGTCTCAGCGACGAAAGACACGCTCTCCAATTTCTATCAAGACCTCATGCCCGGCAGCGACGAGTCCCTGTCCTTCCTTGTACCACGAGACAATGGATTATGCAGAGTCATAGAAGTATGGAGGAAAGAATCGAAACTAAGAGTGAAATGCCACGATACATTGGAAGGAACATACTATAAAATAGATTATGAAGAATTACCCAATATTCAAAGGATAAACCAAGATCGAATCCTTCAAGGTATTTCGCAAGGGATACCGCAAGACGATATACCACTCATAGAGACCGAGAACTTCATCGACCGATATTGGTATGCCCGTTGGCTATCCCCCTATGGGGACGTCCTGCAAGAAATGGAAACACCCTATTGGCACAAGTCACACCCCTATACCATCAGCATATACCCGTTTAACGGAGGAATCGTACATAGCTTCGTCTCCGACGTCATAGACCAGCAGCGGTACATCAACCGTTTGATAACGATGGTAGATTTTATCATGGGAGCAAGTGCGAAAGGAGTATTGTTATTCCCCGAAGACCAAATTCCCGATGGCATGACAATCGAAGATATTGCCGACGAATGGACAAGATACAACGGAGTCATATTGTTCAAGCCAAAACCCAATGGAGCCCTCCCACAGCAGATAAGCACCAATGCCACCAATGTGGGAGCATACGAAATGCTCAATCTCCAATTGCGGCTGCTTCAAGAAATCTCGGGAGTGCATGGCGCACTGCAAGGGAAAAGCCCGTCATCTAATACGGCAGCCTCTTTATATGCACAAGAAGCCCAAAATTCTGCGACCAATCTGGTCGACCTCATGGCATCGTTTACCGCTTTCCGGGAAGAACGCGACACCAAGCTCATGCAAGTCATACAACAATTCTATTCAGATAAGAGATATGTAAACATATCCGGTAATGAGTACAGCGAAGAAGCCAAATACTTCGATCCCGACAAAGTAAAGAATGTACATTTCGACCTCACTATTACCGAGTCCCAGTCTACACCCTCATTCCGTCAAGTAACCAACGATTTACTTCTGGAACTGTTCCGAGCCGGAGCCATAGATGTAAAACAGTTATTGGAAAACGGCGCATTCCCATTCTCCGATCGATTGCTTCAATCCATAAACAAGAAAGAGGAAGAAGCCATGCAACAATTAGGCGCCATGCAATCGGCACAACAAGCCGGGCAGGTTCCGGCAGGAAATGAACAGCAAGAGTTAGGGCAAATACAGCAACAAATAGATAACAATACAAATCCGTTGATGAACCAAATGATGGCGAGAGTTTAATAAGTATAATTATGGGGAGGAGACACCTTCACTCCATAATCATTTCGAATGACTACGAATTATTTCGAAGAGCAAAAATGCGATATTTTGTCAAATCTTTGTATATTAGAATGTTGTTAATTACGAAATAACTACGAATATGGACGAAAAAGCAAAAGGTACTCCAAGACGGACACAACGATATTCCCCGGAACTCATGCAAAGAGCATTATCACTTCTTGCGGCCGGTGAACGTCCGTCCTATATCAGCATCTTACTTGGGGTTCCTTTTTCGACCATCTCGACGTGGAAAAAAGGCAATCCTACACGTATTCAAAACTTGGCAAAAAAGCAAGAAGAACGTTATGAGATAGCTATTACCAATAACATTTGTGAGGGTAAGCTCGATAGGGAGAAAACAGCCGATACACTTCTTTCCGTCGCATTCAATCGGGCGGCAGAACTATTAGAAACAACAAGAGACTTAGACAAGGTAACCCGGTTTATAGAAACCATGTCAAAACTTAAAACCCCGGAAAATAATACGGCAAGTAACTTTGAGCAACTATACGTTAGTCTTACAAAATTAAGTCAAAACGTCAAGACAAAATATATCGATGTAGAGGAAGTAAAATAAATTTCAAATGAATATTCGGAAATGCAAATGA